>Ga0247833_1001767_pt1 | contig 33838 bp, 34 predicted proteins | sample LaCruzMarch2015__7_FD_187117 | JGI IMG/M metagenome (GOLD analysis project Ga0247833, IMG submission 187117) | Freshwater microbial communities from meromictic Lake La Cruz, Castile-La Mancha, Spain - LaCruzMarch2015_8m | ecosystem: Environmental > Aquatic > Freshwater > Lake | place: Spain... | reverse complement strand
ATATTACGCAAATTAACGCCAATCTCCACCAAGTCAGCCTCCAGAGTGCTCATCATGGGGCCTGGCCCACACAGCAGAAAATAGGTCCCTTGATCAGTCGGGCTAATTCCGTATCGTTTTAGATTCATGGTAACGATCTCACTATCACAGCGGCCGACATCTCCAGCCCATTCGGCTGTCGAATGCTCAACAACCCGGGCCCAACTGATATTCGTTCCCACCACATTGGGGCTACCGGGATATCGGGGCAGGGTTTCTAACTGCTCAGACACGGTCTTTGTCGCTGTGATCAACAATACTTTCTTATCTGACCCCGCCAATCGTTGCACCATACTCAGAAACGGTGCACACCCAATACCACCAGCAATCATCACGACCGCCCTGGCGTCATCGTGGGGCCCGAAATCGCCATGAGGCCCATCAAGGTAGAAATGTTCCCCGGGTTTTAGAGACGGGATTTCCCGAGTAAAGTCGCCAACCGCCTTAATTAGGAAGGTAATTGCGCCTGTGGCGGGCTCGAACCCGGCCACCGAGAACGGATGATCCGTACGGGATAGCGCAGAGCCGCGCTTGATCCAGAAAAATTGGCCCGGCTGCGGTGGATCCAACTGGCGAGATTGCGGCACGAGTGTTAACCCATAGGTGTCGTCAGCGTGCTTCACGACGGTCTGCACGCGATAGGCGCTGCCTCGCTGCAGAATCGGACGAATCAAATAAATCGTAGCGAATGAACCGAGTGCGGCTATAAAAAGGCACCACCAGAAATATTGGACAGGTAATAGCGATGCGTAGAGCCCGGCGTCGAGCGTGTGGTGCAGTCCAAACACAAGGATTAAAAGCGCAGCGACTGCATGCCAGAATCGCCAGCGATCGTAGTTCGTGTTCGGCTCGTGCCTGCGCGCAGCCGATGCAATTAATGCGATTAATACGACCCAGGCAATCCCACCCGACAGCAAAGACCAGCCCCCAATACCAAGCGTCGAGGCGGATTTTTCATGATCGCTAAGGGCGCCTCCCGCCTGCGCTGCGACTCCCCAGAGGCTGTAGAGAAAAGGGTGGCCGATGACAAAGACTGTTGCGGTACGGGCAAACAGCTGATGGGTCCGCATGATCGCATCACACCCGAAGCGACTTGAGAGCTGGCGATACCTGCCAATCACAAGAAATTCTAGGCAGATGATCGAAAATCCAATCATGGCGATCATCGAGGCGATGTCATCCATCACAGGTCGCCCCAATAAACGATCCGGGAGATTGCCGAATATCACGAAAGCAATCGGAACCGCTGGAACACCCAGATAGACAGCAGCAATTAGTAATCGAATCAACATGTCGTGATCATCTTAGAAAATGATAACCTAGTTGCCATCCTGTCTATGGAGTTGGAAATGAAAATTCTGAAGCAACTGAGGAGAGCTCTCTGGGGGCCTGAAAAGACTGATCGGCCCACGCCCCCAAGAAGAAGAGAGCCGACGCTAAGGTCTTCGGCACCGGCCCCTCGCCCCCTGTCCCCACGAATTGATTCGGAGAAGCCGCGCCCAATTGTCACCAATTTAACGGAACAACAGGCCGATAACGGGGCCGTAAGGAGAGATGCGCCCGCCTTGCGACCAATCGTTTTTGACCTTGGTGGCGTTGTATTGAATTGGAGCCCAGCCCAGCTGATTGAAACGGTATTTCCAGATCTACAAGGCCCTGATGCAATAAGCCTCGCTGAGGAGATTTTCAGAACAGACACTAACGACAGCGATTGGCTTTTGTTCGACAAGGGCCTACTCAGTACGAGCCAGGTGATCAACCGTCTGGTGAATCGAACCGGGCAGCCGAAAGCAGCTTTTGAACAGTTAATTGAGGAAATTGCAAATCATCTGCAACCCATCCCTCGCTCTCTGGAAATCATGCGCAGCTTAAAAAAGAATGGGCACCCCTTGTATTTCCTCTCTAACATGCCAGAGGCCTACGCCAACTTCCTGATCGAAACGCAAGACTTCTTCGCTATTTTTGAAGACGGGATTTTTTCATCGAGTGTTAATCTCGCAAAGCCCGACTCCGCTATATTTAAGTTAGCTGCAGAGCGTTGGGAATTTGTCGAGCCGCCAATTTTTATCGATGATTCCAAAGACAATACTTCGGCCTCTGAATCTCTAGGCTGGTATGCAATCCACTTCACGAACCATACAAGCCTGGTTGAGCGTCTAGCGAACTCAGGCGCATCTCTTCACACCATGAGAGCCGCCTAAATCAATATTACTGCGGGCTGGAAGAAGGATCCTTTTTCTTTGAGTCTTTTTTATTTGAGTCCTGCGTCGGACAAAAAGAGTCGAAGAGTTTTTCAACTAAAGAGGTCTGCGGAATTAGCCTATGTTCGGCATCTACCTTAAGTCGACCGAGAAACAAGCCCTCTCGAAAGGGTTCAGAAAAAATCCTAACTCTCATCACTCGGGACTTCTTTTTGTCGCAGTCAAGAGTTCGAATAACCGACATGGATCGAAAATTGACGTGATCAACCCGTTGATCGACCCTGAAATTGCTGACCGTCTCGATGTAAACCTCAGAGCTCTTGCGATATTCCAGCGAGGAGAGATTTGCAAAAACCTCGTACTCCATACTTAATTCAATCTCTACCCACTGTTGGGCGGACGCCGCAGAGGCCGCCAACAAGATGCTGATGCAGCTAACGCCTAATACGGCTCGCCTTAGACCCCAAAGAGGAGCAACACGTTTGCTCATACCCCAAGGTCTCGTGGCGTATTCATATCAAGCGGCTATAGCCAACTCACTTGTTGCATCCAGTTCTGGGGCCTGCCGGCAACGCGCGCATTCTGAATGCTGTTTCGCGTCGTTTCAAAATCCAAAATATTTTTCTCCGATGGTTTGAGCAACTGGCAGCCGATCCGGTAATGATCTAGATTGAATGGGTCGCTCACATTGACTACCTGGAGCATAAACTTTTCCGATTTGCGCTTACCCCTCTGGAAACAGGAATTCGACCAGATCGTGCCGACTTGAAGCGGCTGTGATGATACAAACTCGACGGCAACCCCCTGGAATCCGACATCGATCACCTTGGGCATGACCGGCGTGCTGTAAGACCCGCTAATGAGAATCTGCAGCGGCATAACATTATCCAGCGGCACCGAAACCCGGAAACTCTCCCGTCTCTGAACGGCAAGCACTTCTTGCGGAAAGTCTGCAGTGATTAGGTCGTAGCTTCCAATATTGACGTTATGCGCCAGAAACTGGAGTTTGTACTGATCGCTGGTGATGACCACCCAGAGACTCTTGGCATCCCGAATCTCTGAGGGAACCTCGGTGCCCTCGGGCAGGGCAAACACGACCCCAGTGACCGGGGCAGCCTCAACACACCGTAAGGCCAGCCGCTTGGTGAAGTTATCCAGGGGCATCAAACCTGCCGTAACACCCGATTCGAACTCTCGCATTACGGTGCGCTCGGCCGCCTTGTCGGCGAGCTTGCTCGTCTCAAGGTAGGCAGGATCTACTTCTGGGGGGTAAATACGGAATGCCACTCTTTAGCCTCAATAACCGGACTGCTAATTCTAAACGAATCGGATTTGAGCATAAAATGGGGGGTTATGAAGGAGGGGGTATTGGAGCCATCTGGATCGCCACGGCTAAACATTCTGGTCAGCAACCAAAAAGGTGGGGTGGGCAAGAGTTCAATTAGCGCGAACCTGGCCGCCTATTTTGCGATTGAACGCAAGATGGACACCCTGCTCATTGATCTTGACCGCCAGGGGACATCCTCGTCCTGGATACAGCAGGCCAAGCCCTTCGAGCGCCTCTCCTTTGAGCATGTGAGCCACCTGATTCAGAGTAGCAGCCGTCTTGGCGTATTCAACGCCCGTTGCCATATCCGGGATGCACTCGTTCGCCACGAGGTGGTCGTAACTGATGTCACGTGGTCTCCAGCGATTAGTCACGAACTCCTCGAGGTATTCGATCTCTGGGTCATTCCCACGTCCTTATCCGAACTTGAACTACTGAGCACCATTGGTCTTTTGCGAGATCTCAAACCCGCCCTCGATCGGCGACGCGCGCCGAAGGTCTTACTCGCTCCCAATAAGATTCACCCATTTCAACGAAAATTTGATTCTATTTCCGCGCAACGCTTTCCTGTGCCGTTTATGCTAACGCCCCCAGTAATTGCTTCAAAACAGATGGAAGCTCTGTATCAGAAGGATTTCGTAGTTAACAGTACGGACACTGAGGTTCGAGAGCGATTCCTCGTGTTTGGCGAGGCGATTTGGCAGGCCTCTCAGATTGGAATGCTCGCTGCGCACTCCATGCGTGCGAGGTCTGACTTTAAATTTGGGTCTGCTTCCGCCCCACCGCCTACGAAGATCGTCCATCACCGTATCCCCACCTCCATTAAAATTACGCCCGATGCATAAATGTTGTTAAACGTTCTTCGGGCCATTTATCTCTGGCTCTCGCAAGTCAGCAAATTTAAAGCGGTGGACCCCCTTGAGGCACAAAACGATCAGGTCTACGAGACGCGCAATTCCTTTGAACGTACGCTTCGTGACAAGCTCGCAAAGACCCAAGGCGAACAGGCCAAAACCCTTGCCCGCTACATCACAAACTATATTTTTGATTTCGGAGAGTTTGACTACGACCCCTCAGAGCCCAAGGGGGTTAAGCAGGTTGTTAATGAAGAACTCATTAATGTCTGCACCCACCAGATCATTGATCCCTTAAAACTCTGCCAGGTCGTTGTACATCGAGCGGTACAGCTCAAACGCTTTGGCAAAGAGTTTGAGTCTCACTTGAGAGACTTATGGACCCTCTGCCTGCTACCTGTAGGCCCATTCACGCCGCGCGGCTCGGGATTCCCGCTGCCAGCACACCTTACGCTCTTAAGCCGCATGCGGGCTATCGAGGTCAGTGATCGTCAGGTTGAGGCCTGCCTAAAAGTCTGGCAAAACCCAGCGCTCACCAATGCTCTGAAGGCTTGGTCTTCAGCCAATTAATTAGATTTTTAATACTCATCGAGGCAGTTGATGAGCTCTAGATCGCATAGAAATACAGATGGGTCTGGCGGCTGTCATTGACCACCACTACGCTGGTGGGCTCTACATCTGGAACCTGAAAGCTATTTGAAACAAAGACACTGCCTGGCCGCATTTCCTGAGCCACCTTCTGCCATAACCGGCTCATCGGTTCCGTAGACAGAAACGCATAGACCACGCGATAACTACCCAAATCGCATTCCCAGAAGTCGCCCTGACGCAACTCTAGATTTGAATTCCCCAGTGCCCGCCACCGCGACCATCCGTAGGGAAGCCAGGCCTCCTCGATACCCGTACAGCCAACATGAGGGTTCATTCTTGAAAAGCCAATTGCCATCGACCCAGTACCAGACCCTAGATCAATAAATCGATCGTCGCTACCCGTCCAATAGGGGCTGACTTTTTCAGAGAGCGCCATCTGAGTCGCATGATTTGATAAGAAGAGTGGCACGCGATGTCTTACAGCAGGACCAAAAAGCAGCGCCAAGACGATAAACCCGATGAGGTACCAGTAGCTGGGTAGCTGCAGCGCGAGGGCCGCGGCAATACCGGGTGTAAACACGAGATGAATCAGAATCCACCACCGGTCGCATCGCAGAAGTCTTGCAACCAGCGCAGCAATAATGGCCTGGGCTACGACCGCGGCCCACAAGAGTGCGGGCCACCCAAATATGCTTAGTCGCAATGCAGCCAACACCACCAACAAAGCGCTGGCCTGCGCCAAGACCGCCTTCGATAAGACGCCCAGCTGTATCTTAGTCATCACGCCGGTTTGGCGTTAGCTTCTAACACTGGCAGCTGCCCGATATCGGGCAGATCATCTTGGCTCTTGCTGCCTTGCTTTAACTCGTAGGCCCAGGCCAGAATCTTTGCGATCGCCTCAAAGAGCTGTTCGGGCACCGGATCCCCAATCTCCAAGCGCGCATGCATAAGACGGGCAAGCGGGGGAATACGCGCAATCGGCACTGAGTGCTCTCGGGCGACATCTTGAATACGTAAGGCTAGCGCATCTAAGCCCTTCGCGACCACCACCGGCGCGGCCATGGTGGCCTGGTCATAGCGCAGAGCGATTGAGTAGTGATCTGGGTTAGCAACCACCACATCGGCGCGCTCAATCGCCGCCATCATTCGGCTCTGGGCAATCTGGCGTTGCCGCTGACGCAGCTTACTTTTTATCTCTGGCGAGCCCTCTGTGTCTTTCATTTCCTGTTTAACCTCTTCTTGGCTCATGCGCATCTGCCGAGAAAAGTTAAACTTCTGAAAGATCGCATCTCCAACTGCAATCAACACCAAGGGCGCCAAGAGAAGTAAGGCCCCATTGAAAATAAGATCGCTTGTGTTCACAATCGCAACGCTGAAATCCTGATGAATCAGCGTGGAGACATTACCCAAAAGCGCGATCAGGTAGGTCATGCCCACACCAAGTATCAAAAACGCCTTAAGAATCGTTTTAACGAGCTCAGCGGTAGTCGAGAGCGAGACAAGACGACCAAGGCCCTGGATCGGATCTAATCGACTCCAATTCATCTTGAATGCAAACACGGGCCGAAAGCCAGAGAGACTCAAGGGAGCGAATACACACACCAGTAACAAAGGGATGATTAAAAGGGCTAGTAGCCCAATAAGCCCAAGAAAAGAGCCGAATGTCCACTGGACCATACTATCCACCCAGCGATCAGGATCCGAAAAGCTCAGCCCCTCGCGCATCATGGCCACCATCTGTTGCACGAGCAGAGGCCCAGAGGTAAAGATAAATAAAAACGCCACCAGCAATAACACCAGGGTGGTTAGATCTCTTGAAGTGGCAAACTGACCTTCCTCGCGGGCCTTTTCAAGGCGCCGCGCGGTAGGTTCTAGGCTTTTATCTTCTTGCGACTGCTCTTCTGCCATGGTGGCAGTTTAACTTAGCCTTCGGGATTTTTCTTCAAAATATCATAGAGAAGGTCGCCCCGCTCTCGGTCAAGGGGGGTCATGATTTGGTTGACCCGTTGCGCCGCAATTTTCCCGGCCGTACTGCCAGCCATTCGGTACCAGGCATAGGCACGCGGGAGATCCTGAGGAACGCCAGAACCTAACTCGTAGAGCATTGCCAACTTATAGCAACCGATTCCATCCCCAGCGAGGGCAGCGCGTCGATACCAGGTAAACGCAAGAATTAGGTTCTTTTCCGCGTTAACACCATTTTCAAACCGCCCACCAATCTCGACCATGGCAGTCACGTTGCCATTATTTGCTGCAGTTAACATCCACTGCCCTCCGCGCAGAGGGTCCACCTTGGTGCCGATACCCTGCAAATACATGAGAGCAACTTCATACTGGGCACGCGTATCACCGGCGTCAGCAAGGCGCTCCAGAATTGCAAGCGCCTCGGTAAACTGACCCACCTCGTACGCGCGACGCGCCGTATGATAGTCCGAGCAGCCCGCGATCATCACAGCGAAAGCTGCGACCGATAAGCGCTTCCAGATTCCTGATGACACGGTCTACTTCTTTGCCGGCGTCGGTAACGGTGCAGGCGCAGGTGCAGGTGCAGGAGCGGGCGACGATGCGGAGGCTGGTGCAGCAGGCTGCCCCTTTCCGCCTTTAAGCGGCGGTGGTGGTGGTGGCGGTGGTGGTACTGGCGGCACCGCCGGCTCTGCCGCCGGAGCCTGTTCCTGCACAGCTGGCGCAGCCGCTGGAGGCGGTGGCGCCTCACGGTAACTAGCGCCAAGATCTCCGCCCAAGGCGCGCGCAAAGCCCCCGAGATAACGACGACCAAGATCAGGGTAGTAAGGGGCCTGGGGAAGATAACCCTTGGAGCGCATGCAGGCACTCTTATTCTGAGACTCTTCACATGCGGCGACCGCGCCTAAACGACCCACCTCAAACTGCTCGCCCAGAAAGAACCCCAAGGCCAGAATGAATAAGGGAATCAATCCGAATAGAAGAACGTTTTTTATGATGGAAACAATTTTTGAAATGATAGGTGCCATAAAACTTATCCTTTTTATTTGCTCGGCGTGGAGGGGGTCAACGGCCTCCAAGGGTTTGGGGGTTGTTGGTTAAATAATCGGGCGTGAACTTCCACAACCATGGGGTCATTATGACTTCCATGACGCAGCATCTCCCCGTAGGCCTTCATCGAGAGATCACGCTTGCCGCCGCTAAAGTATTCGCGTGCTGCACAGTAATAGAACACAAGTGCATCTGGATTGCGACTACTGAGTTTCTCGTACGCGAGAATATCTCCCATCAACATGCAGGACTCCGGGCGCTGGTCATATGCAGCAGGCATCAAAAGGGACTTGGCACGTTGGAGTTCTTTGTCGGAGAGCGCAATAAATCGGCGGCCCGCCTCACGATATTTATAATCCTGGTGGTTTGAGTAGATAAGAAACTCTTGATCAAACCCTTGGGCGGCCTCGAATGCAATTCGCCCTGCGAAGAAAGCCGCATCGTGGTTGCCGCGTGTAGCCCAGGCTTCAATACCCCGCTGAATCTTTAGCGCAGTCTCTGCATGACGCAGATAATCCCCTTCATCGCTAATACAGGCTGCACTCCGAATACAAATTTCACCTTTCGCAGCGAGCCCTTTCTGGGCAATAAACTGCCGGTACCAGTAGGCGAAATGCTCCTCCCGGGGCGTCTCGGTCTCCCCTAAGGCGAGTGGCTTTGAGGCGCCAGATTGCGGGGCCGATTGCGGAGCCGCCGGCTTCGCTGCAATGGCGACCGTCGAGCCGAGCATCACCAACACGGTGCAGGCCTGCAAGACATGAGCTGCGGTGCGCATCATCATTGTTAACTTAGCGGTTCGGAGTGCCAGCTGGTGGCGTCGGACCAAACTGTGGCCGCGGGGGTAATACCAGTACGGGGGAGCGGCCGCCTGGCTCTGGCTGGCTCTGCTGTGGGGCCGGGGCAGGCGCAGGCGAGCTCGGTGCCACGGCACGATTAGCTGCTGGTGCCACGGCATTCGGCGGCGGCGCTTTCGCGGGCGGCGCTTTAGCAGGCACTGCAGCGGGCGCAGCCGATGGCGGCAGAGAACCCGACTTAGAAGGCGGTGGCGCAACGGGGCGCTCTAGTCCCTTCGGTGCGGGAGATGGGCCCGTTGGTTTTGAGGTGGGGAGATCGCCAACCTTTGCGTTTTGCACCGTAATAGAAATTCGGCGGTTCAGAGGATCGTTAGGATTAGTAGGGTTCAGTCGAATGGTGTCGGCAAACCCCACCACCTGAGAGATTCGTTTTTCCTCCAGGCCGCCCATAACCAGTTCACGTCGCGCCGCATTCGCGCGCTCAGTGGACAGCTCCCAGTTGCTGTAACCAGCTGGCCCATTGCCATATTTCAATCCATCGGTATGGCCTTCAATACGAACCATATTCGGCATCTCTTTAATGGCCCCGCCAATTAGGCGCATTAGATTTCGGGCGTAAGTGGCCATCTCGACGCCCCCTACCGAGAACATGGGGCGTTTGCGATCGTCCACGATCTGAATCCGCAGGCCCTCAGCAGAGACATCCATAAACACCTGATTACGGGTCTGAGATAATTCGGGGTCGGATAGTAAGGCCTGCTGAATCGTGCCCTTAGCCTCTTCATAGACCCAGAGGCGTTTACTCATGTAATCGTTGTCTTCCACACGAGAATCACTGATGCGCCGCTGCTCGGTATCTGCATCTGCCTTGGACTCGCTACCCATGGTGCGGAAAATCTGCGGCCCGCCGCCTTTGATGATGCTGTTTTGATCTCCAGACCCCTGACCACCTTCCAAGGTGAGCCGCAGGGGGTTCTGAAAATAAGCAGAGATACCCGCTAAGTCGCCACTCGTGGTGGAGCCCAAGACCCACATCAACAAAAAGAAGGCCATCATCGCCGTTACGAAGTCGGCGTATGCAATTTTCCACACACCACCGCCATGCCCGCCCACCACTTTCTTGACGCGCTTGACGATAATTGGTTCTGCAGCACCCTTCTCGGCCATTTGCTCTATCTCAGTTCGGTTTCAATTCAATCACAATTGTCTTGGATTACTTGCCCTTAACGGCCTTCGTTTCTTCATCTAACTCTTTAAAGCTTGGGCGCATATCGGAGAACAAGACCTTGCGACCAAATTCAATCGCTGCCTGCGGGGGAAATCCATTCAAACTCGCAAGCAATACGGCTTTGACCGACAAAAAGGCCTTCCCATCGACTTCTTCATTCTGCTCTAAGGCGCTCGCAATTGGGCCCGTGACAGAGTAGCTCATCAAAATTCCCAGGAAGGTTCCCACTAGCGCGGCACCAATCAGCTTGCCAAGCTCGGCAGGCGGAAGGCCGATCGAGCCCATCACCATCACCACCCCCATCACCGCCGCCACAATACCGAAGGCGGGAAAGGCGTCAGCCATCTTCGCGATCACGGTTACGGGTACGTGGGCCTCTTGGTGATGCGTCTCGAGTTCTTGTTCCATCAGTGCTTCAACCTGCTGAATATTGAGCGAGCCACCTAGCATCATGCGCAGGTAGTCACAGATAAACTCAGTGAGGTGATGATCTTTCGCAATACTTGGATACTTTTCAAACAATGGACTTGCCTCGGGCTCTTCAATATCGGCCTCTAGGGACATCAGACCATCTCGACGAATTTTCTGCAGAACCTCAAAAAGTAGGCATAACAAATCGAGACACTTACGCTTATTGGTGGACGGTGATTTAAACGCCCTGGGAAGAGCCGCCATCGTAGCCTTAAGGTTACGACCGGAGTTCCCTGCAATCAGGTAGCCCACTGCCAGACCCACAATACTGAGCACCTCCGTTGGCTGCCAGAGCACCGCAATATTTCCACCGTGAAGGGCATAGCCCAACAACGCACACCCTAGACCTACCACTACACCAATTAGCCATGTCATGTTTAGTTACCTCGTTTAAGAATTCGGATCGACCCCATCGCGCTAGCCTAACCGATTAAATAAGTTTGACGACTCGAGTCGAGAGAATATTGAGCGCGCCGCCTCTAATAAGGACTGGGCGCGGACTAGCCCAGCTGAGGCCTCAGCCACATCCGTATCCAACAGACGCCCTTTATGGGCCTCGAGTTCCGTCGCTTTTGTTTCTAGAGCTGCTTTGGCCAGATCATTTTGGGCGTCAATCGCCCCAGCCCGCATCCGGTATTGCATGATCTGGTCGGTGGATCGAATAAGACTGCTCTGCAAATCAATAAATTCGTCTTCCAAACTACCCTGATCGGCTGCACGCTCCAAAGACTCCACTAGAAGTCTTGCATTTTGCAGCACATTCTCAGATCGACGATCCGAGAACGAAACGGCGCTTCCAAATGCCTCCCGAAAACTAATGCCCTCCGGCACCCACACCCCCGGCTCGATCTCAATCTGTTTAACCGTATCCGTTACACGGAACGCAATCGTATCTGCAGGATTGAGGTCCGGGGTATACCAGGTCTCAGGGTCTGTTCCCTGCGCCTCTGCTGGATCTCCCCAAGACATTTGGGTGGGATCTCCTATCAGGGTGAGCTTCAGATCATAAAAGTATGCAGGAACCCGCTCATCTGTTCCAAAATCAAGGAGCAGCTGATTCGACGCTCCGGCTTCACCAACGCTGCTCCCCAAGGAGATAGTCCGAGAGAGTTCACCTTCAAACCATAACTCGGCCCCATAAACGCCTTCTCCATCCTGCGTAAGTCGAACCGAATAGTCCCCCGCGGAGTGGAGTCGAGATTCTGGATCAAGCGCTACCGTCACAGGCTCGGGCGTAAAGCGAATCTCAGTACCCTCCATGGGAAGTTCGTCGAGTGTGATATCCAAATTTAAAAAGGCATCTGGCTGTCGCGGATAGGTGTATTGATCAATAGCATTGCCATTTAGATCGGTCTCCACGTGTGTGAAGCGGCCATTGAGTTCCTGCGGGAAAGTCAATGTGTAGGGTGGGCCATCGGGAGCAATCTGGCCGACATAATAACTGTTTACCGTCCCATCGGGTCCACGGCCATCGATCTGGAGTCGCATCTCATAGATCGACTCCTCACCCTCTGCGAGAGGGGCAGCGGTCAAGACATACTCGCCACGCCGACGAAAAACTGCTTCATCACTAATTGTGGCCGTAAGTGTCCCTGCGCTAGGCTCATCGCCAAGTTCTGTGACAACCGTTTTCGGCACTGAGAGCGTCGCAGCAGTTGTGGTCCGCAATAAATAACGCTCATCGTTTGTATCCATGGCTACCGCAAGGTCTGCGAGGTGCTCGTATGCCTGACGGGCCTGCTGGGCAATGGCTGTTAAACCAGGCTTGCCAAGCGCTGGCCCACGGGCGCGAACCGCCATCTCCTGCATGCTCGACAAGACATCATGAATACTGCCCAATTGGGTATCGGCTAGGGCCATACGACTCGAGATGAAATCCTGGTTCTTTTTCAGCATTTCATAGCGCGATTTATCAAACTGGATCTCTACTCCGCGCGACATTGCGGTTGCATCTTGTGATGCACGCGAGAAACGATTTCCTGTAGAAATCTGCTGCTGATAACGCATCGTATCGGAGGCGTGCTTCATCATGGAATTTATTCCCGTACTCAGCACTTGATTGCTACTGACTCGCATCGCCCGCTACCCCCTAGAACATCGCTAGTAATGTGTCAAACATCTGATTACCCGTTTGGATAATCTTGCTCGAAGCCGCATACAGCTGCTGGAACTTCACCATATTGGCAGCTTCTTCATCGAGGTTCACCCCCGAGACAGACTCCCGTCGATCGTTGAGAACTTGCATAACAGATTTATTGGCTGCATCGTCGTTGAGCCATGTCGCAATTGAGTTGCCCACAGTCGCAATCACATCGGCAATCGGATCACTAAATTTAGAGCGCAACGCTTCAATCGCGTAGACCTCATCTGAATCAATAGCCCACTCATTCGCGTTATGTGGGGCTAATGAAATAATACTTCTCGACATCAATTGCGTAAGCCCCGGTGTGTAATCTGATTTTGCAGGATTCAACATGTCTCTCACGCGGAATACGTCTAACGCTGAGTTAATCTCAGGAACTTCTGATAAGAACGCATCCGTCGATGGGTTACTCACAATCTCGCCAGTGGGCACGCGAAATCCAAAAATTGGCGTAGGGCTAATATCGTTCACCGTCTTTACGAGGCTAATGGAGACCGCATCTAACCGGCGATTTAGGTCAGGCAGGAAATCGCGAATAACAGTCAGATAGGCCCCAACCTCACCCCCAGCAATCAGAGAGGTTGCGATAACCGGATTACTAACATTCTTAGATCGATCCTGATTTAACTGACCAAGCCCCTCTTCATAGCGCTCGAGGCTAAAGTGATTCTGAAAACTGTTGTACCGAATCTGAATCTGATCGACCGAGCCCTCAAGATTATCGTTCACAAAACTATTGGCAAAAATCCGCTCGACAAGGGGTATCCCGTCCAGGTAGTGAGAGGCTGTCGCGTCTGCATTAACCGTAGATTGACCTCCGATCAATTTCTGTAACCCCATGAGCAACCGATCTCGCTCATCAAGAAGGTCTGCGGACGGCGTGAAGTTCCCCTTCGATGTACCGTCCAATATTTTTTCGTTAATCATCGCCAGCTTTTCGGCGATTTGATTGGCTTCCGTAAGCTTTCCACGCAAGGCGAGACGAGAATCTTCCTCCACCTGTCGAATAGACTCAGCGGTACCGATAATGCGTTGTGTGACGACCTCGGCAGTATGGGTAAGATTCGTGCGGTAAGCAACGCTTTCTGGGCTTGCGACCATCTGACCGGCCGCATCAAAAAACTTGGAGATTGACGCCGCTAAAGAATTACTCTCATCAGCAATCACCACATCAAGGAGTTCGGTGGCCTGCACGAGCGTCTCCGAATATGCCGTCTTTCCTTGCTGCGTCAGCCGTTGCGATTCAAGTAAACGAGAGTAATCACGCGTAAACCCCTCGATCGAGAAGCTTGTCCCTCCAAGAACAGTTGAATTCGGTGCAAGTCCGTTGATGACCGCATTCGCATCGCGTCGGCTAAACCCTTCAACCGAGGCTCCAGCAACGTTTTGTGAGGTTACTAATAGCCCAGCCTGCGCAATCCGAAGGCCCGCCTGGGCGGTATTGATAATGGAGCTCATTTAACATTTCCTAACTCGGACGGTCCGCTCATTGATTGTGTCCACGACCTATTTTTAATCTGAGCCATCATTTGATTGACCATGGGTTCAGCCAGTCCAATACCGCCTTGCTTACTTACCAGAAAAGCGAGTTGATCGTTCACCATCTTGTCGTAACCCGCCATCGCGCCTTCGTTGGAATCTAGCATCGGCTTACGGGCAAGTTCGACCCATTGACGGACCATCACACTCTCGAATCCTCGCGCTGCATGCTCGAGTTGTGCGCGAGTATCTCCTTTGGCCTTCAGGCGCTCAGCCTGCGCCTGTTGGGCAGCGATATCCCAGGGGGAGATGGTCTGGATTGGCTTATTCATGAGGGCTCTATTTACGCGATATCAGGTGACTCAGATCACCTCAAGATCGGCCTGCAACGCGCCCGAGGCCTTCAAGGCTTGTAGGATTGCCATGAGATCAGCTGGCTTTGCGCCAAGAATATTAAGTGCGCGAACTACATCGTCGAGTGTCGCGCCTGGAGGCACCCTCACTAAGCCGCCTTCCACACCGCCTTGTTCAATCTGTACCTGTGCGTCATTTGTGACCGCGGTCTGACCACGGCTAAAGGGTTCTGGCTGGCTAACAGATGCCTCACTCTGAATTTTGACCGACAGGTTGCCATGGGCAACTGCCGAAGGGAGCAACTTCACTGCCTGGTTCATTACAACTGAACCCGTACGCGCATTGACGACCACTTTGGCACGATCGCCACCCCCGGTTACCGTAAGGTTTTCCAAGTCCGACATAAAGGCAATCCGCGTCAGCGGGTCCGTTGGTACAGCTACCCGCATGGTGCGCGCATCTTGAGGAAGGGCAACACCTGCACCAAAACGCTTGGCAATCGCCTCCGCAACGCGACGCATCAAAGAGTAGTCGCTCTGATAGAGATCAAGTTGAACGAACTCACCCACAGCCTGCGACGGTAAGGCCCTTTCAATAAGGCCGCCGCCCGTAATTCTGCCCACCGACAAGTGATTGACCGTGGCACTTGACCCGCCCGCAGACGCACCGGCACCGCCTACAAAAATGCTGCCTTGAGCGAGTGCGTAAATCTGGCCGTCTGCGCCCCGTAATGGGGTCATCAACAGCGTGCCGCCTCGTAGACTTTTCGCATTACCAATTGATGAAATTGTGAGGTCGATCTTCTGACCCGGGCGCGCTAGCGCAGGCAACTCCGAGGTCACCATGACCGCGGCAATATTTCGTGTCTGGGCTGAGACTCCTGGTGGTATGGCCACGCCTAGGGATTGCAACATCGCCAGGGTGCTTTGCAGTGTAAAGGGACTCTGCGTTGTCTGATCGCCAGAGCCGTCAAGGCCCACTACCAATCCGTAGCCAATCAACTGATTGGAGCGCTCGCCTGCCACCGCGGCAATTTCCTTGATACGTTGTTGAGCAGCTGCTTGCGACAAAAAAAGAAACTGCCCTGTCATCAACAGGGCTGTCAACACAAGAAGACTTGAGCGTTTGAAATTTATTAAGAGCTTATGCATTCGAGCATCCTTAGAATGGCGAGAGTTTCAACAGTACGCTGGTGAGCCAGCCCGGGGAGTTCGCATCATCACCAAAGCCGCGGCCACGGTACTCGAGCCTCAAATCCGCCATCTTGGAAGAAGTTACCGCATTTCGGACAAGATCTGAGGGATTGACGACACCGCTCACACGAATCACCTCCTCTTCAGAACTCACCGCAACCTGCTTCTCACCAGCAACCACTAGGTTGCCATTGGGTAGAACCTCTAAGACCGTGGCAGTAATTGTTCCGGTAAATGCATTCTGGGCGCTCGATGAGCCCTTGCCTTCAAACTCTAGGGTGCTATCTGCAGACAGGCCGTTTGCGGCATTACCTGCGGCGGTGGCGCGACTAGCCAAGCTGCGCGCAAGCCCTGCACCAGGAAGCCCCTTCACAACACCTGCTACGTTCGATAACGACGAGAGGTCAGCAGTGACATCTGCGGTAGCAGTCTTTTCTGCTGCAGCGTTGCTCGAACGGTTCGCGCTTGTCCGCTCGTTCAGAGTAATTGTTAGCGTATCGCCAACATTACGAGCACGAGGATCTTCGAAAAGAGGACGAAACTGCGAGGCGGCCGCCGCTGTTGCAGGAAACAGACTGCCTGCATTTGATGGTTGGGCATTCACTGCAGCCGGCCGAGTAGTTGTAGTTCCTTTGACTAATGGCTCTTTATCAGCAGTTGCACAACCAACTAACATCGCCGTTGCCAGAGACATCAGGAGAATAATTCCTAAATTCTTAAGGATCATGATTGTTATACCTGAGAGAGGCGGGCGAGCATGTCGTCAGATGCAGTGATCGCACGCGTGTTCACCTCGTAGGCCCGCTGAGCAACAATCAGGCTCACGAGCTCCTCGGCTAGGTTTACGTTAGATGCTTCAACAAAGTTCTGCTTTAAGGAACCAATTCCATTAGTTCCAGGCGCACCCTGTTGCGGGTTACCGGAAGCTGCAGTCTCAAGGTATAGATTTCCACCGATGGAGGTTAAACCTGCGGGATTCGCAAACGTCGCAAGCTGAATCTCACCCGCATTCTGCGATGCGGTCTGGCCTTGGCTCGTGTAGGTCACTACACCGCTCTCAGAAATGGCAATCGATGTCGCCTCGACTGGAACCGTAATTCCAGGCGCAATGGTGTAACCCCCCTGGGTCACAATCTGCCCCGTAGAGCTACGGGTTAGATTTCCGTCTCGGGTGTAGGCAACCGTGCCATCGGGCAGGTTGACTTGAAAAAAACCATTGCCGTAAATGGCGACATCTAACGGATTTTCCGTTCGATTCAATGCGCCCTGAATGTGAATGCGTTCCGTCGCTGCGACTCGGGCGCCCGCACCCACTTGCAGGCCAGATGGTGATTGCGCATCCCCCGTAGTCGGACCGCCTGGCTGCCGGATGGTCTGATAAATCAGATCTTCAAACATTGGCTTCACGCGCTTATAGCCCGTGGTCGTGCCGTTGGCGAGGTTATTCGAAATGGTATCGAGATGTGTCTGCTGAACGTCAAGCCCAGTTTTGGCAATCCAGAGTGATCGAATCATGATGCGTTTCCTTTAGGGTCAGCCGTTATTAAAAGTTTGATGCCGTCATTAACATATTGGACTGCCGTGCGTTTTGCTCCGCAGTCGTAATCATTTTCATATTGAGTTCAAACATGCGCTGCTGGTTAATCATCTGAACCATTGATGCTGCCGTACTCACATTGCTGGTCTCGTAAGACCCCTGAACTACCCTCACCGATGGGTCTGGTTGGGCGGGTGGCTGGTCCTTGGGTAGCTCAAAAAGGCCATCCTCCGCACGCACCAGATCCCGTATATTTGGGTTAACCAACTTAATCTGACCTATCTGATTAAGCGTCTGTTCTCCATTTTCACGAACCCATACCGTTCCATCTCGGTTCATCTCGAGCTCGGCACCTGTGGGCACAATGACATTACCGCTATCACCGACTACCGCAATGTCACGCCCGATCTTTAATATGCCCGTTTCGTCACGGAAAAAGCGGCCGTTGCGCGTGTAGGCTTCGCTGCCATCGGCACGGCGAACAGCAAAAAATCCGCCCCCTTGGATCGCGAAATCGAAGGGGTTGTCTGTCGTCTCGATTGGGCCCGGATTGAACATCGCGGTCGGCGTGGAATCCACAACGAACGCTCGCGAATCAGCCTGTTCCCCCTCGAGGGGAACCGCCCGAAACGCGGTGACCATCTCGCGAAAGCCCGGTGTGTGCACATTGGCCATGTTGTGGGCAGTATTGCCCAGCTGGCCCATCGTGTGCTTTGCACCGGTCATCGCCGTATAAGCGATACGGTCTATCATGAGATTAGTCCCTTATCCCAAGACATCACTGATTAGCCGCCCGTCATCCGGATAGTGGCCTGTAAGGTGTCATCGTAAGCACGGACCGACTGCGAATTTGCCGAGTACATCCGCTGCATCTGCATGAGCTTTACTAACTCATTGGTCAGATCAACGTTAGATGCCTCAACTGCACTCGCTCGGATCTCGCCAAGACCCTTGGATCCAGGCTTCCCAACGATATAGCCCTCAATTCCGGGATTCTCTTGGGCCTTGGCCATAAACACGTTACCGCCAACCGCCACTAAATCGTTCACAGCATTGAATTGCACTAAGGCTAACTGTCCAGAAATATATTGACGACCGTCGCCATAAGAGCCAATCACTCGGCCTTCCTTGTCTATCGAGACGGAATTAATCATCGCGACAGAACTTCCATCCTGCTTCGCTAGATCGACCGAGAACGGTGTAGCGTAGTTACGCGTCTTGGTAAGATCGAGATCAAAGGTGAGCGCATGCTGGTTAATTGGATCAGCAGTACCGCTAGTGGAGATTTGGGCGTTCAGAGTAACTTTAGAGCTAAATGCCGGGTCGCCGCTCTCGCCGTCGTAGACGAGGTTATCGATATTCTTACCGCCCCAGAACGACATAATCGCTACCGGATTGTATTCACTATCGATTGTCGGATCCAGATTAGATGGATTTCCAGAATTAAAGTTCTGGTCAATATTATTAAAATACTGGTTATCTAGCTGGCCATACACCTCGTACTGAGTAGTCGTCGCATGAAAAGTCTGTGAGCGTGTGTTATCAAACAAATCACCCTTCATGACCATCTGTGAGCCATCCTGAGCCGTCATCGTGTAGGACACAGGGTTATAAAAATACAGTGCCTCTGCACCCGTCAGAACAGTACCATCGTCAGGCGGCGGGTCAAGTGTAAGACTATTATTTGTGCGGTCAATCGAAACAATTCGTGCACCCGTATTCGAATAGTCAGTACCGTCAAAGGCCCAAACATACTGCCCGACTTGGATATCCATATTGAGATCGTCGCCAGCGGCAAACTCGAGCAAACCAGTGGTTTCATCAAAATCTGTTGGCTCTGACTGCTGAACAGCGCCCACATTGAAAAACTCGACTTTATCGCCCGCCTCAAAAGAGTTTGTGGGGATACCACTTAAGGTTACAAACGGAGCATCAGCATCGGAATCATCGATCTCGGTGACGACCATGCCGGTGTCACGTCCATTTACGACTACCCTTGCGTAAGCGCTGATACCACTAACGCTATCAACGTAGAAATCTTGTAGAGATCCGCCTTCAGCATCTCCAACAAACGCCTCGCTCAGATTTGTACCTAGGTTGGCTCCCGTTAGGAACTTGATTCCGGCGGACGTATCCTCAGTCAAAAAAACCTTCGCAACATCTGTGCTGCTGTTTTGGTGCGCCACTTCGCTCGGGGGATAGGAGAAGCGTGTGGAGTCAACATCATAGGTAATTTCGAGTTCTTTGTCCTGTACACGACGGTAATACAAGGTTAAGGAATGCTCACCACCATTATCTTCCCGGCTAAACACAGTCTGCGAGACTTTATGGTGATACGTTGAAGGTACCAGTGGGTTAAACGCTACGCCACCGGAGGTCAAAAATGCATTGGTGCGAGCATCTAACGTGACCGAGATTTCTGATTCGGTTGTAGTCACCGGGGAGAGCTCGGTGGGGGGCATCGTGATTTTGTTTAAGGAGTCACCATCATCAATCGTGACGCCGTCGGTCGAGGTATAGCCAGTTAGATACATGCCGTTTTCGTTAACAATGTAGTTCTGCCCTGCAGGACTCTGCTCGGCTGAGACCGCGAACTGTCCGTTACGGCTATAGAAAATTTCCTTGGGATTTGTGCTGGAGGCCAGCTGGAACATTCCGCTCGCGCCCGTAATCGCCATATCTAAGGTATTGGCAGAATCTTGTACGCTACCCATGTTAAATAGGCGGCGAATGTTCTGCTGCAGTGTGCCCTGGCCTGCACGCGCAGGATCCATTGGGTTCAGTGCCTTAAAGAACTGATCCTGGAACATGAACTCGCCCGCTTTGTAACCCACAGTGGCGGCGTTCGCGATATTCGTTGAAATTACATCAATTGCGGTGCTGTTTGCACGCAATCCGGAGATACCGATACCAAAGTTACTCATGCCTGACTCCTTCTTTCCTGAAATTCCTAGTTAAATAAAAGTTAAAAACGGTTTGTAGATTTGTTACTGCAATACCCATTGCTTTACATCTGCAGGCTTGACCGTTCGGCCATCTGCCAAGGAGAGCTTCATATCACTACCATCACGCGCTACCGCTGTAACTATCGATGCCACCATCGTCTGGCCAACAACCGACTTATCAGCATTCGCTCCACTAATTTGCAGGAAGTAATTTCCGGCCTGCAATGGCTGGCCATAGGAATCCAGGCCATCCCAATAGAAGTTACTCAGGCCAGCCGGTGAGGACCCCAATTTGCGGTTCAGGACCTGGCTGCCGGTACTGTCAGTAATTTTGATGGTGGTCTCTGCAACAGGCGACTCGAAGTTTGTCCCGACGACCACACCATTAGCGCCATCAAAGTTAATCTTATTGCTTGACACCATGGCCGAGCGGCCAACCGTAGAGGCCTGCGTCATGAAGTCAGACATCTGCATCTGCGATACGAGTGATTGCAGATTTTTATTCATGCTGTTGATGCCATCAACCATGTTGAGCTGCGCTAACTGAGATGTCATTTCAGCACTCTCTAAGGGATTCATGGGATCCTGATTCCGCAGCTGCACGGTGAGCATTTTTAGAAAATTCTGTTGGAGCTCCTGAGTTGACTGGCCATTAACGGTCTTTGCTGTCGTGGTGGTCGACGGCTCATAGAACTTGAGTCCAGTGATATTGAGATCTTGAAGAGTCGTAGCCATGGCGATGTTCTCAGTGCGGTGATTTAATTAGATAAGGGCTATTTGCCCATCGATAGAGTGCGGGTGATAAGCAATCGTGTATTGCTCATTAATTCAATATTCATTTGGTATGAGCGGGATGCAGAGATCATGTTCACCATCTCTTCCACCGGGTTTACATTGGGCATCTCGATATACCCTTGGCCATCGGCGCGGGGATGGCCTGGCTTATATTCTTTTCTGAGCGGTGCATCGTTTTCCACGATGTTGGCCACTTCCACACCGGCTCCCGGCGTACCTTGAATGGGGGTTGTACGAAATACGACCTGTCGGCCACGGTAGGGGCGGCCATCGGGCCCTTCTAAGGTTTCCACGTTCGCAATATTCGAGGCCGTGGTGTTCAAACGAATTGACTGCGCCACTAGACCGGTAGAGCCAATTTCAAATGCGCGCATGAGACTCATGTGTCAGCTCTCTCTGTCGTTACCCGGGTTGACCCGTGATCGCCTGAATGCGGCTTTTAATACTCGAGCCAAAGAACTCAATAGCGGCCTGGAGCATCATGGTGTTCTGAGCAAAGTGGGCGCGCTCGGTATCGGGATCGACCGTGTTGCCATCGAGTGCGGGCTGAAGTGGCGTGCGATAGAGCATATTCGGTGAATCCCACTCTGCGCCCGGCTCGCTGGCCAGGTGGGCATTAGCGGTTCGAGCCACCTCAAGCCGTGGATTCACCTCAAAGCCCATTAAACGCTGCTGCATCAGATCAGCAAACTGAACGTCGCGGGCTTTGTAATGAGGAGTGTCGGCATTCGCCAAATTCGATGCCAGGATCTCCTGACGATAGGCGCGCGTAACCAACGCCTTTTCGTGGAAAGCCAGTGAGTCATATTGCGGCATCAGTTTCATGCACACTCCCTTGCAAGTTTTGGGCCAACTCTCCATGCGGAGGAATTGGATTCACCAGCAACTAAGCAAGTAATGTGCCAAAACAAATAAAGTCATTAAAAATCAATGACTTGTGAAAATACAACAGCCCTAATAAGGGAAAAAAGCGGATCCGGAGTTTAGGCCAGATCCGCGGCTCGGCAAAAAGTACCGAGCCTGAGAGGAAAGTTATTCCGCTAACCGCCGCGTTTTATACAGAAGGCCTATTGCGCGGGGGCGGGGGCCGGAGCCAGTGTCTGGCCAGAAGTCGAGGAAACCGGCATTGCCCCCCGAGATTCTTTAATCAGCCGGCTGCTGGATGCCTGCAGGGGTCGGGAATTGTTGGGATAAAGCCTCGCAAAGATGCCGATCTGCTCGGCCGATACCGCAACCGGATTTTTCAGCACATACCATGTGACACCCTCGGTACAAGGCGGTGTGGTTAACGACCCCATATAGGTGTAGTAGGCCTGGTCCTTGGGGAGGGCGTCTGCAATGTTGAGCATGACATCGGGCGGCGCCACAGGCTCATTACGAACGAGCGGGATGTGGTTCCAGATCTGCTGAATGAAAGGATTCTCCGAACCAGACGGCACCAGCAATACGGACACGGCTGCGAGCCTGCCCTGCATATCGCGCAGATGCAGCTGCATACTCATGCCAAACGACTTGCCATTGATGCGCTCCTCGGCAGGGTGACGAAATTCAATATGGGTCAGCCTGTGGTAATGCCCCATCACGCTTACGGCTCCTCCCTCGAGGTAATGGACTTCGATGGTCTTGCCTGAATCCACCAGCCTGAATTTGGAGGGCTTGAAATCAAATCTAATCGCGGGCAGATCAACCCCAACCCCATCCCGAATATCAATTGGGGACTGAAAGCGACCTTTTTCACAAGCCGCGTAACTCGGATGGAGTTTTCCCCACATTGCGGGACCACGATCCCCATCGTAGGCCCACTCAACGGGCGTTACCGGTTTAGGCATGCTGGGCAGCTTTGGCTCAGGCTTAGCAGGAGTCACCTCTGACGATTTGCTACCCAGCGTTACCGGCGTCTGTTGGGGCTCGCTTGGCCGGGAAGCCTGTGGCCGGGCGGCGGGCTTGGCTGCCGCCGCGGCGGCGCCATCACCAGCGGTGTTGGCTTGCGCACCTGGCGCAGTAGCAGGTGGCGTATCAGCATTACGAATCACTAACTCGCCTTGCCCCTGCATTCGATCTCGAATCGCTTGGCGTATCGCCTCATCACCCTTGGCGGGCGCGGCACCTGCACCTGCCGCCTGTTGGGCAAGCTTATTGACTGGTGCACTGTTAATCGTTACCTGTGGCCTACCCGACTCTTGGGAGGCGGGAATTGGCGTGACTTGTACACCAGGTTTTGGCAGCGGCTGGGGTTCCTGCGCAATGGCAGATGCAGCCGATAGGCTAACCATGCCTGCAAGGCCAACCGCTATCAGTGTTCTCGGGGTATTTCGCATAACTGTTCTTCCTCTCGCACAGAAAAACGGCTTTTAGACGCCCGACGTTTAGTTCTGCAATCCCTGCCGAATTAAGAAAAATGGCATTTCCATAATACGACCCACGAACTCGGGCATATCGGGCAAGAGGATGATCAGCACTAGAAATGCAAGCGGTACCGTAATTGCAAAGCCCACCGAGAAGAGATTGAACTGCGGACTCGTGCGCGCAAGGATTGCCTGCATGACATAAAAAAGGAGATACACCACAATCGATGGCAGCGCTAGCACGAGGCCAAGCTGAAACGATCGAGAAATTAAGCCGGTCACGGCCGGTAATGCCCAGACTGTTGGCCACTGACCAAAGGGAAGGGTTTTAAAACTCGTGATGATGACCTCCATTAAGGCGAGGTGTACATTCATCACGAAGGCAAGCGCAATTGCAGTGAAGCCCAGAAACTCTCCCATGAGGCCGGAAGCAATGTTTGGATCCCGCGTATAGCCTGTTGCGAAACTTAGGCCTGTTTGAATCGAGAGGACCTCGGCCGCTACCTCGACGGCCATGAGACCCAGTCGGATCACAAAACCAACGAACACCCCGATCAAGAGCTCGATCGCTGCCCCCATAAAGGTGGGGGGCGTAATCCCGAAAACCTTCACCTGATCAACCACGCCAGGCAGGATTGCCGTCGCAATCATGAGTGTCACCATGAGCCGCAGGCGCATCGGAAAGGCCCGAAAAGCAAACATTGGCGCAGACAAAAACATTCCAAATATGCGCAGGGAGACGAACATAAGCCCAGTCGCCCACTGCATAAACAAATCGGCCGGAATCGATAACACCGAGGCTCTCTTTGTCGCGTTACTGCATTAGGCTCGGAATACGAAGAATAATCTCCCGAACGTAATCCGAAAAAAGAGCCAAGAGACTCGGGCCTGCCATCAAGATGACCACAGCGAGTACGATGATTTTAGGAACAAAGGCAACGGTGGTTTCGTTTAGTTGGGTTGCGGCCTGCAAAATGCTGATGATCAATCCCACGATCAATAGCCCGAGCAGGATTGGGCCACTCAGAAAGAGCGCCATCCATAGCGCCTGGAATACCAGTTCAATAACGAGCGAGGCTTCCACGCTAGCTGCCCATCCGGAAACTCTCAACGAGGGATGCCGCCAGAATCCCCCATCCGTCTGCCATCACAAAGATTAAGAGTTTTAGCGGCAGGGAGAACATCATCGGTGAGACCATGACCATCCCCAAGGACGTCAGAATACTGGCGACCGCAAAATCAATCGCAATAAAGGGCAGAAAGATCATAAATCCGATAATGAAACCCGTCTTGATTTCGGAGATGGCAAATGCGGGCATCAAGACCATCATGGGGATATCGTCTCGGGTCTGAATAGGCTGGCCGTAGAGCTTTGCAAACAAGGCCAGATCATCTTGGCGGGTCTGCTTGAGCATAAACGCCTTTAAGGGCTTGGTACCAATCTCAATGGCCTGATCAAATGAGATCTTCTTCTGGGTATAGGGGATGTAGGCTTTGTCATAGATTGGATCAAGCACACCGGGCTTCATGATGAAGAGCGTTAGAAACAATGCCAATCCCACTAGCACCAGATTCGGTGGCATGGTGGTGAGACCTAAGGCCTGGCGAAGTAGGGAAAACACAATCAAGATACGTGTGAAGCTCGTCATGAGCATCAGTACGGCAGGCAGAAAGGTCAGTGCAGTTAAAACGATAATCGTCTGCACTGGCACTGAATAGGTGTTGCCGCTCACGGTGACCAGAGGCAATGACTGGGCATAGGCCCCTGCCCCGAGTGTGAGGGCCCCAAGCGCAGTTCCGACTAAGACAAGCCGCTTCATTTCTTAACCTTTCGCAGCATTTCAGACAGGCGTGACGCAAAATCCATCGGCGCAGGTGATTGACTCATGCCGCGAACCTCCTCGGGGCTGAGCTCTGCGATGAGCGTAATCTGGGATTGGGTGTGCCCCAATACGTAGACCCGGCCCACCACGCTGGCAATCACCACACGCTCTCTTGGTCCAAGCGACTGAACCGACAGAATTCGAATTGAGGAATTAGGGACCGTCGCGGTCATGTTCTTGTGAACCAGCCACGCCACTAGCAACACAACCCCGGCTAAGAGCAACAAGGTAATGAAGGTTAGCCAGATCATGCTGCCCCCACCTGAGGTTGGGGTATAGACCGACGCGGCAATCGAGGCAGGCGTTGTGCTCGCAGAGGGCGCTTGGGCGAGCGCTAGGGAGGAAAGACCAACAAGACCAACTGAGACGACGGCACCAACCACCCGTCGTAAAAGAGAATCGGGGTTGGATGGCGGTGTTAACTTTTGTTTTCCCGCCATCTGATCCCCTTTATTGACGTTAGCGGTTAATTTTTCGTAATCGTTCCGCTGGAGTGACGATTTCAGTTAAACGGATTCCGTACCGGTCATTAACGATCACCACCTCGCCCTGGGCGATTAGGCAGCCATTAACCACGACCTCCAGTGGCTCACCCGCTAGCATATCAAGTTCGATGACCGAACCATAGGATAAGGCGAGAAGGTTCCGAATCTGCATTTTCGCCCGGCCAAGCTCCACCGTAACCTGAACAGGGACATCGACCACGAGATCAATGTCGTTAATGGCGGGTGGCGGTAAGCCTGCCGCGGGGTCATCGTCCAGCGATGCGTAGTCGGCTGGCCGAACTGCGCCAGCGTCTGCCCGCCCTTTTACTCCTTCGGCGAGGGCCTCTGCGCCGGTTGTCGTATTTTCTTCCATGGTCTGCTTTCCTCTTTTACCTACTTTTTAAAAACCTATGTTCCGGCAACGGGCTGGAGATCCGACGCTGTCGGATCAGTCGCCATTGCCGCCTGTAATGCCTCACCGGCCCTCGCCTCACGGCGCTCGTAGAACTCGCCGCGCTCTTCGCCCCGCATTACGCTGGGCCCCAGTCGGCCGCGCTCAAGCGGTGCCTTTAGATAATCCACCGGATGTTTGATACTCTGTACCTTCACCGCATAACGGCCATTTTTGACGCCGTACTTGCCACGAATCACCGGCAGGCCATCCACATAGACCGTTACAGGATCCACAATCTCAATTGGAATGATTTCGCCCACCGCCATCGATAAGACATCGCCCAAGAGCATCTGCTTGCGGGCCAAAACCGCCACCGCCTCTAGGCTCGCTGACTGCACCTGCGTGTGCAGGGTGTCCACCCAGGTCTGATCGGGCTCGGTGACAAGCTGCATGTTCTCGTAGAGCACGCCCTTAAGCGGCTCCAACACCCAGAAAGGAATACAGAGATCAACGTCGCCTGCACGACCATTGATATCAATCGTGAACTTGGCGTGCATCACCATCTCATCCGGACCGGTGATCTTGGCAAAAGCAAAATTAGTCTCCTGCCGCATGAAATCAAACTTCATCTCATGGACAGACTTCCAAGCCTTTTCATACTCATTGAGTAGACCATCCATCAGCCTGCGAACAATACGTAATTCTGTGGCGGTATATTCCTTAACACTCGTTTTTGGCGCTAGGCGGCCTTCGCCACCAAACATATTATCGATCGCGATATAGATGACCCCCGGGTCAATACACCAGCACCCCGTCCCGCGCAAGGAACGGATATTAACGATATTGATATTGGTGCGCTCGGGAAGTTCTGCAATGTACTGCGCATAAGTTTTGACACGCGGCAGGTGAACGCGGACCTCAACCGGAGAGCGAATCATATTAAAGAGCGTGAGCCGAACAGTTCGAGCGAATTTTTCGTGGATGAGCTCCAATGTCGGCATACGCCGGCGCGATAGGCGCACCAGCTTATCGAACATGCTCTTTTGTTCTTCTACCTTATTGCGATAGGCTTCATCCATCCCCTGAGTAAGGCTCTGGGGCCCGCTGTCATAGCGTGGCTCTTTGCCCGATGCCTCCTTTGCAGGTGCTTCGTTGCCGGCTGGCTCGGGCTGTGCCTGGGCCTGATCGTTGTCGTTGTCGTTTTCAGCCATGATGAATTACTTGATGGTGCATCCTTTTAGTTGGCTTACTGCATCACCAGTCGATCAAACAATACGCCCTGCACGGGGAGGTCCATTTCGGTGACCTTCCAGTATTGGGCGGCCGCCTCAATTGCGGTTTGACTGAGGCGCTCTCCGGCGGTGGTCTGCTTGGGAATTGCGCCGATGCGCTCAAGGTTGGCGAGATCGGCCGACTCAAGTCGCTGCTGCAAAATGAAAATTGCGGTTAACTGAGGCTCAATAATGGCATTGATGACCAGTGCAATCTCCTTAGCCATCGCATTTTTACCATCAACCGTCGCCAGCTCCTGCATTGTTCGAGAGGACAGCACCAAGAGGATCTTGTCGCGAATGATTGGCATAAAGTTTTTAATCTTTGCCTCAGTCGTCGCCTCACCCGTTCTCAACAAGATCTTGGTCTGCAGGTAGTGCTCGCCACCTCGACCCGGAAGGTTCACGGTGAACTCATCCATCGCTACAAAGCGCGGCGGTTTATTCTCCTTACGAAACTCCATCTGCTTTTTTAGCTGATATTCGGGGGTAGCCTCAAGCTCGGCCTGCTTTCGCTTAGCCTCGGCTTGGCCTTGCGACCACATGTAATAGCCCGCGCCGCCACCAAGTGCAACAACGGTTCCTAGGATGATGAAGATGAGGCCCTTTTTACTCTTCTTAGGAGGTGCTTGTTCACCCTCTGCGCCCCCGCCCGCCGCTCCGGCGGCTGCTACTGCTGCATTTTCTTCAGCCATGATGTTCTCTCTAGTCGTTCAAAGTTACGCTACAAAATGAATGCCGTCTCCGGCCACATTCGACTGGGATGACGTCACCGCATCCCCGCCACCCCTTATCGATGATGATTTTCCTTGAGTCAAGCCCCTACGGCTAGCGCTATCCGACTCGCCACCCTGCCCTTGGCCAAAGGCCATCGCGTTCGCAAAGGCATTTGATTCCTGCCGCTCCCGCATTTCGAGATTCAAGGCAAGCCCCATCTGCGACATATCCTGCCGCAGGAGGTGAGAGCTACCCTCTAATCGGGTCTTCATCGCCTCAGACAGACCATCGACGAGTAGCGTTGCCCGGCCCGCCCCGTCCAGCTTCAGATCAAGCCGGATCGGACCCTCATTGGGTGGCGTGACTTCAAGCACCGCACGACCTCCGCCCTGGCGGGTGAGCCTTAAGACCTCTACGTTTAACAAACCAGAACTAAAGCTTGCGCGGGCAGCTTCTAGTCGGTTTTCCGCCCGCGCGAGAACCTCGGTGTTACTGAGGCCCGCCGACGAAGCGGCATCTACTTTCTGCGCCGCTTGACGTGCTATCTCTGCGGGTGTTGATGCAGATTCAGATACAGAACGAATCGCTGAACCAAATTCTGCTCCAGGCTTAGCATTTGCGTGAAGACGAGCAGAATCGGCGGGCGTCTGCTCGCCAGAGTCGCTGCCATTATTGCCATCAAATCCCCCGTCACCAGAGGCGAGATCTGCCGCGCTCTTAATGCCCGAATCAAATGATTCACTAGCTCCCAAACGCGAGATATTTGACGCCGATTTTGAATCTGTCGATTCTTGCTTTGATCCGTTAACCGTAGCAACCGTCTGCGCAACCGCGGCAGTCTCGGTACTGCCCGTGATTGCACGCTCGGCCGCAAGGGCGGCAGCATTTTTATCCTTAGTTGCTCCGGTAGTTGCTGCGGTAGTCACTGGCGATACTGCCGAATCTGATGCGGGTGTACGCATCGATGGCACACCTATCGGTGTAGCGACTGTGGCTGTCTGGCTCACATCAGATGACTGACCAATAAGACCGGCGGCACTCGCCATGTCAGCTGACGAAGAGCGCGTTGTTGTTGCCGATAGGGGGCCCGCTCCAGGTGTTTGCTGGGCAGACGTCACTAGAGTTGTTTCCTTAATTGAGACGGAAGATGTTGACCTAACCTGGAGGTCCTGGGATTCCAATAGACCTTGGCCCGCTGTTTGTGCAGCGGAAACACCTGTATTCATCGCTTGTGCCGGTGACGAAGGCTTCAGAGTCGATTGCGATAAAGTTGCGGCTGATGAACTTGTTAGCGCGGCTTCGACCTCGGAGACCGCGGACTCCATCAGCTTCCCGGGCTCTGCCTTAATAGATTGTGTAATCGGTGCCTGACCTTGAGTATGCCCTTGGCTTTGGCTCGGGTTTTGACTCTGAGGATTCCCATTAGTCACTAATGATTCCTGCGCGATGATCTGAGACTTCGACAACGCGGCCTGATGAACACCATCGTCTCTAATCGGATCAAGCGTTACGGCAGTTGTTTTTAAAGCCTGCGGCCCCTCCGGTCCACCCGGACTGTTCGTCCGGGTTGCCAATGAAGGCTGCGGTTGACCGGCCATACTCATGCCAGACGCTTTTTCCGTGAGTGACGGTGATCCGGGCTCAGCTGATGACGGTGTTAATGATTTTTGCGCCGAGTCGGTACCTGTTGATGACGAGTTACTCTGGGCTACTGGCTGCGCTAACAACTGATCGCCCTGGGCACCTGCACGAGATTTTGTCGCCAAATTCGAAGGCTGTTTTAGGGCTAATGCCGACGGTTCTTCAGCCCCCGAGCCATCCACTGCGGAAACAGCGTTTGATTCCTGTAATGCAATCGATGATTCTGCGGTCTGACCTTTCATAAGGGACTGATTTGCCGAGGCCTGCGAGGCTAAGACTTGCTGTGCCCCTTGATCAGCAGGTACGGCGTTACCCGAAATTGGTAAAGACGCTGCGCCAGTTAAGGCTGCTGATCCCGCTGTATTCGATGCAGCTTTAGACGTGTTCTCAGCAACCTGAGTTGCCGCTTTCACAACGACCGCTGCGGGGTTCTGTTCTTGGGATTGCGAGAGCAGGTCCTGCGAAGAGACCGATCGCTGGCTCTGGGTCTGACCTTGGCTCTGACTTAGCGCCTGGCCTGTTATCTGAGTTTGCACCTGGCTTTGGGATCGGCTATCCAGTAGAACGTTTTCGGCGCTCTGGTTAACCAAAGTGGCATTCGCCTGCTGTTTCAATAGCGCTTGTTCGGCCTCGGTCAACGGAGTTGAGTTCTGAACCGCTTGGTTTTTTAGCGCTGCAGTATCCTGGCTATTTAACCGATTTACTCCACTCTTTAATAACGCGTCCTTAACCTCTGCGGCCGTATCAGAAAGTGCGGCTGCAACGGTATCTGAAGTGGCATCTGCGGCCGCATCCGATTCAAGTTGTGCTGCGATTCGCGCAACCGCCTCTTTCACAGCGGAGGCGGCTGTTGCTGTCTCATTTTGTACTGGCGCGACAATCGTATTTGTCACCTGCGCGACTAAACCTGCCGCTGTCTTCGACCCCAAACTAATGACGTCGCCTGACGAAGCTTCAGCAGTTGCCGACGATCCGTTTGAACCTTGCGCCATACCTGCCAGTGACTGCACAGGCGCTTGCGATGTTCCTCCGGATGCTAAACTGGTTGCCACACCTTGTGACGTTGATTGACCCTGAGTCTGAGCTTGAGTCTGTTCATGGTTCTGCGTTGCTAGGTTTTCAACGAGAGTCGCTAAAGCTGCATCTGCCAAGGTATTCGCAGCCGCATTTGTGCCGCCATTTAAGGCGACAATGCTCGGTGACGATTGATTGACATTCTGGCTAAGAGCTCCCGAAACCTGAGATACCCCAGCATTTGATATTGACGCTACAGCCCCTTCGTTTTGAAGCGGGCTAGTCGTTAAGCTGTTCGCTGGCACCCCGATAACATTTAACTGGTCGGAGCTAACTCCACTGTTAGGGTGCGAATCCGGTGTTGCTCCCTGTGAGGCGATTGGGTTGCTGTCGCCCGAAGAAGTGGTCGATACAGAGGCGGAAATCGCTTGAGCGATCGCTGTTAGTTTGATGGATGCATTGGCAGCTGCATTCGCTGCTTCCTGAGCGGCCACACTAGCGGCTTCTAGCGCTGCTGAGCTAGCTGATGCATTAGCAGCTACTTTTGCTGCCTCGATAGCTGCGACCTCAGAGGCCGCATCAGCCTTTGCTGCAGCAGCTTCTGTGGCGGCGTCCCTCTTTAAAACTCCCTCGGCCAGTCGACTTGCTTCAACTGCTTCTTTGTTTTTAAGGGCTGCGTCGGTAGATTGGGCTGGGGCGGTTTTGACCGCATTCGTATTCAAACCCTCCGAAGCCGCTAACTCCGCCGGAGACTTCGAGGCTGATGACTTTTGGGACTGATCTGTAGCTTTCGGATCTTTTTCGGCAAATTTTGCCAAAGCATCACGCTGGGTTCCAACCTGTTTCGGCAGATTCTGCCCAGAGTTCTGAGCAGGCTTTGGTGCGCTAGCGGCTTGAGTTTCGCTTTTACCCTGTTTCGCTGCAAGAGCAGCAGCTAATTCACTGGCAAAGGGGTGAGGCTCGCCGGTGTTCAGCCCGGCCTGGCCAGGCTGAGAGAGCTGGCCTTCGGACATCCAAGGCGCAACGCTTCCAAGCCCAGACGCGTCTGCGGGGGCTCCAGGAACGGGGTTGCCAATACTTCGAACCGTGGGCATGCTGATCCAACCTTTTCCAAATAAAGTTGAACCAACCTAAGCATCTTTCGTGCCAGTGCCCTCTTCGCTCGGTGCAAATGGGTTTTTGCGGTGCGAAAACCCGTCTTCAATCTCCTGCCACTCCGACTGCTCGGCCTCACGCTCGGCATCACGCCTGCGCCTCTCCATAGCACGATCCAGCCCCTGGCTCTTTAACTTTGCTGAGAGTGCATCCCGATTGGCCTCTTGGAATCTCTTAAATAAGTCAGCGTTCGCTAACTCTTGATCCTTTGCTCCGGCCAGTAATCGAACCCTAAAAGCCATAGTGTCCCGAAGCATCGCAACAGACACCCCTTGCTGTGCGACCCGAACGGCTGCCTCGCCGTATTGATCGGCGTACTGAATCACCTGCTCGTTTAAGTCTTTCGCCTTAGCAAACTCGCTGGCGAGCCGGCGTGCCTTCGCCATCGCAGTATCCTGGCGAACCTTAGCGAGCCTGGCCATAGCCGCCATAGCGCGACTCATTTCACGGCCCCAACGATCTTCATAAGCTCTTCAATAGAGTTATCCATCGAGTGGGCATCATCGGCATCTTGCTGAAGATAGGCCCTTATCTGCGGCCAGGTCTTAATCGCGAGATCGAGTTCTGCATCCCCACCCGGAACATAGGCCCCCATGGAGAGCAGTTCCCGGCCTCGCATATAACGCGAGTAGAGCATTTTGAGCTTGCGCGCTGCCGCTTGATGCTCCTTAGACGTGACCTTAGGCATAACCCGTGAGATCGATTTTTCAATATCGATCGCGGGGTAATGGCCTGAATCGGCAAGCTCACGAGATAAAAATACGTGTCCATCCAGAATACCTCGGGCGGTATCGGCAACGGGATCGTGGACATCATCACCCTCTAGCAAGATTGTGTAGAAGGCGGTAATAGAAGCGTCATCACGGGCACCATTTCCAACGCGCTCAACTAACTCGGGCATCTTGGCAAATACGCTGGGCGTGTAGCCCCGCGAGACAGGCGCCTCGCCAATGCTCAACCCAATCTCCCGCTGAGCCATCGCAAACCTGGTTAAAGAATCCAGAATCAGAACCACGTGGTGGCCTTGGTCTCGAAACCAGGTCGCCACATCAGTGGCGTAGTAAGCACCGCGCACACGCGCTAAGGGTGATGCATCCGCAGGAGCTGCAACGACCACTGATCGGGCTAATGTCGCCTCACCGAGGGTATCCATACAGAATTCGCGAACCTCTCGGCCCCGCTCACCTACAAGGCCAATCACCATCACATCGGCCACACAATTTCGCGCAAGCATCCCGAGTAGCACGCTTTTCCCAACCCCTGATCCCGCAAAGATTCCAATCCGCTGACCACGACCCACGGTAAGCGTGCCGTTGATGGCACGCACTCCTGAATCCATAGGTTCATGAATCGGTGCCCGGTGCAGAGGATTCACCCGACGAGTGGGTTCACCACCTACCGCCTGAGTATCGATACCTTTTTCATCAATTGGTCGGCCAAAGCCATCCACGATGCGGCCAAGCAAGGCCTCTCCGAGCGGCAGCGAGCCCGAAGATGACATTACCCGAAAGCGGCCATCCTCATAGTAGGGTGTGCCAATCGGATAGACCGATGCCCCGGGAGTAACCGACTCCACGGGATCAATCGGCATTAGATAAGTTATCCCGCTATTAAAGCCAATGCATTCCGCTTCAACGGCCCGGTCTGGACCAAGGCTTACGGTGGCCCGTTCACCTGTTGACATCGGCAGACCCTGCACCTCGAAGAGAAGACCTGTTACCCGAAATAGCGTTCCTTCTCGGACTGTCTGGGGCATGGCGCCAAGCCGATTCCCAACCCGATTTATGCGCTCGAGCGTCTGGCTATTCTGGGGAGACATCTAAGCCCAACGCTGTGCGAACAAGGGCCCGACGCGCCTCGATTCCAATATCTAGTCGCGTGCCCTGCGCTTCAACGTAGGCGTGTCCGGGCGGAACGTTTTCATCAAACAACAAGATACATCGAAACGGTAAGCCCTCATCATCAGAGGC
>Ga0247833_1001762_pt1 | contig 33869 bp, 35 predicted proteins | sample LaCruzMarch2015__7_FD_187117 | JGI IMG/M metagenome (GOLD analysis project Ga0247833, IMG submission 187117) | Freshwater microbial communities from meromictic Lake La Cruz, Castile-La Mancha, Spain - LaCruzMarch2015_8m | ecosystem: Environmental > Aquatic > Freshwater > Lake | place: Spain... | reverse complement strand
CCTCTTCCATCTAACCGACTTAGCAGGGGTCGTTTGCACCGACCCGCTGGAGGTAGGTGGTCCATGAGATAGCCCTTGAGCCACCCCGGATCACCTGAGCCCGTCAGTTCGATGGGCTCAGGTGTATCATCCAAAAGCGAATACTCAACCCAGTCGTGCCCGTCACCGGAGTGTGCAAACATGGATACACCACTATGCCTCGTACCTTGCCCATCTACTCGGCAAAGCTCGGAACGCGTGTTCATCACAACAACTCACGCTGCACCGAGCGCAACAACATCGAGACCTACAACGTTAAGCAGGGGACAGGCGGGCTTCCGCTCTGTCAGCATTGCCTGCGCCTGAACCAGCAGGGTTACTAAGCCTGAAGGTTCTTGACCGACTGGCCGAATGTCATCTCCCAACAAGGGGGACCGAGTCGGCCATCGACAACGTCATGCACATGACGAAGATGGAGCACGGGCAGACCGTGCTCCATCGCTATTGCAAAGACCCGATAGCCCTCCCAAGCACCGCCGTTGAAACGCACGGTGGGTTCAGGAAAGGCATGGCCCGCGCCGCCTTCGCATGATTCAATGGTGTCGATGCCTTGGCTTCGTAACATCAGCACTGCGTAACGGATTCCCTGATCCACCGGCATGTCGATGTCAGGCTCATGGTTTGTGAGAAATGCCACTTTGTCCATCAGGTCAACCTGCATCAATTTCACTAAGACTCCGTGGCTTTTTCGGAATTGAGCTCCGCCGCACGCTCTTCCTCGGCGGATGGATGATACGGGACGGGCCGTCTGGTATTCCGGACCGGTGGACGGTCGGACCATGGCCTGACGATGGTCAGGGGCGGTTACGTCCGGTCGCGCGATGGCCGCAACGCGCTTGATACATTGCATAGTTCCCGCAGCTCAGCCCAATGACGCGGCATGACTTCAGTCAAGAAGATTCCTTTTGGAACGGCGCTTGAACTGCCCCCAAGCACGGCAAGAGGCTCCAGCTTGATTGAAGTTTCTAGCACGCAATCCGTGCGCACATAGTGCGGGCACGAAAAGCCAGAAAAATCCAAATTGTCTTATGTGTCCTGGATTGCTTTCGCGGGCGCGCCGCAGAGGTTCCTAGCCATAGACTTCTCCATTCGGAGGGTTCCCCGAACATCGGATGTGTACTGCGGGAGTGCTCAAGAGCCCCACTCATTTCCCGGTGACGTAGGCATCGGTGCTGACATGGTGCTGACACGGAAATCACGTGATCATTCGCTCACATTGATGTCGTCTCAAGTATTTGATTTGTAAAGAATTTATGGTGCCGCTTAGGTGACTTGAACACCTGACCCCCGCATTACGAATGCGGTGCTCTACCAGCTGAGCTAAAGCGGCCCTGTCTTTGAGGCCCCGCATATACTGGCAGGGCATGGGGGGCGCAAGGCCAGTTTTGCGCCCGTCCCTGGCGGGTCAATCGTCGTCCTGGGCATAGTCCAGCGGCTGGGTCAGCGAGCCTTGCGGCGGTTTCGGCGTCGACAGCGGGCCCTCGTCGGCCAGCGGCAAGGCGAGCACGCGGCCCGCCTCCAGTTCGCGGCCATAGGTTTCGTAGCGCGCATGCACGAGATCGCCGACATCGCCGAAGGCATAGACGAGGCGGCTCCAGCCCGCCCGGTCATAGTCGAAGGCATTGCCTTTAGGGTCGATGTCCGACCAGTCCGCCTCGCGGGACGCGGACGCCGCCATGCGGCCCCAGCGCTGGGCCTCGACTTGGTCGCCATAGCCTTTCAAGGCCCGCTCCATCAGCAGGCAAAGCCGCGCGGTGGGGTTTTCTTCGACGAGCAGGGCCAGGGATTTGATCGCGCCAACCCAGTCGGCCGTGTCCATCGCGATCTCGGCCGTCAGGATGCGGCTTTCGCGGTGGTCGGGGTGAACATTGGCCAGCGCCTTGAGACGCGCCGCGATATTGAAGCGGGAGTCTTGCGGCACCAGACGGCGCGAGAGTTGGGCGAGGGCGGGGTGTGGCCGCGCCTTCCAGCCGAGTTCGAGCACACCTTGCGCGGCCTTGACCTTGGCGTCGGTCATCAGGAAGCGCGCGCCGTGATAGACGGCGGGCGGAAAATCCGGCGCCGCCCGGATCGCCTCGGCCAGCGCCCTCTGGGCGGCCAGTTTTTCCGTATGCTGAAGGTTCACGGCCTTCGCCGTATACAGAACGGAGCGGCGGCGCTTCACGTTGATGCCTTGGACGAGGCCGCGTTTCTCGCCAAGGGACAGCGTTTCGAGCGCCTTGTTCCAATCGCCTTTGGAGACTTGCAGGTCGAACAGCGAATTGAACGGCCAGTCGGCGTCGGATTTGAGGGCGAGGGCTTCGCGGGCGCGGCTTTCGGCGGTCAGCTGGTCGCCGCGTTCGGAAGCGGCGGTGGCAGCGCCGCGCAGGCCGGCGAGTTGTCCGCCGGGCAGACGGGTGAGCAGGCCCCAGGCGCGCTCGGCGCCAGCCCAGTCATCGTTGGCTTCGGCGGCGCGGGCTTCGAGGAGGAGTTTGAGGCGCTCGTCCTCGGCATGGCGCATGGCGCGGCGGGCGAGTTTCAGCGCGGCTTTCGCGTCGCCGCCTTCCGCTGCCAGCAAGCCTTCCGCAAGCGCGGCGTTGGCTTTGCGGGTGCGTGCGAGGCGGCGGGCTTTCGAGATGCGGCCCGGCAGGACGAGCAGGCCGGTTGCCAGCCACCAGACGAGCGCGAGCAGGCCGCCGAGCAGGACGATCAGCATCGCGGCCACGCCGGAGCGAACGGCGACGATTTCCTGGCCGACGGGGAAGGTCACTTCGCCCGGAAGGCTGAACGCCCACCAGGCCAGCACTGCACCGGCCATCACGAGGATGATCACGAAAAAGAAAAGGAAAAACCGGCTCATCGTGTGTCCGTGGCTCCGTCACTCAGGCTGAGGCGGACATCCTCGAGCGCCGCTTCCAGCGTAATGCGGCGCTCTGCGCGCCGGATCCAGTCTTCCGCCGCGCGGGCGGCGGCGCCATCAAGGCTATCCAGTGCGCGCACGCTGCCGTCGAGGTTGCTCGCCGACAAGGCGGCGGCGGCGGTGTCGAGCGATTTGACGAGCGCGGCATGCTTGCCATCGGCCGGACGCACACTGACGGCATCGCCGAAGGCCTTGTCGATCCAGGACAGGCGGCCGGCACCCTTCTCCGGGGTCTCGGCAGCGAGGACAGCGGTGCGCACGGAGACAAATTCCGACTGAAGACGCGTCAAGGCCGCCACACCGGTGATGTAGGGGGCGAGCCGTTTGATGGTGCCATTGTCCGGCGCCGCACTCCGCAAGGCGCGGTAGTCGGCTTCAAAGCTGGCCCCGCGGCGGACCGCAGCTTCGATGGCCGAGAGGGCGAGGGCGGCTTCGGCCCGGTTGTCGTTCAGTCTGGCGGCCGCGGCGGATTTCCTCTCGGCCTCGCGCGAGGCCGCTTCGAGACTCGCGAGGCGGTTTGTCAGTACGCTGACATCAGCGCCCGCGGCAGCCAGCGGCAAGATGGGCGCGCGGCCTTCCAGGGCGTCGATGCGGGCGGTCAGTGTGGCAATCGCTTCGGGGTTCCCGCCGGCGGCAATCGCCTGGTCAAGACGGCGGGAGACGGTGTCGAGTTCGCCGATGAGGCCGGCCAGTTCGGCGGAAGCTGCGGCCGGCTCGGAGAGTTTCTGGTCGATGGCGGACTGCACGGCGTCCATCTGGTCAAGGCGCGCGTCGAGCCGTTCGATGTCCGTCCGGGGGCGGATGAGATCGGCGCCGAAGATGCCGGCGGCGGCGCCCGTGAGCGCCGCAATCACGGTGGCGGCGCCAAGCGCGGTCCAGCCGGGCCCCGGACGCGCGGAGTTGACCGGACCGGCCGGGGCCGGTTCGAACTGGGCGTCAATCGGGCCGTTCGTGCGGTCCGGATCGGGGAAGGGATCGTCACTCATTGGGTCACTGTGGCGTATTCAGGTTGCGAAAGAGTGTGGCATAGCGGCGATTCAAGGGCAAAGTGCGACTGCGGCCTCACGAAGCGCGTCCATCAGGCTGTCCTCGTTCGGGCGCGCCGCGATCCATTCGCCCCGGCCCGCCAGGCCTTTGAGCGGGGCGAGCGCCGCTTCGGAAATGGCAATTAGGCCCGCGCGGTCAAGACAGGGATGGCTTGCGGCGACGGCCCTGGCCGCCTTGGCCGAATGCACGAGCAGGATGACGGGAGACGCGCCTGCCAGCGCAGCGAGCGCCTCGGGGCTCAGCGAAGCGGCAGCCTGTGTGCGGTAAGGCGCGCAGAAGCGAGCGTCGAGCCCGCCTGCCACGAGGGCAGCCACAAGGTTTCCAGCTGCCGCTTCGTTGGCGATGTGCAGCAGCGGGCCGCCCGGGCGCGCGGCGAGAATGCGCCGGGCGAGATCATCGGCGTTGCCATCGCTTTCGGTGATTGCGCCAAAGCCCGCCTCGCGTGCGGCCTCTGCGGTGGAGGGGCCGACGCACCAGGCGATCAGGTCAGGATCAAGCGGCGCGCCGTGCAACGCGCGTACGCCGTTGGCGCTGGTGAATACGAGATGCCGGATGCCTGCGAGATCGCGGGCATCAAGGCCGGTTTCCTCAATGGCCAGCATCGGCGAGAGGATGGGCGCGTAGCCGAGCCGCAACAGGGAGTCCGCCGTGTCACGGGCGCCGGGCAGCGTCCGCGTGACGATGACGGGCAAGCTCACCGCTTGTCCTCGAAGACCGGCAGGCCGCCTTGCGCGGTTTCGCGGATCTCGCCGGCGACATCGCGGCCGAGGGCGGCGAGCTGGTCCATTGTTGCGCCTTTGCGGGCGGTGCCGGTGGCGCTCCAGCGTTGGTCTCCGGACGGGCTGAGCACTTCGCCGGTGAGGCGCCAGTGGCCGCCTTCATCGAAGAGGTGCGCCGCGATCGGCGTGCGGCAGCTGCCATCCAGCATGGCGAGGAAAGAGCGTTCGGCTGTGGCGGCGGCTTCACTGACGGCGACGTTCAGCTGGGCGAGCACACCGCGCAGTGCGTCATCGGCGTCATCGCGCGCGACGACGCCGATGATGCCCTGCGCCGCGGCGGGCAGCATGTCTTCGACCGGGATGGGCGTCGCCATATGGTCGTATCCGAGGCGGCGAAGGCCGGCCATCGCGAGGAAGGTCGCGTCGGCCTGGCCTTCTTCAAGCTTGCGCATCCTTGTCTGCACGTTGCCGCGGAAGGTGATGACTTGCAGGTCCGGGCGCAGGGCGAGGGCCTGGGCTTCGCGGCGCAGCGAGGCCGTACCGAGGCGGGCGGCGTGCGGAAGCTCGCGCAGCGAGGTCGCAAGTTTTGAGACGAACCCGTCGCGCGGGTCTTCGCGCTCGGGGAAGGCGACGAAAACCTGGCCGGGCGGCAGCAGGGATGGGACGTCCTTGAGGCTGTGCACGGCAATGTCGATTTCGCCCTCGCTGAGCGACTCGTCGAGTTCGCGGGTGAACAGGCCCTTGCCGCCGGAATTGATCAGCCGTTCCGAGGTCAGCTTGTCACCGGTGGTGGTGAAGGTGACGATCTCGGCCTCGATCGCGCCGCCGGACGCGGCCTTGAGGCTCGCGGCGATCTGATGGGCCTGCGCAAGGGCGAGGGGCGAGCCGCGCGTGCCAAGACGGATCGAACGGGGGGCGGAAGCAGAGTTTGTATTGGTCATGAGTTTTTGCTTAGCCGGGGATTCCGCAATTGCCAATTCAGACGCGTTCCCGGCGGCTCTTTCGCGGTGGATTGACGCGGGCAGCGGCGAGGGTTACGGGAATTTATCGTTAAACGGAAAGTCCGTTTTCAGGAGACCCTCGATGTTCCGCACCGCCGTTTCGGCTCTTGCCCTGATTGCCACCCTGGCGGCTTGCACGCCAAATCCCACGACTGAAGCGCTCAACAAGCCGTCCCCGGCGGAAAAGGCCGCCGCCGTCAGCGCGCAGCTCAATGCCTGGTTTGATGCCAAGTATGAAGAACAGCTGCAGCTAAGCCCGATCCAGATGACCTTCCTTGGCCGCAAGGACAAGAATGACCAGGTCGACTGCTTCACCTTCGCCTGCGCCGACGAGCAGCTGGCCTTGCAGAAGGCTGCGGTGGATGAGCTGAAGGCGAAGTTCGACTACGAGACCCTGTCGCCGGCGGACAAGGATTCCTACGATCTCTGGGTTTACCAGTATGAGCGCGCCGCCGCGACCGTGGCCTACCGCAACAATGGCCTCGTCTTCGACCAGATGAGCGGCCTGCAGAGCTTTGCGCCGACCTTCCTGATGCAGTTCCATGCGGTGGAGGACGAAGCCGACGCGCGCGCGCTGGTGAAGCGCTATACCGCCGCAGCGGCGTCCCTGCAGGATGCGCTGGCGATCGCCAGGGACAATGCCGCCAAGGGTGTGCATGCGCCGAAGTTTGCCTATGAGGGCGTGATCGACCAATCCAGGAAAGTTATCACGGGCGCTCCGTTCACGGATGGCCCGGACTCGGCGATCTTCGCTGATTTCAAGACCGACGTTCAGGCGCTGGTCGATGCAGGCAAGACAACACCCGAAGTCGCTGCCGAGCTGACCGCCGAAGCCGAGGCCGCGCTGAAAGGCCCGATGCTGACTTTCTATAATGACCTGATCGCTTTTGCGACCGAAGACATGGCGAACTCGCCGGATCCGGCGGGCCCGCAAGGCACGAGCACGCAGCCGAATGGCGAGGCCTATTACAATTTCATGCTCGCCGGACAGACCACAACCAACATGACGGCTGACGAGATTCACGCGCTTGGTCTGTCGGAAGTGACCCGTATCCAGGCCGAGATGGAAGCGATCAAGGCCTCTGTCGGCTTTACCGGTACGCTGCAGGAATTCTTCTCCAGCATCCGTGACGACAAGGACAATGAGCTTCACTACTATCCGGATACGGATGAAGGCCGTGAGGCCTACATCGCAGACGCCACCGCCGCGATTGAGAAGATCAAGACGCAGCTGCCGAACTATTTCGGCATTCTGCCGAAGGCAGATCTCGTGGTGAAGCGCGTTGAATCCTTCCGCGAGCAGCCGGGCGCCGCCCAGCACTATTATCCCGGGACGCCGGATGGCTCGCGCCCCGGCATCTACTATGCCCACCTCTCGGACATGAAGGCGATGCCCAAGGCCGAGCTGGAAGTGATCGCGTATCATGAGGGCCTGCCGGGCCACCATATGCAGATCTCGATTGCGCAGGAGCTGACCAGCGTGCCACAATTCCGCACGCAGGCTGGCTTTACCGCCTATAGCGAAGGCTGGGGCCTCTATTCTGAGAAGCTTGCCTCTGAAATGCCGGGCACGTTTGAAAGTCCGTACTCGGATTTCGGACGCCTCGGTTCGGAAATCTGGCGCGCTATCCGGCTCGTGGTCGATACCGGTCTCCATTCGAAAGGCTGGACCGAAGAGCAGGCCGTTCAGTACTTCCTTTCAAATTCGGCCATCACCGAAGCGCAGGCCCGTTCGGAAGTGCAGCGCTACATCGTGACGCCCGGTCAGGCGACGGCCTACAAGATCGGCATGATCCACATCCAGACGCTGCGGGCGAAAGCTGAAGGCGAACTGGGTGACAAGTTCGACATCCGCGCCTTCCACGACACTGTGCTGGGCGGCGGCGCCCTGCCGCTCGACGTGCTGACGCGTAAAGTCGATCAGTGGATCGAAACCGTAAAAGCCGCGCCGGCCGAATAAGCTGCGCAACCCCTTGCAATGAGCCCTTCCCGGAAACGGGGAGGGCTTTCTTGTTTGCAAGGGCCCTTCTCGCCGCGTGACCTCTTGTCTCCGGCAAGCATCCGCATACGGTTTGCGCCGATATGAGGATAACGGACATGCACCTGAAATTTGCGCCCGAGACCGAGACGTTCCGCGCGTCCGTGCGCCGCTGGTTCGAGACGGAGTTCCCGAAGGATATCATAGCGAAATACAAAGCCGGCACGCCGCTGACGACGCCGGACGTGCGCAAGTCCGAAATGGCGCTCGGCGCCAAGGGCTGGCTCGCGGCGGCCTGGCCGGTGGAATATGGCGGGCCGGGCTGGGGGATCGAAGAGCAGTATGTGTTCGACGAGGAGCTGGAACGCGCCGGTGTTCCGACGGTGACGCCGATGGGCGTGATCTATGTCGGGCCGGTCATCTACACGTTCGGAAGTGACGCCCAGAAGGCTGAGTGGCTGGCGGGTATCCGTAACGGGTCGGTCGGCTGGGCGCAGGGCTATTCCGAGCCGGGCGCAGGATCGGACCTTGCGAGCCTCGAATTCTCCGCTGTGCTGAAGGACGGCGTCTATACTCTGAACGGCCACAAGATCTGGACGTCCGCGGCGCAGCATGCCGACTGGATTTTCCTACTTGCACGTACCAGCCGGGGCGAGAAGAAGCAGGAAGGCATCAGCTTCATCTGCTGCCCGCTGAACGCGCCGGGTGTGACCGTGAAGCCGATCATCTCGATCGACGGGGCGCATGCGCTGAACGAAGTTCTGTTCGACAATGTGACCGTGCCCGAGGCCTACCGGATAGGGGAAGAGGGCAAGGGCTGGACTTATTCGCAATACCTGCTTGGCTTCGAGCGGACGTCTTATGCGCGCATCGGCGGCAAGCGGGCGATGCTGCGGCATGTGCGGGGGCTCGCCTCGGCGGTGTCCGATGGCGGCAATGACCGGCTGTTGGATGATGCCGGATTTGCGAGCCGGCTGTCGCGCACCGAGATCGCCGTGGACGGGCTCGAGATGACGGTATTGCGCATCCTCTCAGCGCAAGTCTCCGGCGGGTCGGTGGGGGATGCGTCCTCGACGGTGAAAATCCTCGCGACGGAGACGCACCAGGCGATCACGGAGCTTTTCCTTGAAGCGGCCGGCCCGTTCGTGGGACACAAGGCCCCGTCGGCTGGGACGAGCGGGCGCGATGTGGCCAGTTACTTTGGCGGGCGCGCGCAGTCGATCTATGGCGGCACGAACGAGATTCAGAAGAATATCATCGCACGCAAGGTGCTGGGGCTTTAGGGCATGAGACTGTTTGGGATACCGGGAGTACCGCTGGCCCTGACGCTGGCTGGGCTGATCCCGTTTGCGGCAGGCGCGGGCGTGATGTGGGCGGCGGCCGGCGACCCGGTGCTGAAGGCGCAGGCGGGACTGGCGCTGCTGGTCTACGGCGCGGTGATCCTGTCTTTCCTCGGCGGCGTGCGATGGGGCGCTGAGGTGAACGCGCAGGGCGGCGGGCTGCCCCGCACAGGCCTTATGGTTCTGTCCGTGCTCGGCTCGCTCGCGGGTTGGGCGGCTGTGCTTTACGGCGTGCTGGGCGCGCTCGGCTGGCCGGTGTTCGGCGCGCTGGCACTTGCCCACCTGATGCAGGGCATCTGGGATTCGGACGGGGCGGGCCTGCCTGTCTGGATGCGGCGGCTGCGGCGGGTGGCGACGCTTGGCGCATTCGCCGCGCTGATCGCGGGTGCGGCGTCCTACGCGGTTTTGTAGCTGCGCAGCGTGAACGCGGCGGCGGCAAAGCTGATGCCGGCGAGGATCAGCGAGATGACGCCGTTCCATCCGGCCATCGACAGGCCAATGAAATGCCACGGCGCTTCATTGCAGCGGGGAATGACCAGGGGTTGGTCGAGGCTGCCAATCTCCAGCGGATTGACTCCGGCGCCGGCGGCAGAGCAGCCGGCCGGCGGCGGGAAAATCTTCCATTCGACCCCGGCATGATAGGCAGCGACGACCACCCCGGTGACGAACACAAGACCGATCAGCACGTTGAGGGCGACAAGGAAGCGGCGCTTTGGCGCGAGCCGCCATATTCCGAGGCCGGTCAGCGTCATGGCGATCAGAGCCCAGTAGACCTCGCGCTGGCGCAGGCAGAGCGGGCAGGGGGCGAGGCCGCCGAAGGTTTCGAAAGCATGCGCGCCTGCCAGCATTGCGGCCGAAGCGATAAGGGCCAGCACCGGCCAACGCCAGCCGGAAAGAAGGGTCGAAAGCGCTTTCATGAGCCTCTTTCACGCGAACATTGCCGGGCCCGCAATGCGGCGCAGCGTCACGAGCGGGACCGGGGCGGCACGCGATTGACAGCGGGGCGCCCGTTGCGGCAGGAGGAGGCGCACGCGGCACGTGCCCCTGTGGTGAAATGGTAGACGCGGCGGATTCAAAATCCGCTTCCGCAAGGAGTGCTGGTTCAAGTCCGGCCAGGGGCACCAAAAAGAACGCAAGCGTCCGAATTCACCGGACAAAAAACCGCAACTTAGATGCGATGGTCCGCCTGGTCTGTCGCAGCTATCTTCGGGTGGCCTGAGACCCTCGGGTTCCCCCCGGGGGCGCTACCGGGGCGCACTCAGCTTGCAAGGGACATGGGGTGCGGGGGCAGTTTCACCAGTTCGGGCATGCCAAGCCAGTTTCCCTGCATCTGGTCGCATCCGAAGGATGCAACAAGCGCCGCAGTCTCCGCGCATTCGATGCCCTCGACAGTACAGGAAATGCCGAGTTCATGCGCAAGCGACATGGTCGCCCTCATGATTTTCTGGGTAATGGCGCGGTCCCTCAGTTCACCAACGAAGGCGCGGTCCAACTTGATCTTGTCGAGCGGCAGCCGGTCAAGAACTGCGAGCGAGGAATAACCTGCGCCGAAATCGTCAAGCGCCACAAGGAAGCCGAGCGCCCGCGCCTCGTCGAGTACAGCGCAATTTTCTGACACATTTCTCAACGCAACCAACTCGGTGACCTCAAGCTCAATCCGGTTTTCTGAAATGCCATGTCGGGCGATCACGCCGCAGAGATTGCGCAGGAAATGGCGGGAGGTGAGTTGCGAAGGTGAGACATTTATCGCAAGCGAACAGGTGGTCCCAGCCAGCGCTGGCAGGGCCTGATGCATGGTTGACCAGAGCATGTCGTTGAGCAGGCCAAGGCGCTCTGCGATGGGGATAAAGTCCAGCGGTGCAGGATCACGCGGGAAACCGCTTTCCGGCCAGCGCGCCAGAAGTTCCAAAGTGACGATCTTGCCGCTGCGGGCCGAGACGATCGGTTGCAACGCGGCTCGGATCTTGCCGTTGGCAAGCGCATCGCGGAACGCGATCTCGATCGCGGAGGATGCAAGTGCAGCCTGATCAATCACCGGATCAAACTCGACGACGCCAATACGCTCGACCTTGGCGCGGCGCATCGCTACATCGGCGCAGTGCAGAATCTCCGACACAGACGTGCTCTCGCCGGGGGCGCTTACCCAGCCGATTGATGCGCCTACCGAAACACTCAGCACGGCGCAGTGTATCGGAGCCGTGATGCAGTTGTGGAGTGCCAGCATCATGCGCTCGTTTGCCTGCGCTTCTTCAGGCGCTTCAAACAGCGCTGCAAATTCGTCCCCGCCCAGACGTGCCGCCCCGATCACATACGGTTGTTCGATAAGGCGCCGACCGATCTCCCGCAGCACCTGGTCACCGACCGCGTGACCGTATTGATCGTTAAGTGGCTTGAAGCGGTCGAGGTCAATGAACACAAGGGTCAGCGGCCGGCCGGCATTTTTTTGAGCTGTCACAAGATCAACGAAAGAGCGCCGGTTCTGAAGGCCTGTCAGTGGATCTTCTGCGGCAAGTTGCGCCGTTTCGCTTACCAGGTCGCGCAGCCTCTCGCGGACCTGCAGGTTCTGGATTGTGGCCAGGATCATGTACAATGAGATCGCAAAGATCGAGCAGACTGAGATAACCTTATGGAAGGGCAATAAAACAGGGTCTGACAGGGTGATCGCGGCTGCGGCCGCAAAGCCGACGAGAACAGGGACGCCAGACGCGAATGTTTGTACCCGGCTGCTATTATACAGAAGCGAGACGTGGACCAGGACGCCTATCAGCAGGGTCATGCCGAGCAGCCGGTGTATGGGCCCCTCTGCTACGAAGACGAGTCCGGCGAAGACCCAGAAGGTAGTCACAGACGACCTTAGCAGGATCAGGATTAAAAGCTGCCGTCTTCCAAACGGTGCATCGAGACGCTGGTGGAAAGCGAAGCGGCGCTCCAGGTGCTCAATCTGGACGATAAAAAAACACCAGGCAAGCGCGATCGCCGGATGGACGATCCACATGGAAAGGACCGTTATGATCAGCACCACGATGATCTGGGCAAGCCAGTCTGCCTTGAGCCGCGCCGCGATATCGAAAGCTGCGGCATGTTCGGCCTGAAGCGACCAGCCGGGCCCGAGCGCTCTTGATAAGCGTGTGCTGTTAGAGAGTTTCATCCCTCTCGCTTAACGACATATGTCTAATGCATCCCGAAAAGCGGCTCGGGATTTCTGAGCGACGATTAAGCTTTTCGTCAGTAATGCCGCCGCTCCGTGCTGTTGGAATCCGCGCCTTACAGTTGTCAGACGACAGCGAGCATGTCTGCTGCAATCCGGGGTGAGTGGGTATCAGGCGACGCGCAGTTCCCGCTGCTCGTCAAACGCGCCACGGGTTTGTCTTTGATAAGCGGACATCGCCGACGCATAGGCCGTCTACCCAAAAGGATCGTCGCAAAAAGGGGAGGGGGCGGTTTCGCACCGCGCAAAGGCCCCTGTACTGCCCGCGGCGCGGCGCGGAGCGGGCTGATGCAGTCGATCCAGAAGCCGCAGGTCGCGGGCGCGGTCGTTGCATGGCTGCAGAGCGGGCTGTCAGCGGCGGCCTTTGTGCTGATCTGTCCTGGGTTACTGCCGGTGTCGCAGCGCAGTTTTGCGGCGAAGCTGAACATCCTAAAGCTGACGGGCGAGGGGGGTGTCGATCAGGTGCCCGGCCGGGTTCAGAAGGCGGTTGCCAGTGATATCAGTACACAGACGATAATTGGCCTGATGATTGCGGCGGTGCCCTGGGCGGGTAGGGCATGGCCCGGAATGCCGCAGCCGTTCTTCCGGGCCTTCCTGATGTTTGTGGCAAGCTATATGCAGATTGTCGGCGGGGTGGTTGCGATCTTCGTTCCGGCGCTGTTCAGCGTGATGATGTTCGAGGGGTTCGGCAAACCGCTGATCCTACTCTCTGCGCTACTGGTGATCGGCTTCGTCGCGGGCAACATCATCCAGCCGCGCATGCAGGGCGCGGGGCTGAACCTCGACGCCGTTGACGGTGGTGGCGATGGCGATCCGGGCGGAGTTCAACAGCACGCGCTGGCTGGCCGTGGTGCTGTCGAATGACGCCAACCCCTATCCGACGCGGCCGCGCAGGTTCACCCTGCGCACGCGCGCTCCGGTCTGAGCGACGCGGCGAACTGTGTTTGCGGGTTGCTCGTGCCCCGTGTCCGTTGGATGTTGGAGCATCGCTGGGCCAAGGTTGTGGACTTTCCCGATCAGGCAGAACCCGGCGCGCAGGGGTCTTTACAATGATTACGGCGCCGGCCGTCACCATCGGGCGCATCGGGCATGAGCGCGAACCCATTGTCGTGATCGACGGGTTCAGCTCGGATCCGGCCGGGCTGGTCGAGGCCGCTGCGTCACAGGCCTATGCGGCGCGCGGGGCGCATTATCCGGGGGTGCGCGCGGCGCATGCGGGGCAGTACCTGTCCGAGCGGATGGACCTTTTGATGCGGCTTTTGTCGGACGTGTTCGGGCATAGCAATGGGGCCGATCTCGTGGAGTGCAATTTCTCGATCGTCACGACGCCGCCTGAGGCGCTGACGCCGCTGCAACGTCTGCCGCATTTCGATGCCGCCGATCCCGGTCGAATCGCGGTGCTGCATTACCTGTGCGGACCGTCAGCGGGCGGTACGGCGTTCTATCGCCACCGCACGACCGGGTTCGAGACGGTGAGCCTGTCGCGGATGGAAGATTATGCCGAGCGGCTGGACGCGGACCTTGCCCGGCACGGTGATCCGAAGGCGGAGTATCTGCGCGGGGACACGGCGCTGTTTGAGCAGACCTACCGGGTCGGGGCGGCGTTCAACCGGCTCGTGATCTATCGTGGCTGGACACTGCATTCGGGCACCGTGCCGGCGGGCCTCGCGCTGTCGGGTGACCCGCGGGCCGGGCGGCTGACGGTCAATACATTCCTTCAGGCCCGGTGACGGCGCTGAGGGGATAGTCCGCCTCGGCGACATAGCGGCTCGGGCCGGACCCGCGCGCATAGCTGGCATAGAGATGGAAGACGTCCGCCTGCCAGGCATCCGTGCGCAGGCCCTGATGGCGTTCACTCCAGGCGCGGGCATCGTCCAGCGGGGTAGCGTGGCAATAGGCAAGCGTCACGTGCGGCGTGAACGGGCGGCGCTCAATCGTGAGGCCGAGGCGCCGGCCGGCCCGCTCGCACTGCGCGGCGAGGCTGCGGAGGGCGTCGGTCTCGCGCACGCGGGCCCAGACGGCGGTCGGCTCGCGCCGGCCGAACCAGCCGGCGCCCTCGAGCGTGACCTCGAAGGCCGGGATCTCGATCTCGCCGATGAGGTCATCGAGGTCATGGGCGCGCTGCGGTGCAACCTCGCCATAGAAGCAAAGTGTAATGTGAAAATTTTCCTCGGGCCGCCAACGGGCGCCTGCGAGGTTCTTCTGGAGCGCGCGTAACTCGCGAGCAGCATCCGACGGAACGGGCAGGGCGGTGAACAGGCGAAGCATGGACGGCGTTGTGGCGCGGACGCCGGGCAAAGTAAAACCCGGCCTTGCGGGCCAGGTTATCGCTTGTGTTCAAATCTGCTGACCAGCGGGATGCGAGATTGTCCGGTTTTTCAAGCTCCTGGGCAAGCAGGTCTAGAAAAGACGCGCGATTTCTTGTCACTTCAGCCTTCATCGTCTCGCAGACTTTCTGGATCGCAGCGTCGATCTGTTGCTGGTTCAGCGCGGCGCCGAGTGTCCCGCGGCACTATTTCTCGCGGATCCGGCTCAATTCTTCCTCGTCGATGCGCGCGGCAATGGCACTGTCGCGGCTGCGAAGCGCGATGCCGGGATGGCCTGCGATCTTCCCGGCGGCGGCGATATTGAAATCGTTTGGATGTTTCCTGATCTTGTCTGCGGACGCGGCTGCATCAGCCACTTCTATTCCCCTTCAATACATGTACCGGAGGTTGCAGGTCCCTCGCCACCGGTTTACCAGCGCGAGGCAAGCGAACATCCATGTCAACTATGACCCATCACGTCCGAGAAGGCTGAATTCCGGCACTGCCAATGCCGATTTTTAGGCGATTGAGCCCGTTTTCTCGCAAGGGTTGAGACGAAGCCCCGGTCCCGGTTTTAATCTGGATTTAATGTTGCCCCGAATGCTCGCAGATCTTGGGCTTGTAGCCTGTGCCGGCACCCTGAAAGTGCAGGCTGGCGGCCACTCTGGTTGCCGGATACTGTTGCAGTAACGCGAGAGAGCCCCCATATTCGGAAAAACGGAACGCTCGCGGGCGTCCGCGATTATTGAAAGGGTTTCTGCACTAATGAACGACTTCAACCGGACTTTCGGCGCGATCGATACGCGCTCGGCCGATACCTCAGTCAACGTGGGCCTGCGCGCCTTCATGCTGGGGGTCTATCAGAAGCTCGCCCTTGGCATTGCGCTGGCGGGCGTACTCGCTTTCGTGGTCGGCGCGAACTTCGTGCCGGCCCTGACACAGGCCGTGCTGTTCTCGCCGCTGCGCCTCGTGATCCAGTTTGCACCCCTCGTGCTGATTCTCGGCTCGGCCTTCCTCATGAAGCGTCCGTCGCCGCTCGCGACCGGGATCATGTATTGGACGATCGTGTCCCTGCTCGGCCTCAGCTTGTCGATCTGGGTCTTTGCCGCCACCAATAATGTCGAGCTGGCCTCGAGGGCCGGCCGCACGATGAGCCCCGAGTTCATGACGATCGCGAAAGCCTTCTTCCTGACGTCGGCCTCGTTCGGCGCGCTCAGCCTGTTCGGCTATACGACCAAGATGGACCTGAAGCCGATCGGCGTGTTCGCGACTTTCGCGATCTTCGGTCTGATTCTTCTCAGCTTGGTCAGCCTGCTCTTCCCGCCTTCGGGCTTCCTGGAAGTCGCAATCATGGGCGGCGTGCTGGCGATCTCGGGCATCCTTATCGCCTATGACACCCAGAGCCTGAAGATGGGATATTTCGAGAACGAGGGCGACACGCGCTCGCTGGCCGTGATGACCAATTTCGGCGCGCTCACCTTCTTCATCTCGTTCTACAACATCTTCACGATCCTGATGTCGATGCTGTCCAGCAACGACTGATATCCGGACACGGATACCTGACATGCGCGCCCGTGAGCTTCGCTCACGGGCGTTTGCTTTTGGGCCGCATTGCGCGCCGGCGCCGCCTCGGCTAGGGCAACCGCGACAGACGTCCCAGGCCCATTCCGAGGAGACCCCACATGGCCCGCAGCAAGATCGCTCTCATTGGTTCCGGCATGATTGGTGGCACGCTCGCGCACGTCTGCGCGCGTGAGGAACTCGGCGACGTCATCCTGTTCGACATCGCGGAAGGCCTGCCTCAGGGTAAAGGGCTCGACATTGCCGAATCGACCCCGGTCTATGGCGCCTCTGTCGGCCTCAAGGGCGTCAATGATTATGCCGGGATCGCAGGCGCTGACGTTTGCATCGTGACGGCCGGCGTGCCGCGCAAGCCGGGCATGAGCCGCGATGACCTGCTGGGTATAAACCTCAAGGTCATGAAGGCGGTGGGCGAGGGTATCAAGGCGCACGCCCCGAACGCATTCGTGATCTGTATCACCAACCCCCTCGATGCCATGGTCTGGGCCTTGCAGCTGTTCTCTGGCCTGCCAACGAGCAAGGTGGTCGGCATGGCGGGCGTGCTGGACTCTTCGCGTTTCGCCTACTTCCTGTCCGAGAAGACGGGTGTGTCGGTCGCCGATATCCATGCCTGGACGCTGGGCGGCCACGGCGATGACATGGTGCCGATGGTGCGCCACTCGACGGTCGGCGGCCTGCCGCTGACGGAACTCGTTAAGCAGGGCTGGATGACGCAAGGTGACCTCGACGCGCTGGTCGACCGCACGCGCAAGGGCGGCGGCGAGATCGTCAACCTGCTCAAGACCGGCTCGGCCTATTACGCCCCGGCTGAGAGCGCGATCGCGATGGCGAAATCCTTCCTCAAGGACCAGAAGCGGGTTCTGCCAGTGGCTGCCTATTGCTCGGGCCAGTACGGCCTTAACAAGATGTATGTGGGCGTGCCGACGCTGATCGGCGCTGGCGGCGCAGAGCGCATCGTCGAGTTCGATCTGAACGATGCCGAAAAGGCGATGTTCGAGAAGTCGGTTGCCTCGGTGCAGGGGCTGATCGAGGCGTGCAAGGCGATTGATCCGTCGCTCGCCTGATCCTTTCCGTATTGCCGGAATTTCACGCTACAGCGCCGCCCTGCCTTCAACCTGAAGGCAGGGCGCGTCGCTTTTGGGAGGGGCGCTTTCGCGGAACGAATTGCCCCGGAATGGCCGGACGTTTAACCCGCATCTGCCTTCCTTGCCGGCGATGGAATCGCGTATGGATTGCTCAAACTCGGAGGTTACCGTCATGTCCCTCAAAGTTCTCTTGCCCGCCGGTCTCCTTTTGCTCGGCGGCTGCTCCTGGTTCGAACAAGGCCCGCGCGAGCTGACGGCGGAGCTGGCGAGCCAGCCGCCCAAGCATGGCTTCCAGCTCGGCGGCAGTGTCGATTCCCTTGAGGTCGAACCGGGCAAGGGCCTGCTGACGGTGCGCGGATGGCATATGCTGACACCAGAAACCGCACGACCGGAATTGGAAATCTATGCCAACGGCGCAGAATCCATCCTGAGCCTGGAGCGTATCGACAGGCCGGATGTCGCCGCCGAGCTCGACAATCCGGACCTGATGAATTCCGGGTTCGAGATCCAGGTCAAACTGACGCCGGGCACCAAGGTCACGAATTTCTGTGTGACGTTCGATGACAAGCATTACGGACCGCGCCTGCTGAACCCGCATTCGCCGGACCAGGTGCGCTGCACGATGCGCGACTGATGGCACGCCTGGTCATCGAGACGCCGCGGCTGATCCTGCGTCCTCCGGAGGCGGAGGATTTTTCCGGCTTCTGCGCGCTGATGGCCGATGAGGCCAGCGCGAAGTTTATCGGAGGTGTGCAGCCGCCTGAAGTTGTGTGGCGTACGCTCTGCATGATGAGCGGCGCGTGGACCATCCGCGGGTTTTCGATGTTCTCTGTGATCGAGAAAGAAACTGGCCACTGGATCGGGCGGCTCGGCCCGTGGCAGCCGGAAGGCTGGCCCGGCACGGAAGTCGGCTGGGGGCTGCTGAGTTCTGCGCAGGGCAGGGGATATGCGCTGGAGGGTGCAAGCGCCGCGATCGATTACGCAGTGGACGTGCTCGGCTGGACCGAGATCATCCATTGTATCGACCCGAAGAACGCGCCGTCGGTCAAGGTGGCGGAGCGGCTCGGGGCGACGCGGCTCCGCACGGCTGAGGCGCCGCCGCCAATGACGGGTATCGTTTGGGACGTGTACGGACAAACGGCGGACGGCTGGCGTGCCCGAAGTGAGTGACGGCAAGCGCGCGGCGCACATGGTGCCCGTGCCGGAGGACCGGGCGCGCCGCGTCTCGGCGGCGCTGGAGGCAGTGCATGCGGCGCTGGGGCTCGCGCAGCGCGAGGCGGAGGGGGCGGCTGTGGATGCAGGCCGGTTGCGCTGGGCGGCGCTGGGTCTCGTCAGCGCGCTGCAAGGCGCCTTGGTTGCCGCCTTGTCGGGGTATGAGACGGCCGAGGTCGACGCCGTGCTCGATCCCTCGCATCCGGAGCGGATTGCGCCCGTGGCTTTGCTGCTGCGCCGCGCGCGAAGCGAAGGGTTTCTCAATCCGCCGGAGCGGCCGGAGATAGGCGGCAGTGACCAGCGCGCCATCGAGCGCGTGATGGCGGTGCGCAATGCGGCGGTGCATGCCTTGCCGGCGGGCGTGCCTGAAAATTTTGCGGCGGATGCCGCGCGCCTTGCGGCGCTGATCCGGCATCTGGTGATCGAGGCGCCGGCATTTGACCCGGCGCCGCTGCGCGTGGTGACCGCGCTGATTTCAGATGAACTTCGCGGCGTGCAAAAATCGCTGTCCGGCGCGCCGCGCGATTAACGTCAAAGTGACGCCTCGGTGGCAAGGCTCTTGCGATGCGCCGCCTGAAATCCGTCATTGCCTGTCTGCTCACGGTGGCGCTGATCGCGGCGGCGCCGGATACGTTCACGCGCGCCGATCTGGACGCGTTGGAAGCCGAACGCCGCGCAGCCGAGGCGCAGCTCGCAGCGCTCGAGAATGAAGGCGAGGCGGCCGTTGTCGATCTGCGCACGCTGGACGAGACGCTGCTCTCCACCGCGATGGAAGCCCGCCGCCGGGAAGAGCAGGCGAGCCGGGCCGAGATCGCGCTCGCGGCTCTGCGGACGCGGCGGGAAGCGGCGCGCAAGGAACTGCTCGCGCGCGAAGGCGAGCTCGAAGACCTGCTGGGCGCTCTCGCCGCCGGCAATCGCCGCCAGCCGCCCGCGCTCGCGGTCAGCCCGGACAATTCCAACGTCGCGATCCGTCGCGCAATCCTGATGCGCGCAACCTATCCGAAGCTGGCCGGCCGGGCGCAGGCAATCTCTGGCGAAATCGATGATCTGAACGCACTGGAAGCTGGCATCGATGCCGAGCAGGCGCGGCTCGGTGCAGCGGAAGCGACGCTGGCGCTCAAAAAGGAAGAGATCGAGCGGCTTGCGGCGACGAAGCGGGCCTCCTTTGAAGGCATTGCCGGTGACCTTGGCAGCGTCAGGGCCCGGGCTGAGCAGCTTGGCAAGAAGGCAGGTACCTTGCGTGACTTGCTCGCGGCGCTGGAATCGGCCGCGCCGGATGCACCGCGCCTGAAGCCGGACCTGCGCCCGAAGCTGGCGGCGCTTCGTCCGTCCGGGACCGGCAAGGCGAAACCGTCCGTGAAGGCTGCGCCGTCAAAGACGACGACCAAGCCGCTGGGCAAATCGGCGCTGGGCGGCCTGAAACAGCCGGTCGCGGGCACGTTGCTCTATGGGTTCGGCGACAAGATGCCGAGCGGGTCAAAGACGGAATACGTTGTGTTCCAGACCCGCAGCGAGGCGCAGGTGATTGCCCCGGTGAGCGGCAAGATCGAGTTTGCCCGGCCGTTCCGCAGTTACGGCAAGATGCTGATTTTGCGTACAAGCGACGGATACCATGTTATTCTTTCCGGCATGAACCGGATTTACGTATCCGAAGGCCAGACCGTCAGCACCGGGGAACCCGTCGGCATCATGCCGGAGCGCGATGATCCGCTGCCAGAACTCTCTGTGGAATTAAGGCTTGGCGACAAGGTATTGAATCCTGCACAGTGGATCGCCAGCGACGAATAGAGGGTCGCCAGAATGAAGATGGAGTGGAACATGCGTTCATTGCTGACCGGGACGGCCCTTGGCGGGGTTCTGGGCGCTGCAGCCGTCGGTTTTGCCGCGATGGCCTGGCCGCAGCAGGAAGGCGGGAAGCCGGATGATCCGCGTACGGCCACCTATCAGCAGATCGAACTCTTCGCGGAAATCTTTGCGCGCGCGCAGCGTGACTATGTGGTGCCGATCGACGAGCAGGAAGCCATGTCGGCGGCGATCAACGGCATGCTGGTCTCGCTTGATCCGCATTCCGGGTATCTGGACCCCGAAGACTTCCAGTCCCTCGAGGTGCAAACGTCCGGCGAGTATGGCGGCCTCGGCATCGAGGTGACGATGGAGGACGGCTTCATCAAGGTCATCTCCCCGATGGACGCCACCCCGGCCGCCAGGGCCGGCATCATGCCGGGCGATTACATTACCGCCATCAATGGCAAGGCGATCATGGGCAAGACGCTCAATGACGCGGTCAAGGAAATGCGCGGCGAGAAGGGGACCGAACTCGAGATCACCGTGCTGCGCGAGGGTATGGATCCCTTCGACGTGACGCTGATGCGGGAAGTCATCCAGCAGCAATCGGTCACCGCCCGGATGGAGCCTGGTAATATCCTCTATCTCCGGGTCTCGACCTTCAACGAGCGCACTGACCTGCTGCTCGAAGAAGCCCTCAAGACTGCCGAGCGCGGGCCGAAGCTCAAAGGCATCATCATGGACCTGCGCAACAATGGCGGCGGGCTTCTGGATGAGGCGGTGAAGGTGTCCGATCACTTCCTGTCGGGCGGCGAGGTTGTCTCGACACAAGGCCGCCGTCCGGTTGATGTGACGCGGCTCAGCGCGAACCGGGGCGAAGTGTTCAAGGGCGTCCCGATGGTCGTGCTGATCAATGGCGGTTCGGCCTCGGCCTCCGAGATCGTGGCGGGCGCCCTTCAGGACCGCGAGCGCGCGCTGGTTGTTGGCATGACAAGCTTCGGCAAAGGGTCGGTCCAGTCGGTCATCCCGCTCGGCGCAGATCGCGGCGCCATCCGTCTGACGACGGCGCGGTATTACACCCCGGCCGGACGGTCGATCCAGGCGCTGGGCATCGAGCCGGACGTCATGATCACGCAGGAACGCCTCACCGAAGAAGAGCTGGCCAAGATCCAGCGCTGGTCGGAAGCGGACCTGCCGCATGCGCTCGAAAACGAATCGGGTGAAGAGCGGCCGGAATTGCGCATGCCCGATGAGCAGCCGCCGGAAGGCTATGCGGGCGAGGATTTCCAACTCGAGCGGGCAATCCAGCTGTTGACCGAAGGGCGCGCCACGGCCTCGCGGCTGGCCTTGAAAGCGGGCTGAAACCCCGGATCCGCAGCAGGAATGGTTATCGATCCATTGCACGGCGGCGGCCATTTGTTTGCGACCTGTTAACCCTCTGGGGCGAGGGTCGGGGTGTGATTTCCAGCCCCGTTCCAAGAGGTCGAGCCTATGGGTTACCGGCGCGAGTATGAGCCGTCTCCACTTCGCACAGGCATTGTCCATGCCGGCCTGAGCCTTGCCGTGTTCGGCGGGCTTGCCGGATCGCTGGGCCTTGGCATCCAAGTTGTGGCCGATCCCGGCGCGGCCAGCCCCAGCCAGACGCTCGCCTTGTTTGAAACCGGCGGGGCCGGGGCGGGTATGGCGGCGGCGAGCCTTGAGGACCCAGGCCAGCATCCTGGCACCGGAGATTTCCCCGAACTCGGTACAGGCTCAGCGCCGATGGAACTTGCCTATACCGAGCTTGAGGGCGACGGTCTCCGGATTGAAGTGACAGGCGGGCAGGGCGGTCCGGTCGACACGGGTCCGGACGCGATCCGGATCAACGGCAAGCTGGTTCGCTCCGGCGAATCACTGAGCCAGGTGCGCAGCCTCGCGGCCGGCGCCAAGGCGCCCATCCGGATGGCAACGGCGACCCTTACCGAGGCGCCCAAAGGGCCCAAAAGCAAGGCGCCCGCGGATGTCTACGCCCGCAAATTCTCGAACCCCGAAGGCCGGCCGATGGTCGGTCTCGTGATCGGCGGCCTCGGTATGAACGCCGTGCAGACCCAGCTGGCCATCGACGACCTGCCGGCAGATGTGACCTTGTCCTTTGCGCTGGATTCCAAGCGTCTCGATTACTGGATCAAGACCGCGCGCGCCGACGGACACGAAGTGCTCATCGAAGTGCCGATGGAAGCCTATGATTATGGCCGGATGAAAATGCATCCGGATACGCTGCTCGCTGGCTCGGACGCTAAAGCGAATCTCGCCCGGCTGGATGCGATCCTGTCGCGGGCGTCGGGCTATTTCGGCGTCGTGAACTACCAAGGCGCCAAGTTTGCCGCCGACAAGGTCGCCGCGAGCCCGGTTCTCGCACGACTTGCCGAAAAGGGCCTCGCCTTCGTGGATGATGGCAGCTTCGAACGCACGGGCCTCGCCGGTCCCGCGAAAACAAATGCGCTGCGTTATGCGCGCGCTGCCGGACCCATCGATAACCGCCAGACGCCGGATGACATCAGCGCGGAACTGATGGACCTCGAAGTTCTCGCGCTGGAGTCAGGCGCTGCGTTCGGCTCCGGTTATGCCTTTCCGGTAACGGTTGAAGCGGTCGAGGTCTGGATTTCGCAGCTTGAGGAAAAGGGCCTCGTGCTTGCGCCCGTCTCGGCCATCGTGAACGGACGAGGCGCCGAAGTGCGCACTGGCAGCCTTGAAATGTCCAGGCTAAAAGCGGACGGGTGACCCAGCCCAAGTTCGATTCAACGCTTTACCGCCCGAATGTTGGCCTTGCCCTGTTTTCCAAGGCGGGACACGTGTTCATCGGGCGGCGTGTGAATGGCCGTGGGCCGTTCCAGTGGCAGATGCCGCAGGGCGGGATCGATGACGGCGAAAGCGCTGAAGCCGGCGCCTTGAGGGAACTCGAAGAAGAAATCGGCGTGCCGGCCAAGCTTGTCGAGGTGCTGGAAGAGACATCCGACTGGTTGCACTACGAATTTCCGCCCGACCTGAAGAAGCGTCTTCCGGGCCCGTATCTTGGCCAGCGGCAGAAATGGTTTGCGTTGCGGTTCAAGGGCTCCGATAGCGACGTGCGGCTCGACCGGCACACGCCGGAGTTTGATGCGTGGCGTTGGGCGCCGCTGGAGGAAACGCCGGACCTGATCGTGCCGTTCAAGCGGCCGGTCTACCTGGAAGTGGCGACGCAGTTTCGCCGGTGGACCAAGCCGGTCCTCCCGGGCCGGGTTGCGCAAGGCTGAGAAGGACGCGAGCCGATGCCGACACTGCTGATGATCCACGGCGTAGGCTGCGATGCCAGCGCGTGGGATGTGATGAAGCCAGGTTTCGAGGCGGCGGGCTGGACGTGTGAAGCGATCACCCTGTTTCCGGACCGACGCGTGCGGGAGACCCCCCCCGCCAGTCTGGCGCAGCTCGGCCTGGAAGACTTCATCGCCGCGGCACAAGCCGAAGCGCGCCGGCTCGCCGAGCGGGACGGCGCGAAGCCGGCGGTCATCGGCCATTCGATGGGCGGATTGATCGCGCAGGTCCTCGCGGAGCGCGGGGAGGTGTCCAGGGCCGTGTTTCTGACGCCGGCGCAGACAAAGGATTGCGCGGTGATCGGACCGTCGGTGGCCTGGACGTTCTTCAACGTCATCCTGCAGCAGAACCGGAAGAAATCCTATAAGGTCTGGAAGACAGGCTTCAAATGGGGCGTACTGAACCGGGTGCCAAAGCCGCAGCATGATGCGATCTATGCTGGAGCGCTGTACGATTCCGGCAAGGTATACGGCGACATCTCCGATGGAATTCTCGTCGATGAACGCATGGTGATGATCCCGACACTGACAATCTGTGCGGGTCAGGACCGCGCGACAATTCCGTCGGCTGTGCGCAAGGTGGGCGAGAAGTATGCGAAGAGCCCGGTGCCTGGCGATTACAAGGAATATCCCGGGCATGCGCACTGGATCGTCGATGAGCCGGGTACGGATAAAGTGGTGAGTGATATCGCCGCGTGGCTCGCCCGCAGCGGCTGAACGAAAAAGACGCCCACCGTGTCCGGAGGGCGCCTTTCGCGTTTCGGCTAACGGTGCCGGGTTATTCGGTTTTCGCCGTAACGGTGGCGACGCCCGAGGAGCCCTGCGAGGTGGTGTACGGCGTCGTGTGGCCGATTTCCGCGCCCCAGGTCTCGAAGGTTGCGCAGTTGGACTGGCCGTCAACGGTCGAGCAGATCTGCCTGGCGGCTTCGTCCATCGTGTAGGCGACCGGGGCGGCGCCGTTCATGATTGCGGTGCCATCATCGTTGAAGACGATGACCACCTTCTCGCCCTCGGCGGGCACAAATTCCACGGTCGTCGAGGCGGCCATGGCGGGCAGCGCTGCGAGTGCGAAGGCGGAAAGGGTGAGGATTTTCTTCATGGTATTTCGTCTCCCGGAGGCGTTGTCTGGTTTTTGTAATCACTCTACGCGCGAGTAGTGATAACGCCAGTCCGTGACGGTTCAACCATGTTCCACAGAAAAAGCCCCCTGCCGGCGAGGCAAGGGGCTTTTGTTCTGATGCCTTGTGATGACCGGATCAGCCGGTCTGCTGCTCGCACATGCGAAGGAAGCGATTGCGCAGGTCTGCGTCCGATTTGAAGACGCCGGTGAACTGCGTGGTGATCGTGGTCACATGCTTGTGGTGAACGCCGCGCGTGGACATGCACTGATGTTCGGCCTCGATGAAGACGGCCGTGCCCATCGGGGCGAGGCTTTCGGTGATCGCGTCACAGATCTGCGCGGTCATTGTTTCCTGGGTCTGCAGGCGCTTGGCAAAAATCTCGACCACGCGGGCAAGCTTCGAGATGCCGACCACCGCCTGGGATGGCTTGTAAGCAACGAAGGCCTTGCCGAGGAAAGGCGCCATGTGGTGTTCGCAATGGCTTTCGACTTCGATGTTGCGCAGCACGACGATGTCGTCATAGCCCTGCACGTCCTCGAAGGTCCGGCTGAGATACTTCACCGGGTCTTCGCCGTAGCCTTCGAACCATTCCTTGTAGGCGTTGACGACGCGCTTGGGCGTGTCGAGCAGGCCTTCGCGCTTCGGGTCATCGCCGGCCCAGGCAATCAGCGTGCGAACCGCGTCTTCCGCCTCAGCCTGGCTGGGACGGCGCACGGGTTCGGCGCGCGGCAGATCATTCTTCGGGGTGACGGCGTCCATAGCCATTATTCTTAGTCCTTGACTGAGGGACGGGGGTCGAGCCGGGGCAGTTGCGGGAACCCGTCGGTTTCCATGCCCGGACTTAACGCCCGCCCGGAGTTGATACCCTCAGGGCAGTGATTGGCAACATAAGACCGCGGCCGGTCTTATTCCACCCGACTTTACGCTGCCGGGATCAAATTGGATTGATCCTGGGCCAGTGACGCTGCGGCAAGCGCGCCTTGCAGGTCTGGCGTCTGCCATGATACCCCGCGACGTTAATCGCAGCGGCGCTCCCATGACCCTCAAACTCCACGATACGATGACGCGCGAGAAGCGCGGTTTCCAGCCGCAGGATCCGCGCCGGATCACGATCTATGTGTGCGGCCCGACGGTGTATAACTATGCCCATATCGGCAATGCGCGCCCGCCGATCGCATTCGATGTACTGCGCCGCCTGCTGATGAAGACGTATGGCGAGAACTCGGTCGTGTTCGCGCGCAACATCACCGATATCGAAGACAAGATCATCAAGGCCTCGCTCGATAGCGGCCAGCCGATTTCCGCGATCACAAAGAAATATGCCGACATCTACAATGCCGACATGCTGGAGCTGAATGTCCTGCCGCCGAGCATCGAGCCCTGGGCGACCGGGCATGTGCCCGAGATGATCGAGATTATCGAGAAGCTGGTGCGCAAGGACTACGCCTATGTCGGCAAGGATGGCGTGTGGTTTTCGGTGAACGCGATGTCCGATTACGGACGGCTTTCCGGCCGGCGCCCCGAGGACAACGAAGCGGGCGCCCGCGTCGAGCCCGGCGAGGACAAGCGCGATGCTGCTGATTTTGCGCTCTGGAAGTTTGCCAAGCCGGGCGAGCCGGAGGACGCGATCTGGGACGCCCCCTGGGGCCGGGGCCGTCCCGGCTGGCATATCGAGTGCTCGGCGATGGCGGCAAAGCATCTGGGCCGGACGCTGGATATTCACGCCGGCGGTATCGACCTGCAGTTCCCGCACCATGAAAACGAGATTGCGCAATCGGAATGCGCGCACGGCGAGATCATGGCGCGCTACTGGCTGCACAACGGCTTCCTCGACATGGGCGGAGAGAAGATGTCGAAATCCCTCGGCAATGTCGTGATGGTGCATGACCTCTTGAAGGACTGGCCGGGCGAAGTCATCCGCTTTGCAATGCTCAGCGGACATTACCGCGCGCCGCTGGACTGGACGCCGGACCTGCTCAAGCAGGCCAAGACGACGCTTGACCGCATCTATGGCGCGCTGCGGCGCGTCTGGGCGGCGGAAGGTGGGCGGGCAACCTACCGCGGCGTACGCGACGCGCTGGAGGACGACCTTAACACGCCGGAGGCGCTGGCGGCTTTGTCTGCGATCGCATCCGCAGCAAACACGGCGGCGGACCAGAACGACGCCGAGATGATGCAGGCGACGCGCGCCGACCTGTTGGCCGCGGGCGAATTGCTCGGCCTGCTGACGGTTTCGCCCAAGGAATGGGAGCAGGGCGGAAATCCCGATGATGCGGCGCGTATCGATGCGCTCGTCGCAGCGCGTGTGGCGGCGCGGCTTTCGAAGGATTGGGCAGAGGCAGATCGGATCCGCAAGGCGCTCGCCGAAGAAGGCGTGGAGATCATGGACGGCGCCGGGGGTAGTACGTGGCGGCGAATCTGATCCGGCGCGGGGTTCTTGGCCTGTTGGCCGGCGCCTGTCTTGCGGCCTGCGCGGCTGGGCCGGCGGCGCCTGTGCCGGACGCAGCGGCGATGGAGACGCGGATTTTCCTTGTCCGTCATGCCGAGAAAGAAAAGGGTGATGACCCGGGCCTGACGCCAGAGGGCAAGGCGCGCGCGGCCGCGCTGAGCGCACGTCTTGGCGGGGAGGGGATCACCGAAATCTGGTCCACGAAGACCCGCCGCACCGAAGCGACCGCGGCCCCCCTGGCGTCAGCGCTCGGCTTGACGGTCCAGGCCTACGAGGCCGGCGCGTTGCAAGCGCTGGCGGAAAGCCTTCGGCAACGGCCGGGCGCAGTGGTGGTGGTGGGCCACTCGAACACGACCGGCGAGCTCGCTTCAGCGCTCGGCGCAGAGCCGGGGCCGGTGATTGACGAAGCAGCCGAGTTTGACCGGCTCTATGAAATTTCTATTGACCGGGATGGACTTGTCCGCTCACGGATCGAACGCTATGGCGCCGCGCCGCCGAACCCAACCGGAGCATCCGAATGAGTCCGAAAGGTACAAAGGTTCCGGTCACGGATCTCAAATCGCTGCTTCAGTCGCTCGTCCTGAATACGGAAGGCGAGAGCGTCACGGTGGGTCAGCTTCTGAAAGCCGTGGGGCGGCGGGCTTACGGGCCGGTACTGCTGTTGTTGGGGTTCATTGCCGTCAGCCCTTTGACGATCATTCCGGGCGCCAACTGGTTTGTTGCGACGATCACCCTGATCTTCTCGCTACAGATCGTGATCGGGCTGCGCACACCTTGGTTGCCCAAGCGCGCGCTCGATTTCCAGTTCAAGCGCGATCATCTCGTGCAAGGCGCGAAGGCTGGCATCAAGTACGCCCACATGGTCGACTCTCTGGTGCGGCCGCGGCTGACCTTTTTGACCGCTGCGCCGTTCGTGCAGATCGTCGGACTGCTGTGCGTGGCGGCGGCCCTGATTACCTATCCGCTCGGTGTCGTGCCGTTCGGCCCGTTCTTGCCCGGGCTGACGGTCTTGCTGTTTGGCCTCGCGCTCACGGCGCGCGACGGGGCAGTGGTGCTGCTGGCTGGGCTGACATTCTCGGGCGCTGTCCTGATCATGCTGCAGCTTCTGCCAAGGCTTGCGCGGCTCTGGCCTTTCTGAAGGGCTTCCTGTCCAAAGCTTAAACTGACCCGCTTTCCTGCAGCCTCCATGCGGGCGTCTGGCTTCCGGGCCATTTCTACACCGCACCCTGTCTGAGCCGCCCGTGCCCGTGCATCTGGCGGCTCCTTTTTGATGCCACTTGCCCGGTGCCGGTGGGCGGGCCATTTAGGCGGGGATGAGCGAACTCTATCACAACCGCATACTCGAACTGGCTGCCAGGATCCCAAATCTCGGCCGGCTGCCGGCCGCTGAGGGCACGTCCCTGAAAGTGTCGCGCGTGTGCGGTTCAACCGTGAATGTGGACCTGGCGCTCGATGCAGCCGGCCAACGCGTCACTGCGATTGCTGTGGACCCCAAGGCCTGCGCGCTGGGGCAGGCGGCCACGTCGATCCTCGCCGAACATGCGGTCGGGGCGGCCGTTGCCGAAATCCGCGCCGCCCGGGACGCGCTGCGGGCGATGCTCAAGGACGGCGCGCCGCCGCCCGGCGGTCTGTTCTGGGAATTGCGCCATCTGGAGCCGGTAGCGGACTATCCGCCCCGCCACGCGTCTACCCTGCTGGCTTTCGACGCAGCGGTCGCCGCGATCGATGAGGCGCTGGCGGCGCGGGCTACGGCCTGAGATGGCTCTCCGGCGCCGCCTCGCTTACGCGCTGCTTGCCATCTATAAGCATGGGCCCAGCCAAGTGTTGCAACTGGCCGGGGCGCGCTGCCAGCATATGCCGACCTGCAGCGAATACGGCGCAGAATGCGTGGCCCGGCACGGCTGGTGGCCGGGGGGGTGGATGGCGCTTGCGCGATTTGTCCGCTGCCGTCCGGGCGGCAGTCACGGTTACGATCCTGCGCCGGACACGCACCCGTCCGTTCCGTTCTGGCAGCCTTGGCGCTTCGGCGACTGGAAGCCGGGGCCCAGAGACGCTTCAGGCCGGCTGGTTGAATCCGGCCCGGAAGCGTGACATAGGCTCGCGCATGAACGCGAAGCGCTGCCTCACCGGACTGACCACGCGAACGCGCCAGGGTGCCTGAAGCGCTCTTGGCCAGCACATGCGTGCGCGGCCCTTCATGCACCCGGTAAATTCCATGAGCCCCGGCAGCTGCCCTCAAAACAGGGTGGGAATCCCGGTGAAGCCGCGTTAAGCACGGGCGCGCCAGATGCCCTTGCCGGATCCTCCGAATTCGCCGCGTGTGCGGCAAACCTGAGAAACTTGAGACCCATGATCAACGTAACGCTCCCCGACGGTTCGAAGCGGGAATTCGCCGATGGGGCCTCGCCCCTCGATGTCGCCGAAAGCATCTCCAAATCCCTCGCCAAGAAGGCGCTGGCGGCCCGTGTGAACGGCGAACTGCGCGACCTGAAACGCCCGCTCGACGGCGACTGCGCGGTCGCCATCGTCACGGACAAGGATCCGGACGGCCTCGAACTGATCCGCCATGACGCCGCCCACGTCCTCGCCCAGGCCGTGCAAGCCCTCTATCCCGATGCGCAGGTGACGATCGGACCCGTCATCGATGACGGCTTTTACTATGACTTTGCCCGCAAGACGCCGTTCTCGACGGATGACTTCGACAAGATCGAAGCGAAGATGAAGGAGATCGTGGACGCCGATTATCCCATCGTCCGGGAGGTCTGGGAAAAGGACGCCGCCATCGCCGAGTTCAAGCGGATCGGCGAGGACTACAAGGCGCAGATCATCGATGACATCATCCCGCCGGGTGAGGCGATCACGCTTTACCGTCAGGGCGACTGGTTCGACCTTTGCCGGGGGCCGCACCTGCCGTCCACGGGCAAGCTGCCGAAGGCGTTCAAGCTGATGAAGATGGCCGGCGCCTATTGGCGGGGCGACTCGAAGAACGAGATGCTTCAGCGCATGTACGGCACGGCCTGGGCCAACGAGAAAGACCTCAAGGAACACCTGACACGCCTGGAGGAAGCCGAGAAACGTGACCACCGCAAGCTCGGCCGCCAGCTCGATCTCTTCCACATGCAGGAAGAGGGCAGGGGCATGGTGTTCTGGCACGAGAAGGGCCTGACGCTCTGGCGGGTTATCGAGGCATATGTCCGCCGCCGTCTTGAGGCCGCGAACTATGTCGAGGTCCGCACGCCGCAGGTGCTCGACCGCAAGTTCTGGGAACAGTCCGGCCACTGGGAGAAATACCGCGAGAACATGTTCGTCTGCGAGACCGAGGAAGACGAAACGCTCTCCCTCAAGCCGATGAACTGCCCCGGCCATGTGCAGATCTTCAAGTTCGGTCAGAAGAGCTACCGCGACCTGCCGCTCCGCATGGCGGAGTTCGGGGCTTGCCACCGCTATGAGCCATCTGGCGCTCTGCACGGCCTGATGCGCGTGCGCGCCTTCACGCAGGACGATGCGCACATCTTCTGCCGCGAGGATCAGATCGAGGAAGAGACAGCGAACTTCATCACTCTGGCGCGCTCCATCCATGCCGATTTTGGCATGGAGACGGATCACATCGCGCTTGCGACGCGTCCTGAGAAGCGGGCGGGATCAGATGAGTTCTGGGACAAGGCGGAGACCCAGATGCTTTCGGCCGCGCGTGCGGCCGGAGTGGAGCCGGTGATTGCAGAGGGAGATGGTGCGTTTTATGCGCCGAAGCTCGATTTCGTCATCAAGGATGCCATTGGCCGGACGTGGACGTGCGGCACGATCCAGCTCGACTATGTGCTGCCGGAGCGTCTCGGCGCAGAATACATCGCGGAAGATGGCCAGAAGCATCGTCCCGTCATGCTGCACCGGGCGATCCTCGGCAGCCTCGAGCGTTTCATCGGCGTCCTGATCGAGAACTATGCCGGGGCCTTCCCGATGTGGCTCTCGCCGGTTCAGGTGGTCGTCGCGGCGATTTCGGATGATGCGGCCGGCCAATATGCCGAGGACGTCGCCGCCGAACTGCGCAAGGCGGGCCTGCGGGTCGAAGTCGACCGGCGCAACGAGACGATCAACTACAAGGTCCGCGAGCATTCGCTGGCCAAGGTGCCGGTTATTGCAGTTGTTGGGGCTCGGGAAGCGCAAGAGCGCAAGCTGGCTCTCCGGCGCCTCGGCTCCAACGGCCAGCAGATCATCACACTGGACGAGGCGCTGGTAAGCCTCGCCGAGGAAGCCCTGCCGCCGGACGTCAAGCGGGCCCGCTGACACGCATACGGTGACAAGGCGCGCAGGCGGCAGGTAAAGTGTGGGTGTCATGAACTTCGGACCTGCTCTCGCAGTCGCCTTCGTGCTTTGGCCCGTGATGGCGGTGCTGGGCGGGCAGGGCTTTGCCCCGCTGCTCGGGCTGACCTCGCTTGCGGCGCTCGCACTTGCGCGGCCCCGCCTGCCGCCTGCCGCGTTTGCCCTGGTCGGCTTTGCCTTCACCGGTTGGGTGGTGGCGAGCGAATTCTGGGCACCGGGTGAGTTGGCCTTGACGTCGGGCAACTTGCTGGAAGGAACCTTCGCGGTCGAATCCGGCAGTCTGGCGACCGCGTCGCTGGCGCTCTCGTCCTGCCTGGTTGTCGCGGCGGCGCTGCAATCGGCGCCGGCGCCGCGGGCATCCGGCATCATCGTCGCGATGCTGGCGGTGCATACGGCCTGGGTCATCGCTTCGCCGTATACGTCCGGCTTTCTGCTTTCGGCCGTGTACGGAGAAGATCCCAAACGGCTGCAGGAGGGTGCGCAGAATTTCGGCCGTAGCGCCAACACGCTTGCGCTCGCCTTGCCGCTGTTGCTGTCGATGCTGGTGTTTCGCTGGAAGATCGCTGGCATTGTCCTGTCTCTGCTCCTGCTCGGCGGCGCAGCGATGGCTTACCTGAAGCTGGATGCTCAGGCGGCCCTGATGGCCCTGGGCGGCACAGCATCCGCGATCGTCCTGGTCGCCCTTCTGCCGCAGAACGGGTTTCGCTGGTTGCTGGGCGGACTTGCCGGTTACATTGCTGCGGCGCCCGTGCTCTTTGCCTTGCTGTTACGTGCGCTGGAGCCGTTCGCACATAGCCTGCCGGCCTCGTTCCGGTCCCGGCTCTGGTCGTGGGAAGTCGTGATTGGGCGTATGACGGAGGCGCCGTTCATGGGGCAGGGGCTTTATGCCACCCGTGAATGGCGCGAGACCTATGCGACCCGGCCTGAATGGCTCGCGCAGCTGCCGGACTTCTGGAAGGACTACCCGATTGTGCCAGGCCATCCGCACAACATGGCGCTCCAGATCTGGGCGGAGACGGGCATGGTCGGCGCGGTACTTGCGGCCTTGAGCCTTGTGGCGCTCGGCTTTCATCTGCCGCGCCCGGAGGAACTGCGTCCGGAAACCCGGTTTGCGGTCGCCGGGCTCACGGGCGCGGCCGCGGTGATTTTCAGCTTCGCTTACAGCGCTTGGAACGAAGGCTTCTGGTCATCGGTGGCAATCGCCGCGGCCGGGATTATCCTCTGGCACCGGACGCTGAAGGACGCCGAGGCATGACACGGACGGTCACGGCGCTGGTGGTCTCCTACCATACCGGGCCCCGGCTGGTGGAATGCCTCTATGCGCTGAAGGGCGATCCCGATGTGACGGCGATCGTCATCGCAGACAATGGCAATCCTCCGGGTATGCAGGCCTGGCTTACTGGCTTCGTGGCGTCGACGCCCAAAGCGCGTCAGCTGGATTTGCCCAATCCTGGCTTTGGCGCTGCGATCAATGCGGCCGCGCGGCTCGCGGCCAGCGATCATCTTCTGGTGATCAATCCGGACTGCGTGATCAAGCGAGGGGCGCTCGGCCCGATGGTCAAGGCGCTCGAAAGCGCGAAATCACCCGCCATTGCGGGCGGGCGGATCTTCGACCTTCAGGGCAGGGAAGAGCGCGGCGCCCGGCGTGAAACGCTGACCTTGCCGCGGGCACTCGGCTTCGGTCGCTGGACGCTGCATCATCTGCCGCCGCCGCCGGGGCCTGTTCCGGTCGGCTCGATCACCGGCGCCTTCTTTCTCGTGCGCACCCAGGACTTCGAGGCCCTCGGAGGCTTCGATGAAGGCTACTTCATCCACGTCGAAGACGCCGACATCTGCCGCCGTGCGCTCGAAGCCGGTGGATCGGTGATCTACGTGCCAGGCGCAGGCGCACTTCACTATGGCTCGACATCGGACGTGGCGTCCGATGTCGTCACGCAGCACAAGGCCAAAAGCCTCGCCCGTTACTTCCGGAAGTTTGCCCGCGCGCCGCTGGAACGGCTGATTGTGGAGCTGGCGATCCCGTTCATCGGCCTCGCGCTGCGGCTCAGGCGCTAAAACAGAAAAACCCCGGCCGATGGGCCGGGGCTTTCCTCACGCCACACATCGGGAAATCGGCGAACCGGTTACACGAAGCCTTTGAACTTGTCCTTGAAGCGCGAAACGCGGCCACCGCGGTCCAGCGACTTGCCTTCGCCGCCGGTCCACGCCGGGTGCACCTTGGGGTCGATGTCCAGCACGAGGCGGTCGCCTGCCTTGCCGTACGTCGATTTGGTCTGGTACTCCGTACCGTCCGTCATCACGACCGTGATGAAGTGGTAATCGGGATGGCCTTCTTTTTTCATGGCCTTGGCCTCTTTCTCGTATCTCGTGTCAATCCGGGTTGACGCGCCCGGGTGCGCTGGCATGTCTCAGCCTGAAATCGAAACCGGGCGTATAAGTGAAAGGATAAG
>Ga0247833_1001758_pt1 | contig 33887 bp, 43 predicted proteins | sample LaCruzMarch2015__7_FD_187117 | JGI IMG/M metagenome (GOLD analysis project Ga0247833, IMG submission 187117) | Freshwater microbial communities from meromictic Lake La Cruz, Castile-La Mancha, Spain - LaCruzMarch2015_8m | ecosystem: Environmental > Aquatic > Freshwater > Lake | place: Spain... | reverse complement strand
GTGCTAAATATAGTAAGAAACCATCAAAAATAGGTATAAAGGTATACCCTCCAGCAGTTTCAAGAGTTTTACCTGCAAAATAACCAGGGGCACACACTGACTGCAAAAAAGATTCAGCTGCTGAAGGATCTATATTACTTTTAAATTTAGTATTATAAGCAGCAATAAGATTATCAAATTCACTATTGGGGTTACTGTATAGAGTCTTTAATAAAGACTGGTTGTTACTACCAGTCTGTTGCTGAGATGATGCATTAGGATTATTAGGGCTAGGGGTACCTTGCTGTGTAGCCCCTGGTTGTTGTTCTAATAAAACATTAGATACTATACCTGTAAAATCAAACATAAATTCGTATTATTATTTATACGAATTTACATATTGGCTAACAGAGATCCATCATTTTCATCAAAGAACTTACCAGAAGGCTTAATATACATAGGTATTTGTTCAATACGTAGATCAGGAGGTCCTTCAAGAGTTATAACTGCAGGACAGTCTTCTTTAGGAAAGAAAATTCCCTGACTCTTCTCCTGTGTACCTACTACAGCTCTGAATAAGTTATCAATTTCTTCTCGGTATACCGGGTCAAGATCTCTACCTTTTTTAGGTACAATCTTAATTTCCTCTCTTAAAGGTAGATAAAAGATAATATCAAATACCCGAACAGCCTCAAAAGCTATACGCTTTGTATCCATAATAAATTCATCGGACACTTTACCTTTTTCATTTAACCAAAGGGAATAAACAATATTATCTATAACACAGCGATCAAAAACTAAAAAATCACCATCTTTTGCAATAGCGTTTTGAGTATCATCAATAATAGCGTTTAAAATAGCTTTTTGAGACTCTGCAGTACCCTCCTGATTATTAGTGATTTTGCCTGTTTTTATTAAGTTTCTATATGAAGACTTAACCTCCTTGTACATAGGCCATCTTTTAATAAATTCTTTAATTAGTGTACTCTTTCCGTTACACTGTGTACCCATGAATGCAATTTTCATATAAATAACTTATTAAACCCGCAGTGCTTTATCCCACAAAATTAATTGTAAACGAGGTGAAAAATTAAAACCACACTCTTTACAAAGTTCTGCTACATAAGCAGCATTTTCAATATGTTCTTTTCTAGAACCGGCACAAACCATAAGCCAAATAAGATGCTTAGGCACTTTTACTTTATCAGAAGTAATATACTTTCTAAAAAGTTCTTCAACATCTTTTTCACCTGTAACAACAAATTTAAAGCATGAATTTTGTTTTATATGCCAGTTTAGAACTTCTGGAACATAAGTTTTTTCTTCAGGGTCTCCGTTACTAGACATCTTTGGAGATGTTGTAAATGTAGCTTTATACTTTTTGACCCAAATTTCTTCGAACATTAAAGTAGCATTAGTTTCAAAATCTATACGAGGTAAAAAACCATACTTTTCAATAAATGCATCAATAAATTTAATAAGAGGTTTTTGTCTTAAGCTTGGCTCACCACCAGTCAATTTCCAAACATCCCCTCTATTTAATTTTTCTATAAAGCCGTTTTCTTCATAGAAATTAAACACATCTTCAAAAGTCCATTTATTCTTTTTTGACCAGGAGACAAATGAGTCACATCCCCAAGGCGAGTCAGGAGAAGCCCACCCCTTACAGGTTAAGTTACAGCCAAACAAACGCAAAAATATGCTCGGTGTACCGATTAATCTACCCTCTCCCTCAATAGTGCTAAAGCCGGGACCGTCATCTGAAATTAAAAGATAATCATTTTCACTCATACCTATAAAGTATAGTATAAACTTATTTTTAATCAATATTTAATTTAAAAACCTTAGCATGTTAAATAAATATTAATATGACATATATAGGTTTTGTTTATATTTGGTATGATAAATTAAGAAAACTGTATTACATTGGCTCTCATAAGGGGAATGTAAATGATAGATATATTTGTTCGTCATCAAGAATGTTAAAAGCATACAAAAAACGACCTCAAGATTTTAAAAGACGAATTATAAAGTTTACAAACAACCTAATTAAAGAAGAACAAAAGTATTTAGATATGATTAAAAACGAAGAATTGTTATACGGTAAAAAACCGAAATATTATAATGTAAAAAGATTTGCAGCAGGAGGAGACACATTAGCAAACTTACCAAACAAAACGTCTCTTATAAAGAAACGTTACGGTAAAAAACACAGTGATGCCATAAAAAAATCTATTAAAAATAGAACTACTGAACAAAAACAACTACATCAAGAAAGACGGAAAGCATCTCTTAAGAAGACTTTTAATAATTTAGATTATAAAAATTATCAAGATCATACTTTTAAGGTTTATAAAAATAATGAATTACTAGGTTTATTTCGCAATAAAACCCATTTTAGTAATACTTACAAAATAGATCGAAGTTGTGTATATAAGTTTTTGCAAAATAAAACATGGACTGTTAAACAACGACGCAAACATCCTTTTGTGCCAGGAGATGTTTTAAAATTTGTTTATGTTTAAGCACCAATAATAAATTTAAAAAGTAATGAACAGATTACAATAGCAACCCACCCAATAGGATTAAACAATAATAGATAAAGTAAGGCAAAAATCAAGACAGACACTAAAGATAAAAATTCCCAAAAACCTATCTTACGGTCTTTAGGCCATACTTGTTCAAATTTAGCTGTAATTACTTCAAGATCTTTTTTCATATATTGCACTATTTAGTTCATGTTCCCACACTTCAACTCTATTAAGCCAGCAACGACCTACAGACATGCTTCTTATCATAGGATCTACAGTTTTAAAGCACCATTCAGCCGTCTTTTCAATACCTACCCCATCCATAATACGAAGCTGACATCCCCCATTATCTGCTAATTGAACAAAACTAGGTAGTAATGGGTCATCTTGAGCAATACAAAGCGTGTGATCAAATTGATCTTGTAATACCTTTTTAACCTCTTTTAATCCTCCAAAATTAATAACCCAATTCTTATCATCTAGTCCCTGACAACCAAACCAGAATTTAGCCTTAAGCTGATAGCCATGTACATATTTACAATGAGTACCTTCTGCTCGCCATTGCCTGAATGCACAAGAGCCAAGTTCTATAATCTTTGTTGACTGAAATCTAACCATTTTAAGCTTGCTGTAAAGGTACTATATTTAAATTATCTCTAAAAAAGTTAAATACGTCTTGAGACCATTTATCTTCGTAATTTTCTTCTTCGTAAAATACAATATGATCTAGTTTAGTAGAGCCATTTAATTGCTGTTTAAGTTTCTTAGATAGAGTAACCATTTTATTAATATCTCTTTCAGACCAATTTGCTCCAACATTAATGGAGGATGCAAATAATAAAGCTTCAAGCAATGTATTAGCTTCCTCCTGTTTAAGATCTAAGGTTACGGTACTACTAGTTTTCATATAGAGGTATTATACTACCTCTGGAACTTATTTCAACTTTTTATTAAACAAGTTATAAATACCGTCATCAAATTTTCCGTAAAGGTCTACAATAATTTGTTTTCTTTCTGGCTCTGAAACATGCTTGTACATATCTCTAATTTGTGTGGCCCCAGTTACCGTTTTACCGAGTATTTTAAAAGGGAATGTTTTACCAACTTTGACATATCCTTTCTCCCCCATAGGTAAAAGTTCATTCACATTTTCTAACTTTTGTAAATAGGGCATTGTTCCATCTTTTTTTGGCTTATAGGAAAAACGATCAGCGTCTTTTTGAGAGACAACATATATAAGATGGTCTTTTTGTTCATTGTACTTCGAGGAAATCTCTTTGGCTACGTAGGTATTGACTACTTGTACTATTTTATCTCCAGGAACACCTGCTTTTTCCAACAAAAATTTACGTTCTTGAAAATTAAAAGGAGAATCCTCTTTAACAACATTTGATGTAGCCACCCATACATCTGCCTCTGGATACTCCTGCACGAGGGCATTATAAGCCATAGCGTGACCTTTATGGGCAGGCTGAAAGCGACCTGAGTAAATAATTACAAGTTTACCGTCTCTAGTTTGTTCTGTAAAAAAATTGCTAAAAGATCTCATACATCAAATTTGGATTTCATAAACTCAGGGTTATTAGCTTTAAAAGTTATATCCCCCGCCTTAATAACATAACCTTCTATATCTCCCAAAATACCTTCTGTTTTAACAAGATTAGAAACAATCTTATTATACATTTCTTTTTGTATAGGTAATCTTAGAGCTGCAAGTTGTTGCTCAAGCTCTTTACGTTTTGCTATTGCTTCTCTCTTTCTATTACCTTTAAGTTGCTCTATTTGCTCTGGTAACTTCGAAGATTCAATTTTATTAATAGACACTTCCGCATCTCTTACTTCTTTAGAGAGATCTATAGATGTAAACATCTCAACATTAGGGAGTATAAATTTAACTTCATCATTACTCAATTTGAGCATTTTTGATTTTATTTCGTTAGCATCTATCTCTTGACAATTAATATTTAAAATAACAAAAGTCGACCAAGTGCCGAGCTTACTTGTCTTGTAACCAGATACTACAAAAGAAACCATACCTGGTCTTTCATTAATTTTAGTAGCGTTTGGAGAGTACAACCACTCAAGCTGTATTGTGCACGGCGAGTTGCCTATGATAGGTTTAATCATACTTTTTATACGATCAAAACTACTCATAAATGCTTGCTGAGCGGGTGGAAATTTAACAGCAGTTAAAAATTCTCGAGGTTCATATACCTTACCAGAATAGCTAGATTGAACATAAAATTTACCTTGCTCATCATTACCAACCTTTAAGGCCATACCGTCAACTTTTTCAGATACAGTTGAATTAGTAGGATCAATTTTACCACCGTTTTGCTTAAGATATTTTATAAACTTCTTAAATGTTAAAAAATCCATTGAATATAATTCTGGTTTATTCAATGAGTATAGATGAGATATACCAACTCTATCCCCCTCTTTAGCTTCATCTATAGTGTATTTAAAATATTTTTTAAATGAAATCATAAAATATTAATTCCTATTGTTTTTTCTGCTTCTTGCACCATTGCTTTTATTTCTTCTTCAGAATAATGCTTTCTTAAATAACTAATAATAGAAGGAAGGTTAAATAGGTCTTTTTGAGTAGCATCTTCTCCTAGAATTTTTTTTGCCATCTCATCTGGTTTTCTAGTAATAATTTGTTTTGTTTCCCTATCTGCAAGCCCCTTCATTGATAAAGAGTAACCTTTAGTTTTAGCTATAGATGCCAGAGTTATATTTCTATGAGCACCCCTATATGGAGGTGTTTCATTATTGGCATAATAAAATTTTAAGTAACCAGGATCATCATGGTACATGAAATCTATTTGAACAAAATCCCCAGTCTCTTCGCCATTAGCCGTATATATCGGAGATTTGTAGGCAACCTCAATACCTGTTTTTTTAAGATGGGATGGATCAACACCTTTAGATATGAGATGTTTAATAAATTCGTCTTTGTTTGTTTTATTGCTATCCACAACTACATCTAAATCTCCTGATGTTTCTGTCTTCCCGGTTGATCCGAGTGTATTATCAAGTAATGATAAACCAGTAAGTTCTTGAGCTTTTTTGAGCGTGGGCATAACCTCAGACTTATTAATCCGGCGACTTGAAAATATATTCCCCCCTTCCGATAAGAGAGTAGATGTTTTAAAAAAGTCACTAAATGACAGCTCGTACATATTAGATATTTATCTATTTTAAATGTAAAAGCTTAACTATTTAAGTGTTAAGAGATAGCGTAGTTTATTAATAACAGCTAATATTTCATCTCTAATATTGAGACAATCGGTATCTTTTACAGGGTCATGCATCTCATTGAATGGACCAGATAGGTAATCATTCAATTGAATTAAAATATCCTCAAGATCTATTTCATCTTGATTAACTAAACCTAAATCGATAGGGGTTTCAAAGGTTAATCTTCCGTATTTGCCTTGATGAACTTCTACTAAACTATCAATCAATTCATCAAGGCTTTCGTATGCTTTACCTAAAGCTTTGTGAGCAGCATAAGAAAGAGTCTGCCAGTGCAGTATTCTTAACTGGTTCTGTATTTTAATTAAATTGACAATTACTTTGTCCATTAGACAGCTGGCTGTTGATTTGGAGCAGGTTGTTGGCTGGGTTTAGCAGCTTGTAATGCTTGCATTTTTTGTAGAGCTATTTGAACCTGTTGTTCTGTTTTAGCAGCAATTAGCTCTTGTACAATCTTTGGATCAATAGGAGGCTGCTGGGCAGCTGCTGCACTAGGTGCAGGTTTTGGTTGAGGCTGTCCAGGTGTAACAGGCAGCATTTCTTCTATTCTTTTAAAAACGGCATCAAATTTACTCATATGTATTATTTAATCGGGAACTATATATTTCTAGAATCTAATTGGCGAAGTCCCAATCTTCCATACATGCAATTAATCTTTTGCTTCGGGTAAATCCACTGATCCTAAAGAAAAAGTTTTAGATTTTTTATTTTTCTTTTGAAAATTGTAGAGGGCATTTCTATTCAGAAACTTTTCTAACTTAGAGCTCACCAGACGATTTACATTAAGAACTCGAGTTAGAGCCATTTCTGCATCTGCAGAATCAAATGAACTGACCTTGACCCAGGGAACAGGTAATACCTTCAAAATCGTTTGAAAGTGTTTATCCGTAAAACCTACATTTTTAGGTAAGGGATATATAACAAACGCTTTAGGGTACTTTGAATCACATTTTTTGTATCCGTAACAGAGCTTTTCTAAGCAATAATGATAAAAGAATTTTTGTATATCTTTATTTTTAAAGCTGTAAGGGATCTTATATTTTTTACAAAAAGCATAAGATTCTTTAAGAGCATCGATAAAGTAAGGGTAATAATCAATCCCACACACTCTTGATTTAGGATATTCTATAAAATGCATTATTATAATAATGCTTGAACCTGCTCGATACTCAAGCCTTCTTTTAGAGCCTCTTCTGCTGTTTCGTAAAGCTCAGCAATAATATTATTAATCTTTTCTTCGTAACGTAAGACTGTTTTATGATTTTCTTTATTGTAGTTCAGTTTGGAGGCTGATTCAAGAATAGCGGTTTGATTTATGAGATCTAGTTTAGAACCTAAATATTTTTTAACTTTGAGAATAGTTTTTGTTTCTGGTGAGTAAGCAGCTTGTTCTTGTTCAGTCACAGGCTCTTTAATCTTATCACCGTTACTGTTTATTATACCTAATTTATAAGCTTCAAACTCTTTGTAGTCTTTGTTAAGTGTAGAGAGTAGAAACTTGTTTTTCATAGATTCATTGAACATCTTATTGTAGTCAATACCATGAAGATGGATATCTGAAAATGGATTTAACTTACAGCCTTTACCATAAGAAGTAGAGCCGCAATAGGAGCACCTTTTAGGGTCTTGAGGATGAAAGTGAACACCCTTGGGCGCAAATCTACACCCCTTACCATAAGAGGTTGAATTACAGTATAGACACCTCGAAACAGGCTTAAACACAGATACTTTTTCACTAACTGGAGTCATTGTGTATTATTTAAGGAGACTCTTAGGAGGAGTCCCGATACGCACATTAATAATTCCGTTGTAATAGTCATTCCTGCGGAGCACATCTCGAGCTATCTGTTCTTTAATCTCTTCATACCCGAGCTCCCATTTTGATCCGCATATTTTAAGAATACGAAACTCGAAGCTATCTTTACCGTATTTTTGAATATCTTCGTTTAGTTCGCTCGAAGAAGATGTGTAGGTTTTCCAATCTGATTCTTTATGATCAATCCTATTGCGGGTCTTACCCTTAAGTGGTTTGCGTCTTATCTTACGCACACACTGTTTTTTACCAATATATTTTTTGCCGTTAACTTTGTTAGTTATTTCATAAATGAAACCAAACATGTTTTCAAAAATGTAAACATCTTCATTTAACAACCAATGACCAGTATCCATTATTAACTTTTACGCTTCTTTTTACGCTTCTTTCTGCGCTTAATTAAGCCTCCACGAGTAACAATACCACCGTATAGACTCTTAGGTACCCGGGCATCCCCAGGGGCGTAATTATCTCCAGAAAACTGAGTAGCTGTTGCTTGCACACCGGGACCGAATGCTGAACCGGCACCACCAGCCATATTCTCTTCTTTTAAAACATCTAATATTATTTTTTCTAAGCTAATCATTTGTTTACCTTTATACACTTATTTACTCTAGTACCATCTTTAAGTTTAGTACCAGATTTGCGATAACCTTTCCAACATTTTGGATCTAATCTACGTTTTTCTTCTTTTTCTAAAAGATACTGCTTAAAGGTTTGCATATAGATTATTTAAGTTGTTTACTCTCTAAAAGTTACTATTATATTAGGTAATAGTTATGGAAGAACAAGAACAAACACCAATTTTATTAATAGCAAAATATAGTGAAGAGATCAAACAATATGTATCTGTTAATGAGTTTAACATGAAACAGATCCAAATGGATTTGCCAGCTACGCGTCACTACTGGGTTGGTCGTCTTATGTACCACAAACAAGAAATTTTAAAATTAAAAAGACTTAGAAAAGAAGCTCAGAAAAAAATTGCTGATAAACTTGAGCATGAATCCCCTGTTGGTCTTAACCCTAAAACTTTAGAACAAGCTCAACAACATCACCCTTTAGTGGGTAAGATCGACAGTCAAATTGCTGAACATGAACTTGTTGTTGAGTATCTAGGAAAGATTGAAGCTAACTTTAGATCTATCTCGTTCGATATTAAAAACCTTATTGAGATAGTTAAGCTTGAAACTACATAATGGTACAAATAACTCTTGATTACGACTCTACTCGAAAGAAAGGTATAATAGTCTCAGATTACTTACCGAATATTAGAGAGCATTTTTCGGTTGAAGACAAACAGCAAGTCTTTAAGCGCCGTTACGCTATAGGTTATAGACCTCAGACCAGACTTTATGCTATAACCCCTCAAGGTAGGTTTGAGCCTCGTTTGATATTTTCTATTTTAGAATTTTTACAAAACCAAGATATTCAATTCAATATTGAATTAACAGACAAGTTTAAAGATATAATTTTTATACCTGAATTAAAAGAGAATTTAACAAAACTAAATCTTGATCTTAGAGATTATCAAGAAGAGTCGGTTAAGTTAGCTTTAAAAAACAAATCAGGGGTTATTATTTTACCTACCTCAGCAGGTAAAACTCTTGTTATTGCTACTTTAGTTAAATCTATCCAGGATCAACACGACTTTAAGGCTCTAATACTTGTTCCTGATATACAGCTTGTTGCGCAAACGTACTCTGACTTTATTGACTACGGAATACCGGAATCCGAAATTACTAAGTGGACTGGCTCTACAGAACCAGATAAGAATGCTAAGATAGTAATCTCAAATGCACAAATTTTACTCTCTGAAAAACAAGATCTATCTTTACTAAAAGATATTAAATTGCTTGTTATTGACGAGGTACACAAACTAAAATATGGAAACAAAATTAACAAAGTTGTTGAGCAAATTCCTGCACTTTTTCGCTACGGATTTACAGGAACTCTGCCAGACTATAAAATCGACCAATGGAACATTTTCGGGAAGATAGGTAGAGTTATCTATTTTAAAGAATCAATAGATTTGAGAGATCAAAATTATATTTCTCAAGTTCATGTAGCTGCTTTAAAATTAACCTATAAAAACATCCCTCAATTTACTACACCATCTATGCATAATCCAACTGCAGGTTATGAAGAGGAGATAACCTGGTTACAAACTAACCCGTATAGAAACGCAATCATTATAAAATTAGTTAATAAGTCAGATAAAAATACTCTTATTATGGTAGATAGAATTGCTCATGGGGAAGAGTTATTAAGGGTATTACGGGAAAGTACCAATAAGCAAGTACACTTTGTACATGGTGCTATTGAAATTGAAGAACGAGAAATGATTCGTAAGCTTATGGAAGAACACGATAATGTAGCTTGTATTGCTATCTCTAAGATATTCTCTACAGGTATTAATATTAAGAACCTTCATAATATTATTTTTGCTGCTATTGGCAAAGCACGTATTAAAATTATTCAGTCTATTGGCAGAAGTTTAAGAAAACATTCCAGTAAGAAATTAGCTACAATTTTTGATATTTGGGATAACCTTCGTTACGGTAACAAACATATGGTAGAAAGATTAGCTCTATACGATAGAGAACAAATACCTTATTCTGTCACTGAATTAACAGAGAGTTGATTTATTGTCAATTTATAATAGACTTACTTATTATGCCGTTTCCTCGTAAAAGAAAAATAAAAGATGAAGAATTTATTAATGATCCGAATGAGGAAGATTTTACTTCTTTATGGGATTCTGAACCAAAGAAAAAAAAGAAACGTGTAAGGAGAACTAAAGAGGAGTTAAAACCTAATTACGTCGATCCTATCGAGATGGAAAATTTTATTATCCAGTATTACGAACAGGGAGGTAAAGATATACCTTCTGAATTAGCTGACATGATTCAAAAGATTGCTACCCGTCTTGGTTATGCCCAGAATTTTATTAACTATTCTTATAAAGAAGAAATGATCGGAGATGCTATTATAAAGATGATAACAGCAGTAACCCGTCAGCGCTTTAAGTGTAAGTCTGGTTATAACCCTTTCTCTTATTTTACAAAGGTAGCTTATAGAGCTTTTCAGAATCGTATTAAAAAAGAAAAGAAAGAGCATGACACTATTCATCGTTATCAAACTGAGGTATATACCCTTTTAACTGAGTCAGGTCAAATCCCTTCTCAGAAAAATACAAAGTTTGATAGTGATTATGACGATTCGTACCGTCAAGAGAACGCCTGATGCATTTTAGTTCGAACAAAGTAGCTTGTATTTCTGATATACACTTAGGCGTGCATCAGAACGCTCATACTTGGCATGAAATAGCTTTAGACTTTGCTCGATGGCTTGATCAAGAGTTAAAGCTTAGATATATCAAGGATATTATTATAGCTGGAGATATTTTTCACAATCGTCATGAGATTGGAGTTAATACTATTCATTGTGCTCGTAAATTCTTTGATATACTTTCTAACTACAACATTGTAACTATAACTGGTAATCATGACTGTTATTACAAAGATAAGTCAGATATTAACTCAATATCTATTCTTAATGGGTATAAAAATGTCACTGTGTATCAAGAATTAGTTGCACAAACAATAAACAACAAAAAATTTGTATTCTGTCCTTGGGGAATAGATTTACAAGAGATTCCTTTATGTGATATTATTGTAGGTCATTTTGAGATTCTTAATTTTAAAATGAGCTCTCACAAAGTATGTGATCATGGGTTTGAGAGTGAGTCGTTATTGGATAAATCCAAGCTTGTTATTACCGGGCATTTTCATTGCCGAGACCATAGAAAGTATACAAATGGTAAATCAATTATCTATCTCGGTTCACCTTATGAATTAGATTTTGGAGATAGAGAACAAACAAAAGGTTTTACTATTTTAGATACTGATAACCTTTCACTTGAGCTAGTAGAGAATCATACAACACCAAAACATAAAAAAATTAAAATATCAGATCTTCTTGATAATAAAATTAACTTAGAAAACGTTTCTGATGAATTACAAAATAACTTTGTGAGTCTTTGTATTGATAGAAATGTTAACGAGCAGGTTTTAAATTTAATGCTTTCTAAGTTTAATCAGTATAAACCCCGACATGTTCGAACTGATTTTAATATTTTCGAATCTGTACAGTTATCTGCTACTGAGCTTAACGAAGTATCTATAGATATTGATACTGCCTTGCATGAGTTTGTTAATCTTTTAGATACACCAGTGCCTAAGAAAGATATTCTGAATAAATGTATTGATCTTTATAGAATTTCTCAAACTGTAAATGAGCACTAAAATTGGAATAGGTATTATTACGTGTGATAGACCTGATTATCTTAAAAAATTAATCAAGTCTCTTGTTGGAATTTCTACGAGTAATATTGTTATTGTTAACGATGGAGAAAAACAATTAGACGGAGGTAAGTTTTTTGTACATAACAATACTCCCTCGAAACAGGGTGTTGGTAAGGCAAAAAACCAAGCACTAAATCTACTTAAAGATAATGACTATATTTTTCTTTTAGAGGATGATATTATTATAAAGGATAAAATAGTTTTTGAAAAATATATAAACGCTTCAAAGTTATCAGGTATTCAGCATTTCAATTTTGCGTTTCACGGTGTAGATAACTATAAACCCGACGGTACACCTGCAATTCGTTTAAAAATTGACTATTCACCAAATGTGTCTATATGTTTATATCCCAACGTATATGGGGCTTTTTCAATGTATACAAAAAAATGTATTGAAGAAATAGGTTTAATGGATGAATTTTATTATAATGCTATGGAACATGTTGATCATACAGCTGCTATCATTAAAGCGGGTATGCATCCCCCGTTTCGTTGGTTTGCTGACATTGCAGATAGTAGCAATTATATAGAAGAAATAGATAAAGGTCATTCTGGTAGTGAAATTCGTAAAGATCAAAAATGGATTGAAAATTTTCATAAAGCAGCAGATCACTTTGCTAAAAAATTTGGTTTTGACGTCCGGAATCCTCACGCTATAACATCTACAAAAGAAGAAACTATGATTTATCTAAAAAAAATAAAACCAAAATTATGAACAAAATAAATGTACAAACAGTTTATAATATACATCAACAAAATTTAAACTTTTGTAAAGAGTTTGATTTTAATTTTGTTAAAAACAAAATAACAGATTTAAATTTTTGGAAAAATAAAGACGCAGCTCGGCTGCCTGCTACCTTTTATTTTTCACAATACGTAAAGCAATTTAATTTAACATCAAAAAAATTATTAAGCTTTGGTGGTTTATATGATCCAGAATGTAAAATGTTCCCTAAAGATAAATGGGTTGACTGCGATTATTGGATTAATGATAAACATGATATAGAAAATTTACATGATAGTAATTTAGATAAAGATTTTGATTTTTGCTTTGCAAATCAAATTTTTGAACACTTAATGGAAATTGAAGAATCTATTAAAAATATTAAAAAACATTTAATAACCGGTGGTTATTTTTATAGTAACTTTCCAGTAATAAACATACCTCACGGTGAGCCCTTTTATTTTTTCACTGGTATTACAGTGCAGTATATTATATACTTACTAATTAAAAACAATTTTAAGATATTGGTTTCAGGGCAATGGGGCAATGAAGATTATATTAAACATATATATACATATTTGTCCTGGCCTGATTATACACAAATAAAACTTAACAATGACATAAACCGACCATGTATAGGTTGGGTTTTAGCCCAAAAACAATGAAAGAAAAAATTGGCGTAGGTATAGTTACCTATAATTCAGAATCCTATTACAAAAAATTACACGAAACACTACCGTTCAATAAAATTAATACACTTGTTACTGTTAACGGTGGAAACAAATATATAGAAAATTACAACGGTAATTGGATACAACATACTGAAAACGTCTATCCATCTGTTTGTAGAAATGACTGTATTAACTTTTTACTTCAAAGAAACTGCGAACATATTTTTATCATCGAAGATGATATGTTACTAAAATCACCAGATATTTTTGAGAAATACATTCTAGCTTCAAAAGAATCAGGGTTAAAATATTTTTCTTTTGTTTCTACTTCTTGGGAATCAGGTGAGCCTGGTAAACGTACGCCCCGTCTAACTGTTGAATATAAAAACGATATCAGTGTATCTTTTTATAAAAATATGTGCAATGAGTTTACCTATCACCACAAAACTTGTTATGAAAAGACCGGTCTGTATGATACAAATTTTAGAGATCCTTTTGATATTGATTTAGCTTATAGAGAGTCCCGACAAGACTATGCAGCACCTTTTTGGTGGTTTGCTGATATTACAGGTTCAGATGAACTAATAATGAATAATCCGAATGCTGTCTCAAGACTTCAGGGCGATCGTCCAGATGGATCTCGGGAACAAAGAATCCAAAAAGAATGGGAATATTTTGTGAAAAAGCACGGTGTAATGGTCAATCAAATACCAGACGTTAATAAAGATTGGGTTATAACTAAACTTAAAAAATTTAAGTCATGAAAATTGCTATTGGTATAAATGGTTTTAAAAAATATGAAGATCTCGTAAAGAGAGAGCGTTTTTGTATTGAAAGTCTTTTAAAGATTAAAAGCAAAAACCCTAATATTCAACTATACAATATATGCTTTAATACTGAAAATATAAAGTACGATAATTTCACTACACTTAATAAGTTAACTATTAAGTCTAATACACTTATACATAATTACTTTCAGCACGAAGGTTTAAAAATAGAATATAACTTAAAGAAAAGAGAAATTGACAACAATCAAAAAGAGTTACCATCAGTAAAAGAAATATTTGATGTTTTGTCTCAAACTGATTGTGACTATTTCTTATTTTTAAATAATGATATTATTTTATCTGATCGCGTATTAAAAATACTTGAAGATGGGGTAGAGTGTTACCCCATCACTAGAATGCATATTGAAGATATAGATTCCCTATCTCAAGAACCTGTATTAGAATCGTACTCTGTTCATGGTTTTGATGCTTTTTTAGTTAAAAAAGAAACCTGGTTACAGGTGCGCAATAATTTTGAAGATTTAATCTTAGGCAGCTTTTACTGGGATACATATTTCTTTACAATGTTTAACTTATTATGTAAGTGTAAAAATATTAATAAACTCCCCCCGGTCTGCTTCCATATCGAACATCAAAGTGTATCAAGTCAAGATTCCGTGGAAAATTATTACAATCAAGATGTATTTAAACGTAATATTATCATAGGACATCTTTGGTTTAACTATGTACAAAACATTTTACTTAAACGCTCTACAGTTAATAATTGTAAATGGTATCAACCATTTAATAATGAAGAAGAAATAGAAAAACAATACTTTGGTAGTTTTAAAACATTACCCAAACTGTATAATAAAGATTATGTTAAAAATAAAGTAACAGATAATACCAATTACGATTTGTTTATACCTGTAGCAGAAAAAGATGAACTTAAACTAAAATATGTTATAGAGTATGCTTTAAACAATTTAGATTCAAAAAATATATTTGTATGTTCACCTCATAGCATTAAAAACAAGGTAAGTGATAGTAAGATAATTTATATAAATGACAGAGACGTATTAGATGTACCAGATAAATCGTTTATATCTTTTAGACCTAATTGGACTTATCAGCAATTCTTAAAAATGTTTTTTGAGCAATGTATATCAGAATACTATTTTGCTTTAGACAGTGATACTATTATTTTAAAAAAAATAAACCTATTTATAAATGAAAAACCTATTTGGTACTACGGATGGAAACAAAACCATTTTCCATATTTTCATTTTAATAAAAATACATTTAATCTTAATAAATCTCTTACCCATACCGGTATTGGGGATTTAGGACTTTTTAATAAAAATATTACAAAAAGCTTTTTAAGTCGTACGGGATGTACTACAGCTAAAGATCTTTTACTAAAAATAGGCACTAGACTTAATGCAGTATACCATTTTTCAGAATATGAAACATATGCTAATTATGTAAACGAATTTTACCCTAATTTGTATACGTTTAAACATCTTGAACAAATTAATGACGGTAGAGACCTCAATCAAGGACAAGATTGGAACGATGTAGATATTAAAAACACAATTGCAAATGCATGCAAAACAGATAAATCTATACTATCTATACACTCTTGGAAAATTTAACTTTGAAAGCTATATACGTACATATTGACTATAAAAAATTACCATATGGTCACGAATTTACTCCTAATCAATGGGTATTTGAACAAATACCTCCCTATGCTCAGATAAGCATAGATCAAACAAAAAAATACCTGAATACCGAGCCTATTATTTTATCTAATGATTATATCAACAATTATATAAGAGAAGAATCAATTGAATTTTATAGAAAGTGTAAAGAGTATTATACACCTCTTGTTTGGTGTCCGTTCTGGTATACTTCTCTTTTTAGATTGTTTGTACTCTATACATATTGTAGAGATAATAATATTGAGAAGTTTATTCACTTGGAGTATGACAATCTAGTATACTCTGATTTTAAGCATTTAGACAGTTTACCCCCTTCAATTTATTTTACACGGGTCGGATATCAGATAGCCTCAGCTGGTTTTGTTTATTGTAATAGTTTAGAGTATTTTACGAAATTTAATAAATGTTTAGATCAGTTATTAACAAAAAGTTACAGTCATGTAATGCAGGCAACAAAGTATCCCCATTTATCAGAGATGCAATTAATTGATATCATATACAATTATAAGCCTGGCACAATTGATTATTTACCTACTTTGCCGTTTGAACCTAGCAATGATAATTTTGATAAAACTGGTACACTATTTGATGGAGCGTCTTACGGCCAGCATTTAGGTGGTACAAACCATAATCAACCACCTGGTTATGCCGATGAGGTTCATTATTCAGGAGCTGCAATTATTCACAATAAAATTAAAGTTATTTTTGATAAAGTTCCATACGTTATATATAACGATAACAAGATACCTATATGCAATTTGCATATACATTCTAAAAAATTAGAAAATTTTATATGTTGAAATACATTATATAAAATATAAAATATTATTATGTATAATGTTAATCAATCTATTCGAAAAAGACCTTATACTTTTCTTAAAAAAGCTTTAAGTTTTCTTACAGTAAAAGAGCCTATTATTGTTGAGATAGGGTCGATGAGAAAACCATGCGATCATCCATTAGATGAATACAATTATGAATGCTGTAATGATGGTCATAGTTCTTTACTTTTAGCTCGATCGGCTAAAGAGTTTCATACTATTGATATCGATATTGAATGTTCTAAGTTAACATTAAAAGAACTTAAAAAGTATAATTTAAATAAGCAGTCTAACGTTTATAATGGAGATGGTATAAAATTTTTAAAAGATTTTACTTCTAAAATTGATTTTTTATATCTAGATGCATGGGATGTTGAATTACCTAATCATGCCGAAAAACATCTTGAAGCGTTTGAAGTTGCTGAAAATAAACTTAATGACGATGCTATTATTTTAATTGACGATACTGATGTAGGTTTTACTTTTGAAAAAGGTTTTCACAATGATGAGGAATCTCTAGGAGGTAAAGGTAAATTACTAATACCTTTTCTTCTAGAAAAGAAGTATAAATTACTATTTAAAGGCAGACAAACATGTTTTATTAAACAATAAAAATGTTAAGATTAATTCAAACTCAAGGTGCCCGTTTAGGTAATCACATATTTCAAAATGTTGGTTTAGCTTTATTAGCAAAAAAATACAATTATAAAGTACATCAATACTTTAGTACTGAAGAATGTAAAGTTCTTAACTTTAATTTTTATTCTGGTACGAAGATAAATGAGACATATGTTTATTATAATGATGAACATCTCATGCCGCTACTTCAATATAATAATGAGCTGAATCACGGTATTTTATACGAAGGATTCTTTCAAAATATAGATTTTATAAAAACATATAAACAAGATATTAAATCTTTGTTTAATTTAGATAAACATGAAAATAACGATCTGTTTATTCATGTAAGATTAGATGACGCTGAGCGTTTTAACCCGGGTATAGATTATTACAGAGAGTGTATATCTAAAATAAAATATGATAAAATCTTTATTTCAAGTGATTCACCTACTAGTAATTTTATACAGACATTAGTTAAAGAGTATAATATGAGCATATACGAAGATACTGCAATTAACACAATTAATTTTGGTAGAAAATGTAATAATATTATCATTAGTAATGGTACATTTAGTTGGTGGATTGCATTTTTAAGTAATGCTAAAAATATTTTTTATCCCACTAAGCACTGTACAAGTTTTCATCCGTTTATATATTTACCAGAATGGAACGGAATATAGTTATATATCAACCCTGGGGAGGTTTAGGAGATAATTTAGCACACTCCATCATACCAGAGTTATGCTCTCAAAATAACATAAAATGTTATCTATCTAAACACAATGCTTATAGAAACGAGGACATTAATAATTTTGTATGGGAATTAAATCCGTATATTGAAAAAGAAAAAATAGATTTTACAGACTTATCGTGGTTAGATAGATGCAGACAATTTGAAAATAATTCTGTTAATCACATACAAGTTTTACAAAAAGTGTACGGGTTTGATACAGATTATGAATATCCTAAAATTTATTATACACCAAGGTATATTGAAGAATATAAAGATAAAGTTTTAATTAATTTTACAGCACACAGTATTCAGCACGAATATGATCTTCAAAAAATAGAAAACTCTATAGCAAGCCTTGGCATTAAAAAACAAGACATAGTTTATATTACTAATTCTAAAATAGGCTACAGTAAAGATTTTTGTAAAAATGAAAATATATCTACAATAGATATTAATGATTTAAAAACATATTCAGACGTTATAGCATCTGCTAAACAATTTGTAGCTCTGTTTTCAGGTCAATCAGTTTTAGCATCAACAATAAAATATCAAACGGATAGTGATGTTAAAATAGATATTATTACACCTACAAGATATTTGCCACATATAAACAATACATACACATTCTCAAATACAAATTACATTGAAATAAAATAATTTGATTTGTTATGATAGTATCATATAATACTCTTTTATGCTAGATAATTATAAAATAGATGAATGTGGTGTTATTCATCAACTAAATTTTAATACTATTACCTATGATGCGGATTATATTAAAAATAGTTATTATAAGTATCCTAAATCCCTTAGTATGGGCTATCTTAGACTAGGATACCTAATAGGTAGTATAGGCCATATCCCTACATCTATTTTAGATGTAGGATACGGCTCAGGAGATTTTTTAAAAGTATGTAAAGAAATTATACCTGAGTGCTATGGATACGACATTACAACACTCCCTCCACCCGAAGGTACTAAACAAGTAACATCTTTAACAGACAAACACTACGACGTTGTTACATTTTTTGACGTGTTAGAACATTTTAAAGATATTTACGAAATATGTAATATTAAATGTAATTACATCTACATAAGTTTACCCTGGTGTCACTACCATTCAGATGAATGGTTCACTAATTGGAAACACAGACGACCGAATGAACATTTACATCATTTTAATGATAAATCTTTAATATCTTTCTTTAAAAAAATAGGTTTTAGTTGTTTAAATTTTACTGAAATTGAAGATACTATACGTAAAGGTGAAAATAAAAATATATTAACAGCAGTGTTTAAAAAGCAATAAATTATTATGAACAAAAATATATTTAAATATAACAATAATCTTTATCCCTCTTATATTAAGAAAGGAAATGCATGCTCGTTTATACTACCTTATGCCCAACACTTTTGTACCGGTGAAGGATTAGATATAGGTGGTTTTAATAGGTGGACACTACCTGGTGCTAAGCCAATCAATATTGTTATTGACGATGAATATGATGCGTTCAATCTACCCCCCAAAAAATACGATTACATTTTTAGTAGTCACACTCTTGAACATTTAGCGGATTATGTCGGAGCTTTAGAATATTGGAAAAAGCATCTTAAAAAAGACGGGGTTTTATTTTTATATCTACCGCACCCTGATATGGAATATTGGAACCCGCAAAATAATAGAAAGCATTATCATTTATTTTTTCCGTCTCATATTAAAGATGTTTTACATAAATTAAAATATAAAGACATTATTCATAGCGAAAGAGATTTATATTGGGCTTTTTCTGTTGTAGCTTTTAATTAAAAAATGAATATCATATCAGGTGAAGAGTTTCAAAATTTAACTGAAGTAAGTTTTTTTGCTGAAAGCAATTGGATTATTGAAAATCAGCTTAGACATAAAGGACAAAAACTTTTACGTATAGCAGATACTCCCGTTGAAGAGGTTAAACAGTATAAAACAATTTTTATCTACTCTCACTTTGTTCATGATTTTATGAACAAATTTTTATTACATTTACAGCCAGGCACTATTATTGTCACCCATAATTCAGATGATGGTATTAATGAGCAACATTTAAAATATATTGAATCTTCTAATATTAAAAAATGGTTTTGTCAAAACAGATACATAAATCACCCTAAATTACATTCATTACCAATAGGTATTGCCAATAGTCAGTGGCCTCACGGCAATCAACAGCTCATCAGCAATATTCGTAGTGAAAATAATATTAAAAATAATTTAGTATTTAAAAATTTTGATTCAGGTACGAATTTTTCTAAGCGTATTATTTGTGATCAAATCACAAGTAAAAATGGTATTTTTATGTGGGGTAAAAAGCCTAACGATGAGTATTGGAGAGATATATCTAAGAGCTATTTTACTATTTGCCCGCACGGTAATGGTGTAGATAGTCATAGAATATGGGAGTGTTTGTATTTACGTTCTGTACCTATAGTTGAAGATCATGAATGCTTTAGGCAGTTCGCCCATTTACCTATTGTATTTTGTAAAGATTGGAATAATATTACAATTGAATATTTGAATAGACAAATAGACAAATGTAATAAGGTAGATTGGAACGTACTTGATCTTTATATAGAGAGTTGGAAGAAACGTTTTACAGATTCAGATTAAAGCTTATTAAGTTAAGAATATTAAACAATGACATGTAAAGTAGCATTTTTACTTAAGAAACGATAAAGTATGAGATGTCTCTTCCTACATTGAAAAGTTTAACAAAAACAATATTATAATTTTACAACATGCAACTACAAGAAATAGAACAAATATATAAAGAAATTGCACAAATTAATGAGTTATCAGATTTGCATTTTCTTGCTGACGAAAAACACAGACACGATGTGCAATATTTTGCATATTATACCCACGTACCTTTTTTATTTAAAAAATGTACTGAACTTTGTAAACAGTCGACTGCTCGTATATTAGAGCTAGGTATGGGTAAGGGTAGCAGTGCTATTTTATCTTATTTTGCAAAAAATAATCAAAACATTCTCATTGATAGCATTGAAACAGATAAAGTATGGTCAGATCAATGCTTCCCTCTCTATTATAAAGATGTACAAAATGTTAAACCATACTATATGTCAAGTTATGACTCCAAATACGATATGGAAGATTTTAAACACAACTACGATTTAATTTTTGTTGATCAAGGAGATTGGTCAGACAGAAATAAAAGTTTAAATCACTTTAAAAAACAGACCAAATGTTTTATTGTACATGATTATGACTATTTACAACGCACCTGGCCAGATACACATAACATGCTATGGGAAGAATTTAATACTGAGTGGGATGAAAATTGGAAACAGTATCGAATTACCGATCCGCCTACTTTAGTTTGTACATTGTAAATGTATGAATATAGTTCAAATTGGCTGTTGTAAAGGACAGGATCATGTTCAAGCATTTATAACAGAACATTACAGTGTTATTCAAAAAGCAATACTTATCGATGGGAATAAAAAATACGTCGAACTGTGTAGAGAAGCATATAATGACTTACCTAAAGTAAAAGTACTTCATTATGCCATTGTAACTGATGATAGAGCTACTGTTACCTTTTATGTATCTGAAACAACTCCTGAAGAGTGCACTACATCTATTGATTTTATCAACAGTTCATGTTTTAAAAGCACATATACCGCTATTGAAACCCCTGCAATTAATTTAACCGCACTCTTTAAACAACACGAACTCATACATATTGATCGGCTTTACATTGACGCTGAAGGTATGGATGTTGATATTGTTAATAGTATTGACTTTAATAAAGTTCAAATACAGTATTTATACTTTGAACATTTACATGCTGAAGGAACTCGATTTACCGGGCATGGAACAAAGCTTCAAAACTGTATTAATAAATTAACTGATCTAGGCTATCAAGTCCAAACTATTGGATGGGATATTGTTGCTACTAAATAAAGTAGTTTAAAATATTTAAATTGTATCTATACTATAAGGAGTGCGTTTAGTAAATTTTAAATCTCTTACTATTAAGAACTTTCTCTCTGTCGGAGAATCACCAGTAACTATTAATTTTCAAACTGGGGTTAATGTTATAACAGGTATTAACTATGACAAAGAGGACTCTAAGAATGGTGTTGGCAAATCAACTATTGCTGATGCACTGTACTTTGCATTGTTTGGTACTACAATTCGGGAACTCCCAAAAGACCTTATTGTAAACTCTTTTACTAAGAAAAAATGTGAAGTAATCTTAGACTTTGACATTGAAAACGGTAACGGTTTATCTCAATATTGTATTATTCGTACTATTGGTCCCACTAAATGTCATATGACAAAAAACGGGGAAGATATAACCCGTTCCACTATGGCTAAGACAAACGAGTATATTCAAAGACTCGTTATGTCCAATGGTAAAATATTTCAAAACTCAGTCATAATGACTATCAATACTACTGTACCTTTTATGGCACAGTCTAAAATTGATAAGAGAAAGTTTATCGAGAGTATTCTTAGTCTTGAAGTCTTTTCAGATATGCTTTCGAAAGCTAGAGAAGAGCATAACATACTTAAAAAAGATTATGAAGTGCTATTTACTAAAGTAGAGGGCATTGAAAAGGGATACAAATTTAATAAAGAACAGCTTGATGCTTTTGAAGAAACAAAAAAATTAAAGATTGAAACTTTAACAAAACGTATTGAAGAGAGTAAAGTTAAAATTGATGAATTAAAAAAGAGTATTAAAGTTCTTCCTGATGACGTCATAGAAAAGCTTGATATCAAACTTGAGCAATGCAATGAAGAACTACAAGAGTCGCAAAAACTTTATAAAACCGCTTATCAAGTTTTAGCTGATGTTAAAAGTAAAATTAGTCATATTAAAGATCAGCTAAATGAAATTGAAAAGATTGGAGCTATTTGTACAACCTGTAAGAGAGCGTACTCTGACGATGATCTTAAACATAAAGAATCTAATAAAAAAGAGCTTAATAATAAATTAAAAGTTCTAACAAAAGAGCTTAGTATTGCTCAAAAGTCCCTTGATGAAGTAAACACCTTTCAGGCTAAAAAAGAAAAAGAGATAAATGATATCCAAAATAATAAAAATATTGTAAAAGATATCTTAAACAATAATAAAAATACTGAAACTAAGATCAGTCTTATCAACGAAAATATTCAAGAAATATTAAAAGAAATTGAAGAGGTTAAAGGACAAACAAATGAAGCTTTAGAAAATGTTGTAAAAGAGCTCGAACAAAAGCTTAAAACTGGAAAGGCTGATCTAGAAAAATTAGATCATGAATGTAATGTTCTCGAGTGTGTTAAGTTTGTAGTATCTGAAGAGGGCGTTAAGTCATACATTGTTAAAAAGATCTTAGCCGTTCTTAATGGAAGAATGGCATACTATCTCGAGAAACTTCATGCTAACTGTTTGTGTCAATTCGATGAGTTTTTTGATGAGCAAATTACTGATGAAAAAGGAGAACATAAATCCTACTTTAACTTCTCTGGTGGGGAGCGTAAGAGAATTGATTTAGCTTGTTTGTTCTCATTCTTAGATATTCGTAGAATGCAAGGGGATGTACACTTCTCGACTATTTTTTATGACGAACTTTTAGATTCTTCTTTAGATGATAAAGGGGTAGAATTAGTTTTAGACGTTCTTCGAGAAAGAGCTTTAAAGCATAACGAAAATTGCTACATTATCACTCATCGAGGTACAGCTATTACAGAGAAAATTGATAACACAATATTTCTGGAAAAACGTAATAACTTTACCTATTTATTATCATAGCTTTATGTCTCAATTCATTATCCAGCAATCTGGTATTTCTAATAATATGGGTGCACCTATCGGTTTACCACCTTTTATACCCTCTACTACTCAAGTGCTTCATGCTAGACCTAATGGAGATTTACCACCACCTGAAATACCAGGACAAGGGTTATCAAGAGCTATTAACTATCTTGCAGATTACGGCGGATGTTCTTGGTATCGCTGTATGGCTCCTAATCTAATGCTGAATCTTTATCAGAAGGCAGTTCTTTTAGAACTAACTACAATGGTGCTCGATCCGAGATTTTATGCTGGAGTAAAAGCAGTTAAAATTCAGCGTCAGGCTACACCTATACAAAGAGACTTTGTTAAGATGCTTAAAGAGATATCTCGTCAAATGCCAGACGGCGGGTTTAAAATTATCTATGAAATTGACGATATTGTTTTTAGAGAAGATATTCCTGACTTTAATAGAAATAAAGATGCTTTTGTTGCAGATGAGATTCGTAATTCTATTTTAGAAATTCTCGATATGTGTGATGAGGTTACAGTTACTTGTGATTTTATGAAAGATTATTTTGACGAAAAGATGGGTGTCAAAAAATCCACTGTAATACCCAATTACCTACTTAAATGGTGGTTTGATCGGTATTATAATCTCGGAGAATTGGTTAAAAATTTCGAAAAGAATAAAAAGAAACCTGTTGTATCTATTTTTGCTTCAGGTACTCACGTTGATGTCACAAACAGAACTGGACAGAAGGATGACTTTGAAATGGTGGTACCTGCTATTATTAAGACAAGAAAAGACTTTAGGTGGAAGTTCTACGGAAGTTACCCACTGCCTTTAAAACCCTTTATTGATCGAGGAGAGATGGAGTTTCATCAATGGGCTCCATTACCCGAGTTTCCAGGCACTATGGCTGAATCTGGTACTCAATTAACTTTTGCAGCTCTCCAGGATAATAATTTTAATAGAGCCAAGAGCAATATTAAGTTGCTTGAAGCTGCCGCACTAGGTATTCCTTGTGTGTGCCCAGATATGTGTACATACAAGGATGCCTTCTTAAAATACTCTAATGCTAACGAGTTCATTGACTGTATTAAAACTGCTACAAAGAATCAGTCGGTTTATGCTGATTACTGCAAAAAGTCTCGAGCATATGCCGATAACTTCTGGTTAGAAGACGAAAAGAATCTCATGAAACACCATGAGGCATATTTTACCCCGTTTGGTTCCCCAGATCGTAAGTATTTGCTTGAGACTAACCCTAAATCATAATACAATAGGTCTTAGTGTATAGGAACGCATCATATAACCCTCGAGAAGGAACTGTCTTCTTACGAACATGGACTGAAGATGGAGATAGAATCGATACTGATGTTCCCTTCACCCCTTACCTCTTTACAGAGCATAAGGATTCTAAAGACGCTACATCTATTTTCAAGACACCTCTTAAGAAGCATTATTTCAAAAATACATTTGAACGTTCGAAATTTGTTCAAGAAACTAAGAACCCGAGACTATTTGGTAACCTATCTGTAGATCAGCAATTCTTGGTTGATCAGTTTAAGGAAGATGTACACAAACCTGAATTTAGTCAGTTCCCTCTTAAGGTATTCTTTATTGATATAGAGACCTACTCTCCGGGAGCTTTCCCTATACCGAAGTACGCCAAAGACCCTGTCAATCTTATAACTGTACTAGATACACTTAGCGGTAAAATACATACCTGGGGGCTAAGAGAAGATTACAAGCCTAAGCTTAACAACGTTACGTATTATTGTTGTAAGACAGAAGGAGAGCTATTTGAAAGATTTGTTAATTTTTGGAAGAAAGACCCTCCTGATATCTTGACAGGCTGGAATACCGAGCAGTTTGATATACCTTATATTATTAATCGTGCTAAGAACTTACTCGGAGAAGACTTTATTAAACAGCTCTCTCCAGTAGGTCAGGTGCATTATAGAGAGAACTTTGCTAAGTTTGGTAAAGAAATGGGCAGGTGGTATATTTCTGGTGTTAGCTGTTTGGACTACATGGAAATTTATAAGACATACTCTAAAGGTGATAGAGAATCCTTTTCACTTAACTATATTTGTGAATACGAGCTTGGTGAAGGTAAACTTGCTATTAATGCTACAAATCTCTCTTCTCTATCTGAAACAGACTGGGAAAACTTTGTAGATTATAATATTCAAGACGTCGATCTACTTCGTAAGTTAGAAGAGAAACTAAACTATCTAAAAATTATTCGTCTGCTGTCTTACAAAGGTTGTACTAATTTTGAAAGAGCTCTAGGAAAGGTATCCATCGTAACCGGGGCTATGACGCTTCAGGCACAAAAGCAGGGTTACGTTATCCCCACCTTTAAAAACGAAACCACCCGAGAGTCTTTAGAAGGTGGGTATGTAAGAGAACCTGAAAGGGGGTTAAAAGAAGCTATTGTATCCTTTGACGTTAACTCTCTATACCCTAATACTATTATCACTCTTAACATTGGGTCTGAAACCAAGCTGGGTAAAATTGTTACTGGAGACCCTGAGTATGATAAAGAAGTTGAAATTAAACTTGAGTCTGGTGGAATGTTTAAAGTGACTACTGCTAAACTAAAGAAGTTCTTGACTGATGAAAACGTGGCTCTATCAAAGGCTGGTGTTCTATACTCTCAAAAGTTTAAAGGTGTTTGTCCGAATCTGATTAATAGTATTTACGATGAGCGAGTTTATGCTCGTAATGAAATGCTTAAACTCAAAAAGACAAAGCAGAAGGATAAAGATACTGTTAGTAAAATTCAATACTTTGATACTCTTCAATATACGTTAAAGATTCTTCTCAACTCCATTTATGGCACGTTTGCTAATAAGCACTCAGCCTTTATGGATATTGATAACGCTTCATCTATTACCCTAACTGGTCAAGCAGTGGCTAAAGCAGGTGGTGCTATTATTAATGCTTGGGCTAAAGATAAGTTTGGAGTTACTGAATCTCTCATCTTAGCAGGAGATACTGACTCTCTATATACAACAATTCAGCCTATCCTCAATAAACTTAATCTCCCACTCGTCCGAGATGGTATTATTACAGCAGAGGTTCATAAAATTGTAGATGCAATGGAGAATCATCTCAATACTGAGATTATTAACTGGGCTAAATTAGATCTTAATTCTGCTGATCCTCGTTTCGTTTTTAAACGAGAAGCTATTGCTGATGTAGGTTCGTTCTTAATGAAGAAGCGTTATATTCTTCATATTTTGGATGAAGAAGGGGTTCCTACTAATAAGTTTAAATATGTAGGCGTCGAACTAGCTCGTTCAACAACCCCTAAGGAAGTTAAGGCCTTGATTAAGAAAACTATTGATACGGCGTTCTTAACGAAAGATGTTAAAAAGACTAACGAGGTCTTTCGAGAAGCTTACGATCACTTTAAAACTCTTGATATATCTGAAGCTGCCTTTCGTAAAGCAGCTAAAGAGCTTGAGAAGTATTCTGCAGATGCCTCTTTACATAAATTTAATAAAGGTACACCCTGCCATGTTAAAGCTGCCTTGGCTTACAACTTTCTTCTCGAGAAAATGAATATACAGAAAAAGTATGAGAAGATTACTTCTGGGCAAAAGATCAAGTTCTTCTATGCTATGAAAAACCCTTATGGCTTAGATGCCGTAGGGTTTAGTAGTGAGTATCCGAAGGAGTTTCACGAGATTAAAATTGACTACGACAAGATGTTTGGTAAGATTGTTGTACCTCCAATTGAGGCAGTTTATGATGCGATTGGATGGAGAATACCTCAGATTGGTAAAGAAGTTCAAACAGATTTATTTGATTTATTTGGAGACTAATTTATACTTTTAACCATGCTTATTTCACATGAAACGCCTGTCTCGTTGTTGCCTTATTCTTGGGGATACAATGATTATGATTACTGCTTAGTACATTTATTACCCGAGAATCAAAAGTACAAAGACTTTTACTTTAAATCCGTAGAGTACGGACGCAGAGTGCTTTTAGATAACTCTATCTTTGAATTAGGAACAGCCTTTGACCCTGAACAATTTGCCTATTGGGTTAAAGAACTTAACCCCTTTGAGTATGTTATTCCCGATGTCTTAGAAGATACTGAAGGCACTTGTGTATCTATGGATAAATTCTTATCGAAATATTCTGATCTACCTGGTCGTAAGATTGGTGTAGTGCAGGGTAAGACTTATCAAGAACTTATTGATTGTTATGATTATATTGCACCAAAGGTAGACAAAGTAGCTATCTCGTTTGATTATTCTTACTATCTTGAAAACTGTGATTGGTCTCAAATTAATGTGCCTGGTTTTGTTAAAGGGCAAGAAGAAAATAAATGGCTCAAATATGCTGTAGGAAGAGTTCAACTACTGGATAATCTTTATGATGATGATGTACTTGATGTAAACAAACCTCACCACCTGTTAGGAGCTTCTCTACCTTGGGAGTTTGCTCTTTATTCTGAAAACTTCTTGTTAGAGTATATTGAAACAATTGATACATCTAATCCGATTGTAGCAGGCATCTTAGGTAAAAAATATGAACCCGAGTTTGGTTTATCGGAAAAGTGGTCAGTAAAGCTTGTTGACTTTATTGATGCTGAATTAACTGAGCAGCAAATTACTGATTCGTTTTGGAACATCACTCAATTTAGAAAATTTTGTACATGAGCTTATTTAACTTTAGAACATTTGCTGAGCATGTTTCAAATAGCGACCAAATAGTTGTTGGAGAAGGTTTAATAAAGACATACCCGGTTGCAAATCTAAAGAAAGCTTTGGGTGAAAAAATAAAAAATCTCGGTATAAAAAAAATTCAGGAATATCAAACGTTTACAGGTATACCTATAGGCTTAGTTCTAACAGTACCTGTTCAAACTCACATAAATGAAATAAAAAAAATATTAGATGTATACGGTTATTATATAGGAATTCAAAGAGGGGAAAGTATTCAAGTTGAACCTAAATACCCGTTTCGAGTAAATAAAGAAGATCTTCCTCAGTATGCATATCATATAGCTTCTCGGTTACGTATTAAAAAAATATTCCAACAAGGTCTTGTACCCCGAGACAGTGAAACACTTTTCAGTCATCCAGGCTCGAGAATATACCTCTTTGTGTCTAAAACAGAAAATGATATTGTAAGTTTAAAGCATATGTTAGCAGATGCAAAAAATACTGACCCAAATAGACTCACTGTTTTACGTATTGATTTAGTAGAACCGTTCTATTATATAGATACTAATTTTCAGGAAGGAACGTTATCTGATGATAGTTTTGGTATATTTACAGTTCAAAATATTTTACCAAGTCACATAACTAAAATAGATATTTAGAATTTATTAAATATATGCAAAATAAGAGACCTTGGGTGACATTTTTTTCTCAGACAGGTTCTGAAATTTACAAGATATCTAAAAAACTTGAACGAGTACCCGATATTATTGTAACTAATAAATCAAAAGATAAAATTCTTGATATTAACCCTGACCTATTTGATGAGTATTTAGATAGGTTTGTTTGGTTGCCTAAAAAGCCAACTGTAGAAGATTACAAACAAGTTATCCCAGAAGGAGCTTTAGTTACTCTTCATGGTTGGTTAAGAATTATACCGCCTGAAGTATGCGAGCTGTTTGAGATTTATAATCTGCATCCAGCACCTATACATTTGGAAGGGTATGAAAAATATAAAGGAAAAGATCCTCAGGCTAGAATATTTGAAGATAAGGCAAAGTATTCCGGAAATGTAATTCATGAATGTATCCCGGAATTAGATGCCGGTAAGATATTAGCTAAAAATCAGTTTAATGTTTCTGGTTTTGATTTAGATATGGTGTTTAAATTAACTCATGCAAAAGCTTCTGAACTTTGGAGTAGCTTTTTGCAGGATAGGGTGTAATATAGATAACTATGAGAGTTTCATTTACAGGTGCTCAAAGTACTGGTAAGACTACTTTACTTAACAAGTGTAAAGAAGTTTACAAAGACTATAAATTTGTTGATGAGGTAACACGTTATGTTCGTAAGACGTATGATGTTAAGATTAATGAGATTGGTGGAACTGAAACTCAACTGTACATTTTAGCAGAACATATTAAGAATCATTTAAAGCCGGATGAAAATTTGATACTTGATCGTTGTATATTAGATGGTTATGTTTATACAAAATATCAGGTTGGAAATAGAAAAGTTTCAGAACAAGTCTTACATGCTTTTAATGGAGTGTTTGCTGTTTTATTTGATAAATTAGATTATATTTTTTATACTGATCCGTCTGATGTAAAATTAGTTGATGATGGTGAACGTTCAGTGGATTACAATTTTAGATGTGATATAATTGATATATTTGAAGATCTTATTTCGTACAAGATGTCTCCGAAGAATAGAGAGAAAGTAATTCGTCTTAGCGGTACTGTAGAAGAAAGAATGAAAACTATAGAAGAATATTTAAAATAATGAATACAAACCTAAATGATATTGCCTCTAAGACCTTAGGGTCCTCAGCCTCATACGCAGTATATACTGATCGCCATGATGCTTCACTTCTTAATCCGATGCCTCGTATGCTTGCTCGCGAAGGCTGGGGTATTAAAGAGGGGGAATTTGTAGGCTGGGACACTTGGCACTGTCATGAAGCTACCTTTCTTCTTAATAATGGCGCACCGATAGCAGGAACGTTAAAGTACGTTTACTCTTCTGATTCAAAGTATATGGTAGAATCTAAGTCTGCTAAACTATATCTTAATACTTTTGATATGTGTAAGATGGGTCAAACTATAGATACGGCAATTCAAAATTACGAACTACAAGTTAAAGCAGATTTAGAAAAAGTTTTAGAAACAGAAGTATCTGTTAAATTCTTTAAGTCAGGGGAAGATTCCCAAGGCATCTTCCCTATGTCGGGGTATATCGATCTTCAAGAGTTTCTAGATAAGAGTTTAGAAGATTTAGAAGTTACAGACTATAGTGCTGAACGTAACCATCTAGAGTTTGAAAAAGTAAACTTCACAGGGGTTGGTTATAGTGCAAAAGATAATAAGACCTTATATGCTAATAAGTTTTTTACAAATGCTTTGAGATCTCGCTGCAGACATACTAAACAAAAAGATACAGGTACTGCTTTTATTTCTGTCAACACTCTCGATTGTGTTCTTTGTCCGTCCTCTTTGTTTAAACAGATTGTATCTTTAAGAGAGATTAATGAATTCCATGAGTTTTGTGCTGAAAAGCTTTACACAGAAATTATGAAGTATCCAGAGGTCGAGTCCTGTTGTGTGACGTTGCTTTATGCTCGTAGGGGCTCTCTTGATATTAATCCCTGCAGGGCAACTTCTTTTAATATGCTACCACCGGTGCTTATTAACCCAAAATATTATACTAATAAGGCAATGGGACAGTAGATTTTTGAAATCGTTTTGATTTAATATATTTTATGAGTAATACAGAAAACAAAATTGTAGTGTTCTTCGATTCAGTCGGTAGAACAATCCTTGGTGAAAAACTAGAAGATAAGACAACAAATGAAGTTCTTACTATTAAGAATCCAGCTGTAGTCCATATTATGCCTAACCAACAAAGCGGGCAATTACAGCTTCAAATTCTTCCTTTATTCTTTAAAGAGTTTTTAGCTGAAAAAGATAACGGCACTGTTTGGAATTACAATCGGGCAAATATCACTGAAGCAGTTGATGTAACGTTTGACTTTAAACTAGAAGCACAGTATCGTCAAATCTTTGCAGCAGGTCCAGCACCAGCCCCTCAACAACCACAAGGTTCACCTGAAGTAATAAAGTTGTTTGATGATTGATAGGTTGCATTATCGTGAAGTGCCTGCACAATAGATATATGGCAAAAAAGACAAATACCTTAGACGGTCTCAAAGACATTTTTAAGTCTGTTGACGATTTAAACCCTGATGCAGCTATTTTAGAAGCATCTACTCTTTCAACCGCAGATGAGTGGATTGATACTGGTTCATATGCTCTAAATGCTATCATCTCAGGTTCAATGTACAAAGGTATACCTGTAGGTAGAATCTCGGGATTTTCAGGTCCATCAATGGCTGGTAAGACTCTTATTATGAATAAGATTATGGCTAATGCTCAAAAAAATGGCTATATTGCCGTAATTTGGGATTCAGAGGTCGCAGTAGATAAAAAAGGAGCTGAAGCTATTGGAATGGATGCTAGTCGTACTAAATACTACCCTGTTGAAACGATTGAAGATTGTCGTAACCAAATTTGTGCATTTTTAGATAATGTTATTAAAGCCGATAATCCTGAGCTCAAATTTATTATTTCAATTGACTCTTTGGGCAATCTAGCTTCTGCAAAGGAAATTAGAGACTCTGCTTCTAACAAAGATGCTTCTGATGTCGGACAAAGAGCTAAAGCTATTAAGTCTATGATGCGCGTCCTTACCTATAAGGCTGCTAAGGCTCGGGTACCTATCCTTTTCTCCAACCACGTCTATGACTCAATGGAGATGTTTCCCACTCTAGTAAAAACTCAGTCAGGAGGCAAAGGGCCAATTTATCTCGCCTCGGTATTAGTACAGCTTAGTACTAAAAATGAAAAAGTATCTGATAACCCAAATGAAAATTCAGTAGCTATTGCTCATAATATCTCAGGAGTTACTCTAGGAGCTCTTACAATTAAAAATCGCTTTGTACCTAACTACCTTAAAACTGAATTGTATCTCAATTTTAAAACCGGTTTAGATAAACATACCGGGCTTTTTGAAATTGCAGAAGCATTCGGTGTTATTGAAAAACCAGGCCGTACGGTTATGTTCAATGGGGAGTCTCTTGGTTATCGCAAAGATCTTGAAAAAAATGCTGAGTTTTGGGGTAAAGTTATGCCTAAACTCGAAGAAGTTCTTCAAGAAAAACTTTGCTACGGTGGTGGAGATACATCAGTTGATATTAAAGAAGAAGTCGATAATATTGTTTGATGTCTTCAAAACTCGATCTCGACTATTACGAGAATATCATACTCTTTAACTCTCTCCTGAGTCAAGAGTATCTTTCCTCAATAATAGAGCATACCGATCCTGAATACTTTAGTGATCGAAACGTTAAGACAATATTCAAAGCTATTGTATCTTACTTTAATGAGAGAGGTCAATGCCCTACAGCTACTGAACTTAAGTCTCGTTTAACAACTGAAGAAGAGAAAAAAGCCTTTAACGAAGTAGCCTCTAAGTTTAAAGAGCTTGATACTAACTTTAATAAAGAAGAGTTACTAAACAATACAGAGCGCTTTCTTAAAGAACGCTGTTTATATAAGACGATTGTTGAAACAGCTGAGAAGTATGCTCAGGGTAAAGCTGACCCTGCTGAAACGCTTAAAGACTTTGAAAAGGCTTACAATATTAATTTAGCAGAAGATATCGGTTCTTGGTATTTCGAAGACATTGACGAACATATTAAAGAGCTTACCAAAATTTATAACCCCATACCTACAGGGTGGAAGTTTTTAGATGAAAGACTTGAAGGTGGATTATTTGCTAAAACATTAACTTGTTTAGTTGGTCAGGTCAATGTAGGTAAGAGTATCTTTTTAGGCAACTTAGCTGCTAATATGGTAATGAAGGGTAAGAATACCCTTTTGATCTCACTTGAGATGTCTGAGTTCATGTATGCTAAGAGGGTTAGTACTCAGCTAACCCAAATACCTCATAGCGATTTAAAAGTTTATACTGACGAACTTAAACAACAGATCGGACATATACATAAGCAACTTGATTCAAAGCTTGTTATTAAAGAGTATGCACCAAAGACCGTAACAGTTCGCCACATTGATGGTTATATCGGGAAGTTAAAGCATAAAGGGTTTGTACCTGAAGTTGTTGTAATTGACTACATCAATCTTCTTAAGCCTACTTCTAAAAATTTAAACTCCTATGCTGAAATTAAAGAGATAGCTGAACAGCTTAGAGCTCTTTCCTTTAAGCATAGCATACCCTTTGTAACTGCCTCTCAGCTAAATAGAGGAGCATTTAATACGGTATCACCTGGCATGGAAGGTATTTCAGAAAGTATTGGTCTAGCTGCTACTTGCGACGTTATTTGTTCTC
>Ga0247833_1001753_pt1 | contig 33938 bp, 26 predicted proteins | sample LaCruzMarch2015__7_FD_187117 | JGI IMG/M metagenome (GOLD analysis project Ga0247833, IMG submission 187117) | Freshwater microbial communities from meromictic Lake La Cruz, Castile-La Mancha, Spain - LaCruzMarch2015_8m | ecosystem: Environmental > Aquatic > Freshwater > Lake | place: Spain... | reverse complement strand
ATCGTCATCGGCTGGACCCCCGAGGGGCCATCGGGGGCCGTCGCCTACCGCTTCCAGCTGACCACCGAGGCCCGCACCTTCGCGTCGCCCATCGTCAACGTCACCCTCGATGGCGTGCTCAACACCAGCCGCAACGTCAAGGCCGACCTCGAGACCGGCGCCCACGTGGTGCACCAGGTGCGCATCGCGGCCATCGACGCCCTCGGCAACCAGAGTCCGTTCTCGGTGGTGTCCTTCGCCAACGACACCACCCCGCCCTGCGGTGGCAGCAGGACCGTGCGCATCCTCGGCAGCGACGCCGCCAACGATTTCAGCGACAGCGCCGCCGTCGTCACCGAGGTGAGCTGCGGCAGCGACCCGGCAGATCCGTTTGATGGTCCCTTCAAGATGCAGGTGGGCTGCGACGGCACCGCCGCCGGCAAACCCATCACGGGCTTCGCCTTCGTCAACAGCTGTGTGCTGCCCGGCGGCGACGGCACAAAGACCGTGCAGGCCATCGTGTTTGACGAGGCTGGCAACCCGACGACGGCGTTCTCCGACACCATCACCCTGGATCGGGCGGGCCCCACCGCCCCGGTGCTGGCCATCGACGAGGCCATCACCAACGACCCCACCTTCGAGATTGTCATCGAAGAATTGTCGGTGGACCCGGGCAACAATCTGCTGCGCCATGAGTTCATCGACGGCGTCGACGTGGTGTCCTTCGACGACCCGCGCGCCGTCGTCACCGGCAGCGTCGTCTCCCTCACCCTCTCCGAGGAGCGCGTCTACAATGTGCGCGTCCGAGGCGTCGACCGGGCAGGCAATACCAGCGCCGAAGCCCTGGCCCGGGTGGAGTTCGACATCACGCCGCCGACGGTGCCCGTCATTGCCAACAATGCCGTGCCCCAGATCGTCAACGCCGACACCTTCACGTTCTTCCTCGAGCGAGATGCCCAGGACCGCAACTTCGACCACTACGAGGTCTCCGAAAACGGCGGTCCCTTTGCCGAGATCCCCGGTGATGGCGCCTTCACGGTGGGCATCGTCCCCAACAGCACCACCACCCTGGCCCTGCGCGGCGTCGACGTCGCTGGCAACGTCGGTGGCAGCGACAGCATCACGGTCATCGAAGACTCGGTGAACCCCCAGCCCGTGGCCCTGGCCCCCATGCCGGTCTTCGTGCTTGGTGGTTTTCCGGTCACCCGTGACCGCTTCAATGTCACCGGCCCCGCGGCCTTCAGCACCGCTACCGTCGACGTGTTCCTCGACCCCGCCGAGTCCAGCAATCCCATCGACCACGACGCGAACTTTGATCACTACGAAGTGCGCTCGAGCCATCCGTCGTTCGCGGGCTTTGTGCCCATCTGCCTGACGGCCACCCGCCTGTGCGCGCCCGTCATCGTCACCGACGACGGCACGCCCGTCGCCGCCGCCGACGTGGCCATCACCGACAACGGCCTGGTGGTAGGCTTCCGCGTGCCCGTCGTGCCCGGGCAGGAAAACGTCTTCTCGCTGCGTTCGGTGGACGGCGCCGGCAATGTCTCCCTGGAACAGTCGGTCACCACCACGGACGTCTCCGAGCAGCTCATGACGCGAACCGCCGCGGTGGAAAGCGGCGTCGTCGCGTTTGGTGACACCATCACCTACATGTCGGTGGGCAACGGCGCGCTCACGGGCAGCCTGCATATGCACCGGCCCGGTCTCGACAACGTCTACGGCACTGGCGACGACCAGATCTTCCCCAACACCACCCAACTCGCCCTCAACCCGGCGGTGAATCGCGGGAACTTCCCGGGCCTGCGGCCCATTGCCGTCACCGGTGGCGTGGTCGCCGTCACTGTCGACAACGGTGGCGACGCCGACATCCGGCTCGTGTGCCAGAGCAACCCCACCTGTGAGCTGCAGGCGGGCAGCCCCGTCAATGAGGGGTCGCACATCGACGTGAGCGACGCGACCAGCCTCCCCGGGGTCAACCGGGGTGCCGGTGCCGAGCACCTCGACAACGCCATCCAGCAGGGCGACGCCGAACCGTCCATCTCGGGGGGCACCGTGGTGTGGCGGCGCCAGACCAGCGGTCCCGGCAGCGACGTGCTGGTGCGCGAGGTCGGTCCCGACACCGCCTTCGATGACGACGACGAGGTCACCAACCTGTCGACCATGGTGCCGTGTCTGGCCCCCGGTGGCACCTGCAACGACTTCTCGCCCGTGGTCTCTGGGCGCCACATCGCGTTTCTGCGCTGTGATGGCTTTCAGGGCGACTGCCCGGCGACCAACTTCCGGTTGGTGGTCGTGACCGCCGATCCGGTGAACGGCTTCGTGCGCGCGGTCGCCGGTGCTCCGGGGTTCAAGGCCACGGGCGTCCCCGCCGGGACCGCCGCCGTCATGAGCCAGGCCGGCCCCATCGACGCCGTCGGCCTGGCGCTGTTTGCCCCCGAGCACGAGGGCCGCAGTGCCTGTCGGACGACGCTGGCCTGGGCCGCACCGCGGGCGGCGGGCGGCGGCGTGATGGCCATTGGCATCGGGCCCGACCGCGCTTTCACCACCAGCGACCGGCCCGTGCGCATCTCGCGCAACGAAGGCCTCAACAACGACGTGCGCAGCTTCAGCCTCCACGACGACGCCCTCTTCGTCGACGACTTCTTCGCCCCCTCGGGGGAGGTCGTGTTTGGCGGGCAGGACGGCTGCCTGACCACCACTGATGACAACCTGGCGGTCCAGCTCCCCGAGCGCACCGACGGCGCCAGCGTCCACGATGGCGTTGTGGTGGGCGTCCGCGCCGATCCCAGCATCGACCTGGTGCGCTTCGAGTTCGGCGCTTCCCGGCCATTGTGGTTGCGCACAGAGGGCACCCAGGTGGAGAGCCGCATCTTCACCCACGCTGTCGACATGGACCGCGACAACGTCGTCTTTGGTTCCGGCGGCGGCGCCTACGACCGCGGCAACCGGGCCATGCGGCGCCGGACCGACCTCGGCGCCATTGAACTGGAGACCTCGGGGGTCAGGGACGACCTCTGGGCCCACGTGCCGAGCAACCCAAGCACCGCCGGTGCCTGCGCCAGCGACGCCAGCTGCGGGGCCGGCTTCGTCTGCGTCGCCAGCGTCTGTCGTCTGGGCCAGCCCGTGCAGGCCTTCGACAACGCCATTGAATCGTTCTTCGATCCCCGCACCGACAGCGCCGTGACCTTGAGCGCTGCCAACCGCCCCTTCATCGCCCTGGGCGGCAACGACGAGACCACCCGCCGCCTGGCCTTTGATGGCGACGTCCTCGCCTGGCAGAGCCGCAGCGGCAACCAGTTCGCGGGCGTGGTGCGCTTCACGGGGGCCGACCACGTCTTCAACGGCAGCGACGTCACCTGCGACGCCCGCACCTCGGTGGATGGCTTCGTCCATGTGCGCGCCTCCGGCCGGCGGGCTTTGCTGACCGAGTGTGCCAGCGAGGGCTGCTCACCGTTCACCGACACCAACTCCTTTGTCATCGCCAGCCAGGGTGGCCTCTGCACGACGACGGCCATGGGGTCCGGTCGCCTGACGGGCTTTGACGGTACCCGCCTGGCGGCCGTGAGCGGCAGCCCCGCCAGCGTCGAGGTTCGCCAGCCCGGTCGGCCCACCCTCCGCTTCCCGACGGTCGGCAGCATGACCGAGGCCGTCGAGCTCGACGGTCAGCGGGTGGCCTTCATCGACGAGCGAAGTGGCCTGCGCCGCGTCGTCGTCGGCGACGTCTTTGACGGAAGCACCCGCACCCTGGGCTTTGGCACCGAGAACGTCAGCAACATGCGCCTCGAGGGAGACCACCTCGTGTGGGTCCAGCCGAGCGTTGCCAGCGACCGGGTCCACGACGTGTACTCGGCCCATATCGGCCCGATGCCCCTGGTGGCCCAAAACGAGCGGACGCCGGCGCCCACGCGGCTGCGGTGCCCCACCGACGACGTCTTCGAAGAAAACGACGCCCGCCTGACGGCCACGGCCCTCGGCAGCGGCGGCGTCAAGGCCGGCATCATCTGCGCCAGCGACGTCGACCTCTATGCGGTGCCCGTGAGCCTCGCCGGCGGCCAGACGACCTGTGACGTCGTCATCGAGCTGTCGCTGGTGCACGCCGACGGCGACCTCGAGATTGACCTGCTGTCGCCGACCGACACCGTCATCGGCTCCAGCACCGGCATCACCGACTTCGAGCGCATCACGGCCCTCAACCAGTCGGCGGTGGGCACCTGGCTGGTGCGCGTTCGTGGCGCGGGGGTCGCCGAGGGCGCCTACGACGTCGGCGCCAGCGTCACCTGTCGCTGACGGACTCCGCGAAGGTCAAGGGGCCGGGCTCGTCGGGCTCGTCGGGGCGGTCGCCTGCACGGGGACCTTCACGGTCACGGTCTGGCCGCCCGCGGTCTTGAGGGTGAGCTCGACGACGTCGCCAGCCACGGGGTGTTTGGGCACGTCCATCAGCATCACGTGGAGGCCGCCGGGCTGCAGGGTCTGGCTGCTGCCGGCCTTGACGACGATGCGCTCCACCTGGCGCATCTTCATGACGCCGTTTTCCTGCAGGTGGGTGTGCAGCTCCGTGCGCGGCGACAGCGACGACGACGCCGACACGACCTCGATGTCGGTGGTGCCCGTGTTCTGCCAGGTCATGAAGGCCGCCAGGTGGCGGGCCCCGGGGGCCGGCAGGCGAACCCAGGCGCCGCTGACCACCAGGGCAACGGTGGTGGCCGGTGCTGCCGGTGCTGTCGCTGCTGTCGGTGCCGGTGGCGTCGTCGCTGGTGCCTTGTCGGCGAGGGCCGTTGTGGCCGCAAGGGCTGCGGCGAGGGCTGCGGCGAGGGCAATGGTGGGGCGGATCATGGCGAGGCTCCGGGACTGCGGGTGGTGGCCAGGGAGGCGCGGATGGCGGCGATGACGGCGGGAGCCGGGGCTGCGTGGGCGAGGCGCGCGCTGTAGCGGCCATCGGGGCCCACGAGGGCCGTGAACGAGGTGTGGTCGACGACGTAGTCGGCGGCGGCGGCACTCTTGGGGTCCACCGCGGGGTCGATGTACTTCGCGTACGCCACGCCGAAGGGGGTGGCCGCGCTCTTGACGGCTTCGGGGGTGCCGGTGACGCCGCGGATGCCGGGATGAAAGAAGCTGGCGTAGCTGTCGAGGGTTTCGGGGCGGTCGCGCTCGGGGTCCACCGACACAAAGATGGTGGTGACGCGGGCCTGCTCGTCGGGGGTGAGTTGCTTCAGCGCCGAGCCGAGGGACGCCAGGGCCGTGGGGCAGACGTCGGGGCAGGTGGCGTAGCCGAAGTAGACGAGGGTGACCTTGCCCCGGCTGTCGCGCAGGTTCACGGGGCCAGCAGCCCCCTGCAGGGTGAAGTCCACGAGGACGGGCGGGTCGACGGCGGTGACGGGGTCGGCGAAGGCGACGGTGCCGCTGCCACTGTTGGTGCCGCTGCTGGCGCCGGCGACACCAGCCACAGCAGGGTCGCCATCGCTGCCCGTGGAGCGCTCGGTGGTAAAGGCGAAGGAGGCCCGATGGGCTTCGCCGTCGAGGTCGACGTCGATGGCGGCCTGCCAGCGCATGGTGCTCTTGGTGCACAGGGGCAGGGCCGTGGGCACCGCGAAGGTGCCGTCGGGCTGCTTGGCGAGGTTCACCGTGAGGGTGCCCATGTCCATGGTGGTGCTGGTGAAGGTCACGCGCACGTTGCTGGCGGGGCCGGGGAACGTCGCCACCACCGACAACGGCGAGATGACGCGGATGGGCCGGGGGGTGATGTTCAAGGTCACGCCGTGGGCGTCGTCGAAGCGCTCGGTGCACGGGCCAAGGCCGAGGTCGCAGCCCGAGGTCGGCGCCGTCGTCGTCATCGCCGACGGGGCCTTCACCACCGGGGTCGGGGCAAACACCACAACGATGACCATGGCGGCGAAGAACACGCCAAACAGGCGCGCGATGTAGCCACCGAGGGTTCCCGCCGAGGCCGATTCGGAGTCAGACGACATGGACCCAGTGTACCGATCCACCCGCCGTCGTCAGCGGTCTCGGCCCCTGCGTGGCAGCCCGCCACGCATCGTCGCCGATGTCAGCCCGCCATCGACGTCAGACACGTCAGATGGCGACGTCAGATGGCGACGTCAGACGGCGACGGTCGGTTCGGTGCCCGTGATGTGGATGATGAGCTTGCGGGCCTCGATGTAGCCGCCCGAGCCCGCCGAGCCGCGGGGGGCGCAGGTGACGACGTAGTCGCCGGGCTTGCTGACATCGAAGGTCAACGTCGGCGACACCGACGCGTACTCTTCTTGTTTGGTGACGCCGGGGCCGAAGGGCGGGGTCTGCACGGTCTTGCCGCCCGGGCCGCGGACCTCGGCGATGTAGACGTTCTCGAGGGCGAACTTCGCGTGGGGCAGGTTGTCGTGGCCGCTGACGCAGGTGGCGACGTTGAGCTCGAGGATCTTGTCCTCGGGGACCGCGTCGAGCCAGGCCTCCATCGGCTTGCCCGAGTGGTACTCGAAGGCCACCAGGCGCATGGTGATGCCCTCCTGGGGCACCGCCGTCATCTTGCTGGCCTCGAAGTGGCCCCACGACGCCAGGGCCTGCTTCACGGCCGCCATGCTGTTGGCCTTGAGGTCGGTCTTCACCTTGTAGCCCTCGCCGTTTTTGACCGGCGTGTGCTTGTCGTAGGCGGCATCGCGCAGGGCGGCCGCATTGTGGGGAGCGGCTTTCTCGGCCGTCGGGGCCGTGGTCGCTGCCGGACCTGAGACGCCAGCGGTCGAGGGGCGGGTGACGGGGATGGGCATCGGAGGGCTCCACAACGCGGTGATCTGCGGGTCAGACAAGGTACGACCTGTAGGATATCGCGTTCGCACGCCCTTTGGTGTCCAAGATCCTGTTCAGGTCTTTGTCGGGTTGCCAGCGGCCGTTGCTGCCACCCACAGGCCGACCCCCAGCAGGCCCAGGCTCAGGGCCAGGCGCAGGGGGTCGGCGGGCTCCCGAAAGACCAGCAGGGACACCACCACCCCCAGGGGGATCTTGGCGTTGTTGAAGACGGCCAGGGTGCCAGCGTTCACCCGCTGGACCCCGATGCTCCACACAAAGAAGCCCAGGCCGCTGGCGACGACGCCGAGAAACGCCACCACCACCAGGTGCCGCTCCGTCAGCAGCCCGGGCAGGCCTTGCCACGGCGTGATGGGGGCAGCGACGACGGTGGTGGCGATGAAGCCGCCGACGGCCAGCCAGGCAAAGACCTCGCGGTCCGGCGCCGTCAGCGTCGGGCGCAGCCGTCGGTAGGCCACCTGCCCGAGGGCAAAGCACAGGTTGGCCCCCTGCACGAGCAGGAAGCCCTCGACAACGGACGCCGTGCTCGCCCCCCGGGGAATGATGACGACGGCGCCCACCACGCCGAGCACGGCGGCCACCACATGACGGCCCGCCACCCGCCGCTGCCACAGGCCGTCGAGGGCGACGACGAAGATGGGCGTCAGGGCCGTGAAGATGAACACCTCGTGGGCCTGCAGATGGGCGAAGGCCCGCAGGTACAGCAGATACATGAGGCCAAACTGCACGCCGCCGATGGCCAACAGCTTGCCGACGACCACGGCCGACAGCCCCGTCGCCGGCCGCAGCCGCAACCAGGGCGCAAACATCAGGGCCGTCAGCCCCAGCCGCATCACCGAAATCGCCGACGACGGCACCCCTGCCAACTCATGCTTGAGCAGACCCGGCGACGCCGCCCACACCAGGGACACGAGCAATAGATGGACCATGTCCGGCCCGGTAGCCGATGGCTTCGACGACGTCGATCACCGTGGGTGACGGTTCAGGGGCAGAAGCCCGGCGGGTTGCCGGCGCCGCTGCAGGTGCCCTCGACGGTGATGACGCTGGTGTTGGTGAAGAAGCCGGCGCTTGTCCCCATCACGAGGTCGTCGACGGTCAGGGTCAGGCCAACGCCGCCGTTGCCGGCGTCGAGGAAGCAGCCATCGCCGACCTCGACATCTTCCAGGGCCTGGCTCTCGCCCGCCACCATGCGCAGCTCGGCGCTGGATGGATTGGTGAACGCCGTGACGTGGGTGCGGGATCCGGCCGGCCCGCGCAGCACGACGGCGCCGGCCCCGAACGACAGACTGCTGAAGTTCGACGCCACCGCCAGCCGACCGGCGCCGGCGAGGTCGAGGGTGCCGTTCATCTGCAGATTGTCGACGGCGAGGCTGCCGGCGCTGTTGCCAAAGCGCAGGGTGCCGCCAGGCGCAACCGAGAAGCCCGCGCTGAAGGTCGCGGTGGCATCGTCAACAAACAGGATGCCGCCGTCGCTGATGGAGGCAAAGGTACCCGAGACGGTGCCCGTCAAATGGAGTTCAGTGGTGACCTGCAACGGGCGCGTCAGGGTCCCCGTCAGCGCGCCCCCCGTCGTCGTACCTTGAAAGCCCAGGGTGCCCTGGTTGTTGATGCCGTTTGCGGCCACCAGGTCGAGGTCAAGGCCGCCGAAGCTGGCGCCAGCCTCGACAGTGACGGAGTCCGCCACGATGTCGGTGCCGCTGCCGGCCGAGATGGAGACGGTGTAGTCGGCGACCACGAAGACGTCGCCAAAGGTGGCTGCGGCGATGCCGATGCCGCTGACGGCGATGGGCACGCCCGGCCTGCCAAACACCCCAAAGGCCACGCCGCCGGGGGCAGTGGCCGCGAAGCTGCCGTCGATGACGAGGCTGTCGGTGATGTGCAGAATGCCGTTGGTGATCGCGAGGCTGCCGCCCGTGTTCACCGTGACCGGTCCCTCCAGGAAGTGGCTGCCGCCGTCAAAGGCGATGGCGCCGCCGCTTCCCACGGTGAGGCCGCCGACGTTGATGGCGCCAAAGACGACGACGTCGGCAGCGATCGTCAACAGGCCAGTACCCGACAGGTCGCCGATGGTGCCCGGGCCAGTGAGGGTGACGGGGTTGTCGGTGTCGGCGATGACGACGCTGCAGTCCCCGGGTGTCGCGCTGGTGGCGCAGCCGACGATGAGGCCGCCGCCCCGGATGGCGAAGGCCTTCACGTCGAGGCCCACGGTGAGGAGTGCTTCCAGCTCGACGACGGCAGTGGCGTCCTCGACATGGAGACCCGCCCACTCGCGGCTGGTGACGTCGAAGATGACCGTGCCGCTGCCGGTGGGGATGAGGACGACGTCGCCGGCTCCCGGGATGCCGGCGGGGTCCCAGCCCTCGGCGAGGTTTGGATCGGCGGCAGGAATGAAGACGCGGTCCCCGATGTGGACGGGGATCGAATTGGTGACCTCGGTCGTGCCATCGGTGAAGACCACGTCGACGTTGAAGAAGCCGCCGCGGGTCGCCGTCGGGTTCCAGACCACCGTGTCGCCGTTGAGGATGGTTTCGGCGCCAAGGCCCGCGGGCAGTCCGCGGATCGCCGTGATGGTGACGGCGTCGCCGTCGACATCGCTGAAGGCCAGCTGAAACTGGCCGGGGGCGTTGGCCGGCAGGCGCATGCGGGTGGTGTTGAGGACGGGCGGGCTGTTTGGTTCGCCCTCGCCCTCGCCCTCGCCTTCGCCTTCGCCCTCGCCCTCGCCTTCGCCACTGCAGACCTCGCCGCAGCCGCCGAGGATGGCAGGGCCAAAGATGGTCTCGCGGCCGGCGATGGCGAGCTGGTCGGCGAGGAAGCCCACGATGGCGCCGCTGCCGTCCTTGACAAAAACGTCGTAGATGCCGGCGTCAACGTCGCTGAACACGCCGACATTGGCGGCGCCGACGATCTCGTCGATGCCTGCATCGGCGGGGACGATGACGTAGCTGGCCCCGTCCACGGCGGGCAGCAGCGTCGTCGTCACCGAGGCCGGCCCCGCGGCCCGCAGGGTCAGGGCCACGTTGTCGATGCTGCGGTCCCCTTCGATGGTGAACTCGGCGGGGGCACTGGCCCGGCCAGCGGCAAACGCCACCACGCTGACGGTGCCGGGCACCACGCCGTCGAGGGCGAAGGTGCCATCTGCAGCAAGGGGGACCCGCACCTCGGCGGTGGCGTCGGTGTCCAGGCGGACCACGGCCACGGTGACGTTGTCGAGGCCGCCGCCATCGCCGTCGATGACGGTGCCGCTCACCCGCACGGTGCCCCGCAGGGCAACGGGCCCAAGGTCGACGCCGGCGGGTGCACCGCCAGGCAGGGTTGGCAAGGCGAAGCGCACGACGGCGCCGCGGTCGACGATGCCATCGTCGTCGTCGTCGTCGTTCACCCGCAGCGCATGCTCGCCCACGGGAATGCCCCCAAGGACGAAGGCGCCGTCGGTCCCTGTCCGGGCCCCGGTGACGAGGCCGGCGAGGCTGGCGGTGGCGCCGGCGGTGCCGACATCGTCAAAGGTGGCGATGCCGCGCACGGTGCCAGGCTCAAGGGCGTCGGTGCGGTCGAGGACGAAGCAGCCGCCCGACACGACAAGGCCCGTGAGACTGACCACAGTGACGACGTGGCGGATTCCCTGCATGGACGGCGGCATGGCGGCTCCTTCCGCCGGTATGCGGGCGGAGCTGCAGCCTACCCCAGGGCTCTCCCGAGGCGAGGGACCAGCCCTTGCTCAAAGGGCTGCTTCAGAGGGCTGCTTCAAAGGGCAGCTTCAAAGGGCAGCTTCAAAGGGCAGCTTCAGCGGGACATGTCAGAGGCCGTTGACCGTCGTCGCTGCCAGCAAGCCGTCGGCGACCTCGGCGTCAATGCTTGGGCCCACCAGCCATTGGCGGGCGCAGGTGTCGTCGCTGGCCACCAACTGCACAAAGGCCAACAGGAACCGGCGCATCAGGCGACGGGTCTGCGCGGGGTCGTCGCTGCCGTCGCCGCAGGCAGAGCAGGTGAAGCCGCAGTCGGGATTGTCGAGGAACGACATGTGGTTGGCGCCGGCCACCTCGGCCATCCACAGGGGGCCGGTGGCGGCGTCGACGTAGGTCTGGAAATTCTCGTCGGCGGGGGCGCAGGGCTGACACAGAAAGCCACTGCAGGTGGCATTGGTGGTCTCCCCCATGATGCCCACCGGGACCGTCAGCGACGGCATGAGTTCGGGCGCCACCGAGGGGTTCTCCTCGCTCGGCGACGTGAAGGGGCCGCCGGCGGTGTCGACGGGGTCGACGACGAAGACGCCCACGGGTCGCACGTCCCGCGTCGCCGTCAACAGCGCGATCTTGCCGCCCATGGAGTGGCCCGCGAGGACCACCCGGCTGACGTCGATCTGGCCGGCGAGGCTGCCCGCGGCGCCGCCCTCAATGGCCAGGAAATCCAGCACGGCGATGACGATATCGGACAGGTCTCGATGGCTCGGTCCGCCCACGAGGGCGGTGGGCATGTCGAGGAGCACCACGGCGACACCGTGGCTGGCGAGGTGCTCGGCGGTGCTCGTGTACAGGGTGCTCGCCAGCTGGAAGCCCGGCTGAAACACCACCACCGGCGCCGCCGTCGCTGTCGTCGGCAGCAGCACCGTCAGACCCACCGTGCGATCGTTGGCCACCGCCAGGTCCTGCTGTTGCACCACAAAGGGCACCACGCCGTCGTCGTCGGGGGGCGTCGTCGAACAGGCCGGCGGATCGACGGGGTCTGTTGGATCGACTGGATCGACCGGGTCCGTCGGATCGACGGGGTCGGTCGGGTCCGTGGGATCGACCGGGTCGGTCGGGTCGGTCGGATCGGTCGGATCGGTCGGGCCCGCGTCCGCCGTTGGCCCATCGTCCTCGTCGGTGATGGGGCGGGCGCAGCCGCCGGCAGCAACGAGAGCGCTCAGGATGGCGCAGCACAGCCAGGTGGGATGTCGGGACATGTGGGGAAGCCTACCACCGTCCCTGGCGCAGGCGAGTGCCGTGACCGGGACGTAGTGAATACATATCGCGCCGCGGATTTTCGGCGTGAGCAAGGCGCGGCGCAGGGCTGGCCCTCGTGGCCAGACCGAGCACGCAACGACGCTCACGTCGAAAAGACCAAGCGAGATGTGATCACGAAGCCCCGGTCGCGGCACTAAAGGGCCAGGCGCCAGACTTCCGTGGCGGTGGCGAAGTCGTCGGGGCGGGGCTCAGCGAGGGGCACGGCCGCGGAGACGAAGCGGGCCACCTCCCCCAGACACTCGTGGACGAAGATGTAGCTGACCTGCTGCACCTCGCCAGCGAGCAAGGTGCGTGAGAAGCGGACCCGCACCTGCAAGGTGTTTTCGAGAATCAAGTCGGGGAGGATCACGGTGCCTGTGCCCACGACCTCGACCTCGGTGGTGTCGTCAAACGCCGTCGGAATTCCGAGCAGCACGGCGTTTTGGGCCCGCGACGTCGTCGTCACCCGGGAACCGAGCTGGAGGGGAAACGGGTAGAGCACCGTCGGGCGGTCATAGACCACGCGGGTCTGGCCTTCGGGCGGGTCTTCATCTTTCGACGCTGCACCGAGGAGCTTCCAGCCGTCGTCTTCGACGAGGAGGGGGCCGAGCTGGCTGCCGCCGGGGAGCAGGGGGGCCGCGATATCGGCGCCGGGAAAGAGGCCCGCGAACCACTGGCCCTCCATGCTCTCGACGCTCAGGGTGCCGACGGGTTCGGTCTGGACCTCGGGCCGGGTGAGGTCCCAGGTGGTGACGCCGTCGATGACCTCGCCGTCGATGTCGACGGGGACGTTTTGGCCCACGCGCACGCGGGCCACGGCGCCGAGCACCACGGGCAGCTCGCTGCTCTCGATGACGCCGTTGTTGTCGGGGCGGCAGTCGGGAACCTGGATGACGGGGATGAAGTCGTCGGGGTTTTCGGGGGGCGTCCCGGGATCACAGCCCAGGGTGCCAACGACAGAAACCAGGCCGAGGACGAAACGTTCACATCGCATAGCCAAGCCTCACAAGGACCATGGAGGCCAGGGGCGGGGCCGAGGCACCACGCTCACCCAGGCCGCCAAAAGGAGCCAAAATACCAGCATCGATTCGCAGGGAAAATTGCTCATAGGGCAGGGTGACGGCACCGTCGACCTCGAGGCCCAGGGGGTTGATGCCGCCGGGGGCCGAGCCCGCATCGAGGGCATGAGAATACACCAGGTTTCCCTCAAGTGACAGGCCTGGAAAGATATCTTGTGCCGGTGCAAAACGGCCGGAGACCCGGCCGTAGGCGGCCTCGGACACGCCGCCCAGCAATGTGCGCCACAGGATCAAGTCCACCCGATGGGCGGGGTGCAGGCGATAAGCATCCATGCGCGAATCTTTGGTGCCGTCGAGCTGGGAGCCAAAGACGTCGCCGGGGCGGGCGCCGACGAAGGCCGTCGGGGCGGGCAGGGGCAGGCCGGGGGCCGGGTCGCTGCTGGCGACGCCGCCTTCAAACTGCACCGAGAGGGTCTGGGGATTTTCGAGGGGTTTGATCTCGACGACGGCCACGCCACCAAAGGGGGTGCCGGTCACTGGTTGGCGAATGGTGATGCCCACGTAGGGCGAGGGGTTGTCGATCTGGAAGGTCGAGGCGACGACCTCGGCCTCCACCCGCAGGCGGTCGGTGCCGATGCGCAGCCAGCCATCGAGCACGCCCGCGCGGTAGCCCCGTTCGACGACGGCGTTTGGATCATTGCCGAGGCTTTGATCAAACGACGTGTAAAACGCGGGGACGTCCTTGTCCTGCCACTCGATGCTGCCGGCGACGCCGTAGTCGACGACGACGCGGCCATCGTTCTGCAGCAGCTCTTGTTCCCAGGGGGAATGAAAGCGCAGAAACGCCAGGCTCACGCTCTGCTCGGAGATGAGGGGCGAGCGGGGGCTCGGGCCAAAGCCCGGCAGGGTCTGCCCCGAGGGGCCGCTGGCGCCGACGTCAAAGGCCCCCGACAGCACATGGCCAAAGATGGGCACGGTGACAGCGATGCGGTCGGCGCGGTCGCCGAGGTCGTCGTCGAGGGCGTTGCCGTCGTTGGCCGCGATGCCGAGGCCAAAGTGGCTGGGCATGCGGCCCGCCGAGATGACGGCGATGGGCAGAATGACTTCGGCCATGGCCGTACGCAGATGGAAGGCGCCGTCGAGGGCCGTCAGGGGTTCTTGAAACGGGGCGGCGGCCACGATGGCTGGCGTCCCGCCAAAGGGCGTGAAGCGGGGGCGGGCGCCGAGGGCCACGTTGTCGAGGACGTCGAGCTCCATGAACAGGCGCACGCTGTCGCCCATGAAGATGGACGGGGCCAGCCGCACCCGCAGGTCGTGGCCGACGGTGAGGCCGTTGTCCCCCGTGGGCCACAGCAGGCTGCCGTCCGACGATGGACCGCGGCCGAGGTCGAGGTTGTTCATCAGCGCCGAGCGCAGGCGGAGGTGGCCATGAAACGACAGCCACTCGTCGGGGTCTTTTTCCCGCCAGGGCTGCACGGGGTCGCCCATGCCGGTGCGGGCCAGGGCCGTGTGCGCTTGCAGCATGGTGCAGGCGACGACGACGGCGGCCGCGATGGTGGAGGTCTTTGGCGTGTTCATGGCTGCACCACCGTTGGTGAAGTGGTGCTGGTGTCGTCGCTGTCGTCAGCGTCATCGCTGTCGTCGTCGTCGTCATCGCTGTCGACGCGCTTGGCACCCTTGTCGACCCTGTCGCCCTTGGCACCCTTGTCGGTCGCGGGAAGCCGGGCGTCGGTGCGGGGACCGGCGACGTCGGCCTGGCGCAGCACCTCGGCGATGGCGTCGATGACGGGGCTTGGTCGTTCGATGAGGGGCACGTGGCCCGAGGCGGGGATGATCACCAGCGGCGCGTCGACGGCGGCGGCCACCTTCTTGCCCACGCGCAGGGACGTGACGCGATCCTTCTCACCCCACACCACCACCCGGGGCAGGCCCTTGACGACGTCGGCGTAGCCGCCTTCGACGTCGGCATAGTGCATCTGGCGCACGGTCTGGAGCTGGGCGAAGGTGCTGCCCTCGCGGCTTTGCATGACGTGGACCTCGTCGAGGACCCGGGCGCTCGTGAAGCGGGCCCCGTCGTGAAACGCCATGACGTACTTCTCGCCGGGGAGCTCCTTGAAGAGCACGGCGAAGATCGCCTCACCAAGCACCGGCGCCTTGGCCCAGCGAAAGCTGGTGGGGACCTGCTCCTCGAGGATCAAGGCATCCACCAGGGCCAGGCCACGGACCCGCCCGGGGGCAAGCAAGGCCGCGCGCATGACGACGCCGCCGCCGTAGGAGTGGCCCGCCAGCACGGCGTCTTTCACGCCAAGTTGGTCCATCACCGTCAGCACATCGCGACCGTGTTTGTCGGGGCCGTAGTCGCCGTCGCTGCGCTCGCTCTGGCCAAAGCCCTTTTGATCGAAGGACACCACCAGCCGGTCCACAGACAACGCGTCCTGCACGGCCCGCCAGTTCTCAAGGCGGGCGCCGAAGCCGTGCACCAGCACCAGGGGCGTCTTGGTGGAGTCTGCGGGCCCCGTGACCCGCACCCGCACCCAGGCGTCGCCAAGGTCGATGAAGCGCAGGCCGCTCAGCTTGCGGGTGGCCGCGTCGTCGAGGGCGGGGGCTTTGTCGAGGCGCGGGGCCGGGGTCAGGCAGCCCGCAGCCAGCAGGGAGGCACCGGTTGTACACAGGGCCCAGAGCAGCGTGCGCAGATGGGAGGCTCGACGGCTCATCCCGCCGATGTTGCAGACGCACGAGGAAGGGTCAAGCCGATTGTGCAAACGCACAATCGGTCTGACGGCTCCGGCTCACCCCCCACAGGCGGACTGGGACGACGACGGTGACCAGCCCGCGGCTCGGGCCACGGCGGCGCGGCTGTCGACGCTGTGCTGGTAGCGGTAGCGGCCCCGGCCGACGGTGGTGGGCATGGGCATCAGCGCAAAGACCCCTTCTGCGAAGCCTGGCGGCAAGCGACGGGGGGGAACAACGACTGGCGGAGGAAGGGGGCAGCGGGTGCAGGGGCCGCGCAGGGGGATGGTCAGGGTGCGGCCCACTTTGAGGTTGTTGGAGCGCACCTTGTTCTGCTTCTCGATGAGCTTGGCGCTGGTGCCAAAGACCCGGGCAATGCGGCCAAGGGTGTCGCCCCGCTTCACGCGGTAGCTGACGACGTTGTGCTCGGGGCGTTCGGCCAGCAGGGGCTGCACCCGTCGACCGAGCTCCTGGGCCCGGGGATTGTAGAAGCGCACGTGGAAATGGTCCCGATGGCGGGGGGCGTGGTTCACGATGGGCGCGCTGCCGCGAAAAATATCGTCGAGCCACACGGGGTCTTCGCCGATGGAGCGGGCATAGCCATGCAGCACGGCCTGCACCCGTCGGTCGACGAGGATGGTCTGCACATCACCCCTGGTGATGAGGGCGCGGATCAAGGCCCAATTGCGGGCGAGGTCGATGCAGGTCTCGCGCTTCTTGATGCGGACGGTTTCGCCGTTTGGATAATAAAAGCCGAGGTCGACGTCGCGGCCGTTCTGGTGGCTGCGGTGGGGGCGATGCCAGCCGCCGTCCTTCTTCGAGATGTCGTTGACCCGCAGGGGGGGCGTGTTGGGCAGGCGCTCGCTGACCTCGGTGATGGCCGCCATCAGCGCCGTCACTGTCTCCTGGGTTCCCCAGGTCTCCTGGGGATCGACCACGCTCCAATTGCCGCCCCCTTTGGGGAACTGCACGCCGTTGATCAGCCGTCCGGCATTGGCGAGGCCAATGGACATGGACCCCAGACCCTCGAGGTCGTTGGTCCACAGCCGACGGAGCTCGGCATCGCTGATGTCCTTGCTGTAGCGCAGGCCTTCGTCCTCGACGCTGGTGTCGGCGCGGGCAGCGTCGGCGTCTTCTTCGCCGTCGTTGCGGTCCCCGTTGCTGTCGGTGTCGTCGGCCCCGTCGACGTTGGCATCGTCGGCGTCGTCGCCAGGGTCGGCGGCGTCTTCAGCGGGATCTTCGGGAATCGGCAGGCAGGCTTCCGCCGGCACAAGCTCGGGAGCCGGCGTCGCCGGGACGGTGGCCGGCTCAGGCAGCGACGGCGGCGTCTCGTCGATGGGGCGGGCCAGGCCGGTGGTGCTGACCGCCAACACCACGAGACACAGGGGTCTGGTCCATCGCATGGGCTCGCTGATAGCAGACCGATTCCATCAGCGCCCCGGGAGAGATCTGGTGAGACACGTCGTCACCGCCACCCGGGTTACGCAGTTGGAGATGGCACACCGCCGACCACCACGACGACAACGACGACGACGACGACGACGACGACGACGACGACGACCCAATCAGATCCGGTGGCGCTGGAGTTCGTCGTCGAGGCGACGCAGGCGGGCATTGGTCTCGAGCTTTTTGGCCAGTGGTCTGGCGCCGAAGCTGGCGGCGGCGCCAGCGACGAGGAACGCCAACATGTTGATGTTGAAGAACACGATCCGCACCGGCAGCAGGTACAGGCTGGCGACGAGGACGACGATGAAGATCACGAGGCCAGCGGCGGTCTTTCGGGTCTTCAGGGCCTGTTCACGGTTGGCCCGCACGAGGTCGCGCGCCATCCGGTCGGTGAGGTCATAGGCAGCGACGCCGCACTCGGGGCAGGGGGCATCGGCGGCGACGTCGAGGGCGCCGTGGCGGGGGCAGGCAATCATGATGGGCTCCGGCGATGAAGGCGTGCCGAGGGGCAGCGCGGTCTCAGGTGGTGCAGCCACCTTTGGACGAACCGTGCCAGCCGCTCAGCAGCGTTGGGACGCCACTGCCGTCAGCAGGGAACCCCCTCGCGCGTTCCATCTGGAATGGCCTGATCCCGGCAGAGCGGGCCGCTCAGCCCTCAGTCGGGCAGGGCCACCCGGCGCACGCGGCTGGCCTCGGTGAACGTGAAGTCGGGGGCGTCGGCCGCCGAGGTGACGCTGACGACGGCGCCGGTGCAGGCGGTGACAAAGATGGCCTGGCGGTGCTCGACGGTGAGGGTCAAGAACGGATTGAAGCAGTTGGCCACCACGACCTCTTGTCGGGTGTGCACCTGCAGCACGGGGAAGTCGCCAGCCGTCGTCTGCACGACGCCACGGGCGGCCACCGCCGATTCGTAGGTGTCGGTGGAGCAATACGGCAGACCCTCAAAGGTGCCGCTGCCCGTCGACGTCGACGAGAAGCTCTCGCCGTTTTGCAGGGGGTAGATCAGGGCCGTGATGGGCGGGTCATAGGTGATGAAGGTGCTGTCTTCGACGTCGGAGGCCACGGCGTGGATGAACAGGCCCGCGTCCGTACGGCGGAACACGCCCCAGGTGGTGTCGTCGAGGAGTGCTGTGTAGACGACGCCATCGAGGGTGCCGAGGTCGAGGTCTTCGTCGACGTTGCTGTCGAACCAGTGGCGACCATCGAGGGGCTCGGCCTGCACCTGCAGGGGGGCGTCCCCCGTCAATGCCCCGCGGAAGTCCCAGGTGCGGACGCCGGCGACGTCGGTGCCGACGACGTCGACGCTCAGGTCTTCGGCGTCGCTTTGGGCTTCGACCATGCGCAGGGGCACAAGCAAGGCCAGGGGCAATTCGCGGGACGTCAGGCTGTCGTCGCCGTCGTCGCGGCAGCCTTCGGGCTCGCCCTCTCCTTCACCCTCTCCTTCGCCTTCGCCCTCTCCTTCGCCTTCACCCTCTCCTTCGCCCTCACCCTCTCCTTCGCCCTCGCCGCCAGCGACGCAGGCGCCGTCGGCGCAGCGCTGGTCGGCCCCGCACTCGTCGTCGGCGACGCACGCCGGTGATTCACTGCCTTCGCAGCCCGCGCCGGCGAGGGAGACCGTGGCGAACAACAGGGCAGAGGGGCAGGCGCGCGACAGCATGGGGGGAACCTCGACGGCGGAGCAGGACAGGGCGACGGTTCAAACGTTCAAACGATCCAAGCAGTCAGACAGTCAAACAGTCAGACAGTTCGGACCGTTCAACGGGCGGACCGTTCAGCGCGGCAGCAGGTGCTTCTGCACCTTGCCCGATGGGTTTCTCGGCAGGGCGTCCACGAAGACGACCTCCTTGGGGACTTTGTAGCGGGCCAGGCGGTCCCGGGCATGGGCCAGGACGTCCTCGACGGTGACGTCGGCGGTCTTGCGCTCGACGTAGGCCCGGCCGACCTCGCCCCATTGGGCGTTCTCGATGCCGATGACGGCCGCCGCCCGCAGACCCGGGTGGTCCGACAGGACCTTCTCGACCTCGGCGGGGTAGACGTTTTCGCCGCCGGAGATGAACATGTCTTTCTTGCGATCGACGATGGTCATGTAGCCCTCGTCGTCGACTTCAACGACGTCACCCGTGCGCAGCAATCCGGCGGGGACCGAGCCGCTGCCATCGGTGAAGGCCGCCTTGGTCTGGTCGGGCTTGTTCCAATAGCCGAGGCAGACGCAGGGCCCGCCCAGACACAGCTCGCCGCGACCGGCGCCGCGCACCACGTGGCCGTCTTCGTCGACGACCACCGCCGTGATGCTCAGGTTGGGGCGACCAGCGCTGCCCGCCTTGCGCACGACGTCGTCGGCGTTGAGGTTCAACACGTTGGGGCCGCACTCCGTCAAGCCGTAGCCCTGCTTGAACACGACGCCCCGGGTATTCCAGGTGGCGATGAGGCTCTTGGGGCAGGGGGCGCCCCCGCACAGGGCCAGGCGCACGTCGAGGGTGCCGCTGCGAAAGGTCTCCGTGTCGGCCATGCGCTCGAAGGTGGTGGGCACGCCAAACAACAGCGTGCACCGCTCCGACGACGTCAACTCCAACACCCGGGCGGGGTCGAAGCCGTCGCACAGGATGATGCAGCCGCCGCGGGCCAACAGCGGCGTCGTCAACACGTGCAGTCCACCGGTGTGGAACAGGGGCGTGTAGGTCACCGTGCGGTCGCTCGACGTCAGATCGAGGGCCACCATGGTGTTGAGCGCGTTGAAGGCCACCTGCCGGTAGGGCAGCAAGGCGCCCTTGGGGTTCCCCGTGGTCCCCGACGTGTACAGGATGATCCAGGCATCATCGACGCCGACGGTGGCTTGCACCGGGGCCTGCAGCGAGGCCCCGCTCTTCAAGGGCCCGACCATCGACGAAAGCTCAGCCACCGAGACCACGCGGCTGGTGACGACGTCGTCGTTGTCGTTGCGCCAGCCCGCCACCAAGGGCTCGAAGCCGCCTTCGATGACGACCACCGCCGGCGTGCTGTCCGACAGGATGTAGTGGATCTCGGGGGCCGCCAGCCGCCAGTTCACGGGCAGAAACAGCGCGCCCAGCCGGGCACAGGCAAACATCAGCTCGAGGTGCTCCACCCGGTTCTTGCTGACGATGGCGACCCGCGCCCCCTGCTTGACGCCGAGCTCCACCAGGGCCTGGGCCGTGGCTGCCACCCGCTGCCGCAGTTCGCTGTAGCTGATGCGCTGCCGTACGACGCCCTTGTCGTCGACGTCGACGATGGCTTCGCGTTCACCAAAAAGCTGGGCCAGTCGTTCTGTCCAATCACCGGGATACATCACACCCCTCCTGCAGCATCGGGACCGTTCGTTGACAATGTCGCCATCGGCACATCCGTCGATGCATCAGCCGACGCATCCGTCGACGAATCAGAAGGTGTGGCGGCGGGGATGGGGGCGCCGGCGAAGGCGGCGCGGGCGAATTCGGAGACCAGACGCCAGGTGGTGTCTGGATCCTCAAGGTGGGGCGTATGACCAACGCCGCGCAGGATGTGCAGGCGGGCGCCGCAGGCCCGTTCCAGCAGACGACCCGACGACAAGGGCACCACGACGTCGCCTTCGCCAAAGATGACCTGCATGGGCACCCCCTGCAGCTGGTGGATGCGGCCGCCGAGATAGCTGCCAAACACGTCGCCGACGATGCTCGAAAACGGCACCGCGAAACGCTCCTTCATGAGGCGGGTGGAGCGGTGCCAGCAGAGTTTGCGGGTGGCCAGGGCCTCCGACACCCCGTGGGGGCGCACGAAGATGCGACGGGAATTGCGGACGATCTCGTCGTCCTTGCGGCCCATGATGCCGTCGACGCTGTAGTAGCTGCGCAGCACGGCCTGGGTGGCCGACGGCACCTCCACGAGGCCACCGGGGGCAAGCAGGCTCAAGCCCGCAAAGACCCCGGGGTGCTGCATGGCCGCCAACAGGGCCACGTGACCACCCAGGGACGACGCGCAGATGACGGGGGGCCGCGGACAAGCCCGGGCGGCCTGCACCACGGCGTCCACCAACATCGCCATCGTCACCGGCGTCGGTGGTTTGTCGAGGAGGGGCGGGCCAAAGCCCGGCATGTCCATCACCCTCGCCGACAGCCCGCTGTCGGCCGTGTGGCGCTCCACCATGGGGCCGAAGTCCCAGGCGTCGTGGCCCAGGCCGTGAACGTAGAGAATGGTCTCGGGAGCCGAACCCACCGCCAGCGGGGGACGACCATCCGCCAACACGGCGGCCAACAACCCGTCGTCGACGGCGTCGGGAACGTCCTGGGGGCGGCGGGGAAGCTCCATCTCGACCTCGGTGTATGCGACGTGATCTCCCGCAGCGGGGACATCACCGAGGCCCGTGCTGCAAACGCACAAGCCCGGGCCAGCGGGATGTGCCCCTGCACAGGAGGGCTGTCAAGGCGGTTTGTGCAACTGCACAATCAGGGACGGGTGGAATCCCGTAACCACATAAAGTTGCGAGGAAAAGATGGCAAGTTCCGTCGGCGAATCAGGCCCCGGCCGGGGCGGGGGCCCGTGTTGACCCGATTGTGCAGTTGCGTCATCTGGACGCCATGAAGCACGACACGGCGGCCTCCCAGCGCACCAAGCCGACCGGTGGGCAGCCAGCGGCCGACGGCACCGTGGTGCTCAAGAAGTACGGCAACCGCCGCCTCTACGACACGTCGAGCTCCCGCTACGTCACCATCGGCGAAGTCGAGGCCATGGTCCAGGGTGGCACCGACATTCAGGTCAAAGACGCCAAGACTGGCGAGGACATCACCAAGGAGATCCTCGTCCAGCTCCTCCTCGAGCGCGACAGCGCCCGGGCGTCGCTGCCCACGGGCCTGCTCAAACAAGCCGTGCGCCTCGCCAACTCTCCCCTCAAGGAGGGCCTGGTGAAGGCCATGCAAGAGGGCCTCGACACCTTCATGCAGAGCCAACGGGCCGTCGCCGACGCCCAGCGCGCCCTCACCTCCCAGCTCGGTCAGCTCACGCCCTGGCTCCAACCAACGACGACGACGCCAGCCGCCCTGTGGAATCCCTTCGCTCCCCCAGCGCCACCGCCACCGGGCACCATGGCCGGCCAGCCCGTCAGCGCCGCCCCGCCTGCGGTCGCGCCGTCCGCACCCATGGCGTCTCCCGTCATGGCGAACGCGGCCGCCACCCACGGCGACGTCGACACCCTGCGGGCCGAGCTGTCCCAGACCCAGGCCCTGGTGCGCCAGTTGCTGGAGCGGGAACTCGCACGCGATCAGCCGATGATGCCACCGTCAGCGCCGTCGGTCAGGTCCAAAACGCCCCCGAAGAACGCCGCCACCAGGGCTGCCCCGGCCACGAGGGCGGCCACGAAGGCGGCCACGAAGGCGGCCACGAAGGCGGCCACGAAGGCGCCCACGAAGGCGCCCACGAAGGCGACCGCCAAAGCGCCCGCCCGCCAGCGCTGACCCGCCATTGCGGCAGACGGCCGCCCAATCTGGACCGCCCCTGTTGTCCAGGTTTGGCGTCCGGACTCCCTGCCGGACTCCCTTCCCCAGCCTCCGCCGACGTCGACACACCCCGACCGCGCCCCCGGGGAAGGGCCGGGGATGGGGCCTGACCGCCTGGCGACGACGCTGTGACCACGGTCGGCCGAACCCAGCGCCGACCACGCTCATCACCTGCTGACGAACCCTGCGCCAACGTCGACACACACCGACCACGCTCACGGGGCAGGGCTGGTGATGGGGCCTGACGTCACATGGGTGATCTTGCCGCAAGCAGCAGCGCCCCCGGCCTGCTAGACCGTCGCCCATGTCGTTTCGAGCCCTCCTGGCCATTGGAATGTGTGGGGTCCTGCTGGCGTCGTCATCGACGTTGGCCCAGCTTGAACCCCAGCAGCGCATCGTCGACACGCCGCCGCCGCCGCTGCCGCCCCCCAAGCTCGAGACCCCTCCCGAGCTCGTCGCTGGCGCAGACCCGGTCTATCCCGAAGAAGCCCGCATCGCGGGCCGCGCCGGTGAGGTCATCTTGCGCATCGTCATCGACGACGAGGGCAAGGTCGGTCGCGTCGACGTCGTCGAGAAGCCCGGCGAAGACGACATCGCCACCGCCCTCGCCTTCGCCGCCATGGGCGCCGCCACCAACTTCGAGTTCGTGCCCGCCACCTTCTGCGTGTCGTCGTACGGGCCCGATGGCTTCACCATCGTTGAGAACTGCGGCCAGAGCCGCCCCGTCGCCATCGACTACAAGAGCACGTTCGCCCTGCAGGAAGTCATCGAAGAAGTCGCCATCGAGGACAAGACCGTCACCGAGCGCGAAGGCGGCGTCCTGAACTTCGAGGGCGTCATCCGCGAGGCCGGCACCAAAGACCCCCTGGCCGACGCCGAGATCGTGGTGGAAATCCGCAAGCCCGGCGTCCCCGACGACGCCCCCATCGACGAGAAATACGAGAACCGCACCATCTACAGCGACGACGAAGGCCGCTTCTCCATGCGCGGCATCCCCGATGGCGAGCACCGCATCAGCTACACCCTGTCGAACTACGAACCGTCGTTCTCCGACGAGAAGTTCACCCCCGGCGAGCGCACCCAGGTCATCATCTACCTGCAGCCCCGCCAGACCTCGAAGTTCGAGATGGTGGTGCGTCGTCGTCGTGCCCAGAAGGACGTCGCCAAGGTCAGCTTGTCCCGTGACGAGGTCAAGCGCGTGCCGGGTTCGTTTGGCGACCCCATTCGCGTCATCGAGAATCTGCCCGGCCTCGCCCGCGCCCCCTTCGCCGGCGGCGCCCTCATCGTGCGCGGTGCGAACCCTGGCGACTCGGGCACCTACTTCGACGGCGTCGAGATTCCCCTGCTCTACCACTTTGGTGGGCTGACCTCGGTGGTCAACGCCGAGTTCCTCGAGGATATCTCGTTTTACCCCGGCGGCTTCGGCGCCTACTACGGCCGCGCCACCGCCGGCATCGTCGACGTCAGCTCCCGCAAGCTCAAGCTGCGGGGCTGCCGCGGCTACGGCGAGCTCGATCTCCTCGACGCCGGCTTCTTCTTCGCCTGCCCGGTGAAGGTTGGTGATTTGCCGACGGTGACCTTCGCCGCCGCCGCCCGTCGCAGCTACATCGACGCCTTGCTGCCCGTCGTCCTCGATACCTTCCTGGGTTCGGGCCAGGCCATCGTCGCCACCCCCGTCTACTGGGACTACCAGACCAAGCTCGAGACAAGCCCCCTGCCGGACATGACCTTCAGCCTCTTTGCCTTCGGCTCCAACGACGACCTCAAGGTCTTGTCGCGCAACGCCGGCAGCAACGGTTTCGCCGTCGGCTTCAACACCACGTTTCATCGGTTGGTGGGTCGCTGGGACTGGAAGCTGGCGCCGGGCCTGACCCATCGCTTTCAGCCCTACGCCGGCCTCACCCGCATCACCATCAACGCCAACAACTCCGGTGACGATGGTGGCCCAGAGACCGAGATCGCCGTCGGCATCGACACCTGGAACTGGGGTGTGCGCGATGAACTGCAGTGGGACGTCACCAAGGACGTCATCGTGCGCACGGGCCTCGACTACCTCGGCCAGACCTTCGGCACGGCCTTCACCGTGCCGCTGCCGCTGGAAATCGGCTCGTTCCCCCGGGTCTTCCCCCGGGTGCAGGGCACCGAGCAGACCTTCACGTCGGGGGGCGCCATCAATGCCGTCGCCACCTACATCGAAGCGGAGCTGACGCCGTTTGAGGGCTTCAAACTGGTGCCCGGTGTGCGCCTCGAGACCACGACGTTGACGTTCTTGCCCGCCGAGCAGATCGACGGCACCGTCACCACCGCCGAGGGCAGCGACCTCTTCCACATCGATCCTCGCCTGACGGCGCGCTGGGAAGTGTGGCCAAAGACGGTGCTCAAGGGCGCCGCCGGCGTGTATCGCCAGTCTCCCGAACCCCAGCAGCTGAGCCCCCAGACGGGCAACCCGAGCCTGCTTGAACCGCGGGCCGTGCAGCTGATTGCCGGCATCGAGCAGGGGCTGACGGACAAGATCAACCTCGACATCCAGCTCTACCACACCAACCGTTCATTGCTGGTGCAGAGCACCGACGACGTCATCGCCGTCGACGACAGCGACGAGGTCAACCCGGTGTTCTTCAACAATGGTGGCCGCGGCAACACCACGGGCATGGAGATTTTGCTGCGCCACGAGATCACCGAGTACCTGTACGGCTGGGTGGCCTACACGCTGTCGCGCACGGTCATCGACCTCGACGAGAACGACAGCAGCTACGAGCTGACGGACTTCGACCAGACCCACATCCTGACGGTGGTGGCCCAGACCAACCTGCCGTACGGCTTCACCCTCGGTGGTCGCTTCCGGGTGGTGTCGGGCACCCTGGAGCGCTTCCCCCTCGGCTCGGTGCACGACCTCGACACCACCAACTATCTGCAGCTCGGCGAGAGCACCCGCGAGCGGCTGCCCTACTTCCACCAGCTCGACATGCGCATCGATCGCAAGTGGGTGTTCGAGCAGTTTTCGGCGACGGCCTATCTCGACCTGTTGAACGTCTACAACAACGCCAACGTCGAGGGGACCCAGACGGACTACCGCTCCCGCGAGACCCAGTTCATCCCGTCTTTGCCCATTCTGCCGGTGTTCGGCATGTCGGCGGAGTTTTGATCATGCGCATCCATCCTCCCCTTCAGCAGTTTCAGCACCGACTCTCGAAGCAGCAGCGGCTGCTGGCGGCGGTGCTGGTGTCGGCGTCGGCGTCGGCCGTGGGCTGCACGGACTTCGATCTCGAGGAACGCATCGAGGACACCCGGGTGTTGGCGGTGCGCAACGAGCCGGCGGAGATCATGTTCTCGCCGCTGTTCTTGTTGCCCGCCGATCAACGGCCGCCCCTGCCCCTGCCCACCGTCGACGTCGCCACCGATATCTACGCCTACGATCCCCGCGGCGGGCGCGTGGCCATGACGACGCAACTGTGTCCCGAGGGCACCGACTCCTCGTGTCGGCTCTACGACAAAGACCAGGACGAGAACTACGCCCGCTTGACCGAGCCCACCAAGAGCGAGGTCACAGCCCTCCTCGCCCCGCAAAAAGCCTTCGTCACCGTCGACGAAGGCGCTGGCGCCGGCCGGGTGGGTCCGGCCACCTTCAACTACAGCATCAGCCCCGGCGTCATCGATTTCTTCCAGCCAAAGAATGCCGCCGGCGAGAACGTGCCGTCGATCTTTGCGGTGCTGCCCCGCCTCGCCGTCGAGGTCGAGAACGAGACCCAGCGCGACGACGGTGCCGAGGTCTTCAAGGAGCGGGCCTTCAAGCGCCTGCCCCTGTCGATGGACCTCGCGGACTCGTCCCTCGGTCCGGACTTCACCAACCAGTTGGCCCAGGGCCTCGGCGTGACCCTCTGTGATGGGCCCGTGCCCGGCGAGGACGAAGTCGCCGTCGAAGACTTCGAAGGCAAGGCCGAGTGCCTGCATCCCCGCGGCGCCAACGTGAACCCCGGCCTCAAGGGCTTTCGTCTGGAGAGCACCACCGTCACCGACGAGCTCACCCAGGGGGTCCTGGAGGGCGAACCCGACCTCGGCTTGACGTCGCTGCTGCGCGGCGCCCCCGGCGGCACCATCGCCATCACCCCGGTGTGGGAGCCCGGTGCCGTCGAGCGCTACCAGGTCATCTCCTTCGACATCGACAGCAGCGAACTGGTCGTGCTGAACCGCGTCGAGGACCTCGCCTGCACCTGGTACTCGACCCGCGGCAACCTGTCGGGGACCTTGTCGTCCCTGCAATTCAACGACGAGCGCCTCGGGGTTGTCTGGCAGTTGCCGAGCGACGCCGTGGCCGGCGAGCAAGACACCCTCGTCATGGTGGCCCTCGATCAACGGGGCGGCACCACCGTGTCGGAAATCAACGTCGTCTATCGCTGAGTCGTTCGCTGCGTGTTCGCGTCGTCGTCGTTCGCTGCGTCGTCGCGCGCTGCATCTCTGAGCGCGGACCCACCCCTGGAGCAGCCATGAAGCCCGGCTTCGAGATCATTCGCATGGACGCGTCGTTGGGCGTGGCCACCTGTGGCCGCGTGTTCGTCAGTCAGTTCTACGGCCCGGCCACCGTGGACCTCCTCGAGGAACTGCGCCTGCTGCACGTCAACGTCGCCAGAGGCACGACCTTCGTCATCTTCAGCTTGATCGACCCCAGCGTCGGTCGCGACATGAGCAAGGAAGCGCGCCAGAAGGCCGCCGCCGTGGCCAGGGAGATGGAGCCCTTCACCATCGCCAGCACCTTCGTGGTGCTGGCCGACGGCTTCGGCGGCGCCGTCGCCCGCAGTGTGTTGACCAGCGTGCAGCTCTTCGCTGGCGCGAAACATCCCTGGAAGGTGTTGGGCGACCTGGACGCCGCCGTGGCCTGGACCCAGGGGCAATTGGGCGCCGCTGCTGCCGACGACGGCGCGTTGCGGGCCTGTTGTGCCGCCATCCTGGCGGGCCGTGGTGGGCAGAAGAACCCGCCAAAACCCTGATATGTCATGATATTTTAGATTATTCAGGACATATCAGGATCCATCAGGATCAGGACTGTTTGGCGGCGCCCAGGGCCAGCACGCCCACCATCGCCAGCACGGCGCCCGCCCATTGATGTCGGCCCAGCCGCTCCCGCAGCAGCACCATGGCGATGATCACGGTCACGACCACCGACATCGAGCCGGTGACGGCGGCGATGGCGCTCTGGCCGCCACGAGAGCCCAGACCGGTGGCGACGACGGCGACGCTCGACAGCAGCCCTGAGAGCAGCACGGTGCCCCACAGGCTGCGCGGTGGGGGCCCGATGGGACCGCTGCGGCGCGGCGACAGGGCGGCCAGTCCGACGAGCAGCACGGGGCCGGTCAGGCGGGCGAGGAAGGTCGGCACCAGGGCCCCCAGCTCGGGGACGACGTCGCGGCCCATGATGAAAAACGCCGTGCCAAACAAGAACGCCGCCGCCACCGCCGCCAGCACCCCCCGCAGCTGCCCCGTCGGTCGAGCATCACCACGGGCAGGCACCGACGCCAACATCACGCCCGCCATCACCGTCGCCAGCGCAGCCATGGTCCAGGCCGTGATGGCGGCGCCGTCGAGGACAGCGAGGGCCACGGTGACCGCGCCATAGGCGCCCACGATGGGGGCCACCACCGCCAGGGGGCCCGAGCCGAAGGCGACGAAGAAGCACAAGATGCCGACGCTGCTGATGAGGGCATAGGCCCCGGTGAAGAGCCAGGTGCGCACCGAGGCCGCCCGCAGCGCGTCGACGGTGGCGGACCCGTCGGCGTGACCGTCGACGACGACGACGATGGCGACCGCGATCCCCAGCGCCACCATCCCCACCAACTGGCTCCACAGTTGGGCTCGAAACGCTCCAAGCCCCTGGGACAGGGTGCGGGCCAGATAGTCGGCCACGCCCCAACAGGCAGCGGCCACCAGGCCATAGACAACGGCCCAGGCGACGTCGCTCACGGGCCAACGACGCCGGGAAAGCGCCGCAGGTATTGGACGAAGCCTTCGCTGACGTCGACGTCCTGCAGCTCTTCGAGGCTGCGCGGTCCCCGCACGGGGTCTTTGCCTTCGAGGACGACGTGGGTGGGCCAGTCGGGATCGATGATGGCGGCGCGGCCGACTGAAATCACATCGGCGCCGCGGTCGGCGAGGGCGTTGGCCTCGTCGATGGTCCACACGCCGCCGGCAGCCACGAGGGCAACCTCTGGGGGCAAGGCCTTGCGAAACAGGCGGGCCGCGTGCTCGGCGGGGTGCTTCACGGTGTTCTTCGACGAATCCCACAGCGAGATGTGCACAAAGTCGACATCGTCTGCGACCCGGCAGGCGGTCTCGATGCTCTCGTCGACGTCGAGACCCTTGGCGAAGCCCCGGTCCTCGGGACTGAGGCGCACGCCGACGGCGAAGGCGTCACCGCAGGCGGCGCGCACGCCGCGGGCAATGTGGACGAGCAAGCGCACGCGGTTGTCGAAGCTGCCGCCCCATTGGTCCTCGCGGGTGTTCATGGTCCGCGAGAGAAACTGCCCGAGCAGATAGCCGTGGGCGGCGTGGAGTTCGACGCCGGCAAAGCCTGCCCGTTGGGCCCGCAGGGCAGCGTCGACGAAGGAGGCCGCGACGGCTTCGACCTCGCCACCAGACAGGGCCCGGGGGACCTCGAAGGTTGGGCTGTCTTCGTGAAACACACTGGGGGCCACGGGCTGCAGGCCCGTCAGCCGCGACGGCGAGCGGGCCCCACCATGCACCAGCTGGACGATGCCGCAGGCGCCGGCGTCGGCAATCGACGTCGCCAGCGCCGCCAGGGCCGCCTGCTGACGGGTGTCGGCGTCCTCGTCGTCGAAGGCGGCCAGACCGAGCTGACCATCAAACGCCTTGCCCTGCCAGGAGACAAACGCGGCGCAGGTCTCGACGAGGCCAAAGCCACCCCGGGCCCGACGCAGCAGCCAACGCACCTCGGCGGGGAGCAGGGCGCCGTCGTCGGCGCTCTGGCCGTTGGTGAGGGGGGCCAGGGCCAGGCGGTTCTTGAGGGTGACCCCGCAGCGGAGGGTCAGGGGTGAGAGCAGGTCCATGCCCAAGACGTAGCGTTACAGCTCGTCGAGGTCGACCTCTTCAACCATCACCATCGGGCCCGTCATGGTCTTTGGGCCGTCGTCGACGACGTTGGCGGCTGACTTCCGGCGAGCCTGGACCGACGGCGGTGGCGGTGGCCGGCCGGAGGCTGACGGCGGCAGGCTGTCCGCGACGAAGCTGTCGGCGCGGAAGCCGGTGTTGATGGTCCGCATGTCGTCGTTGGCCCCGGGATGGTTGAAGCTCGGTGCCGATACGACGGTGGGCTCGTTGAAGTCGTCTTCCATCATGGAGGGGATGGCTGGCGGCGGCGCCGTCGGCCTGGCGTGTCCCGCTGATTTCGGCCCCACGACGTCATCGTCGTCGGCGGCGGCGGCAATCTCGGTGGCCTCCATGAGTTCCTCATCCATCGGGATGGGGACCGAGGCCATGATGGAGACGGTGTCCTGTTCGCCGTCGCCCAGCCGGCCGCGGATGACGCGGAAGGCGTGCAGGACGTCTTCGGGATCACGGAAGCGACGGTTGTCGGCGTCGACGAGCAGCAGCCCGTCAAACAGGTAGCGCAGGGCGGGGTTCAGGGTCTCGCCGTGGCGCAGGTCGGTGATGCGGCCGTGCATGATGTCGGCGAACACCTGGTGCTCGTTGCCTTCGGTGGCTTTGCGGCCGACCGACGCCTCGAACAGCGTGACGCCGAGGGCCCAGAGGTCCGTCATCCACGAGTAGTTCTTGCCCGCGAACAAGTCGGGCGAGATGTAGCGAAACGTCCCCCGCAAAATGCCCACCGAGGTCTTGTTGGCCTTGGAGAGCACCGAGCGGGCAATGCCGAGGTCGATGAGGCAGGCGTTGCCGGAGCGGTCGACGAGGATGTTTCCCGGGGTCACGTCGCGGTGGAGGATCTCCAGGGACCGCCCGTCGTTGTCCTTCAGGTGATGCAACGCCGACAACGCATCGGAAATCTGCTCGCCGACGCGGGCCACCATGGCCGGCGGCAGAGCGCCGATGGTGTCGCGCAGCTCGCGCAACGAGGTGCCCTCGATGTGGTTGATGACGATGACGGGGCGGGGCCCGTCCATGAAAAAGTCGAGGGTCTTGACGATGTGGGGATGACGCAGCTGCATCCCGATGCGGGCTTCGTCCTCCATGCGGGCGGCGACTTCGGGGGTGCTGTGCAGGGGGATCTTGAGCACCACCGAATGGCCAGCGGGATCTTCCGCGAGCAAGACAGAGCCCATGCCCCCCTCGCCCAGCTTCCGCCGCACCCGGTACTTGCCAATGATCGCCACCCCCCATGGTGCGTCGACGAGACGGGGTCCCGTCAACCACCGGACGGATGTGCCGTTCCGCCCAGCCAAACTGGACCACATCCCACCCTGCTGCGGTTTCACGGCCAGGGCGAGCCGCCCGTCATCCGTTGTTTCGACCCCGCACGAGAGATGCTACGCCCCACCCATGTCATCGCCCCGCATGGTCTCCTGTGTGAAGCTCAAGAAAGAGGCCCCCGGCCTCGACAAGCCGCCCTTCCCCGGCGAGCTCGGCAAACGCCTCTTTGAGGTCGTCTCCGCCGAAGGCTGGGACCTCTGGCTCGAGCACCAAAAAATGCTCATGAACGAGTACCGCATCGACCTCTCCGACAGGTCCGCCCGCCAGCTCCTCAAGCAGCAATGCGAGCAGTTCTTCTTCGGCGACGGCAGCAAGCCCCCACCGGACTTCGTCTCCCAGGGTTGATTCGAGCTCGGTCGAAGAGTCCTGATTATTCAACTCCTTGGCGCGGCGCCCAGGCGTTGGATTCCCAGCGACGTCAGAGCAGTTGCAAAACACGATGAGCTTCGAGGTGCGGTGATGGGTGTGCGCGGACAAAGCCCCGAAGCCTGGGTTTCACGCTGGCGAAAAGGCGACTGCCCCATCCACGGATTGGGCCTCGTCCCCGTCGACAGCGCTGCCGACGACGGCGACAACAGCCGCGCCAGCGGCCGCGACAACACCGCGGCCGTCGACGTCCATTGCACCCACGAGGAGTGCGACTTCCACGCCAACCGCTTCGCCGGTCGCGACCGCTACCACCACCGCTTCGGCTGGGTCGCCGGCCCCGACAACATCCGCGCCGCCCTCCGCAAGGCCAACGCCATCGACGACGACGGCGCCCCCAGCCGCTGGACCGCCGACACCCGCACCAGCTACCCCCTGCAAGACGACGGCTGACGCCACGCCTTCGAACTACGGCACAACGCAGCTCTCGTCGTTGGCGGCGCAGCCCGCGTCGATGCGTTGCAGCCCAAGTTCCCACTCGGCGCGCGGAATGCAGACCTCTGCTTGAAGCAACTCGGGGTCGGGTGGCGGCGGCGGCTCCGTGTAGGAATCGTCACCCTCGCGCTGGATGCACACGGCGTCGTCAAAAATGTGAAAAAGGTGCGTCGCTGAAAACCACGATCCAGAGGGCGTGACAGTGATTTCGACGTCATCATCGGAATCGCAGGTGTTGACGACGTCTGACCAGCGCCAGCTCTTGCCATCGCGGCCGGTGACAACCCGGTCGGGCGTGTGACGGCTCAGGCCCGTGTCGGCCCACGCCAGTGCAACGGTATGACCTGAAAGTGCAAGGCCACCAGAGCTTGCAGTTGCAATAAACGACGTGGGGTCAACACCGTAGGGGTTGGGTTTGCCTCGGCTTTCGCCACCCACTCGGAACTTGACCATCGGCGGCACGAGGTCACAGACCTCCTGCACTCCAATACAACACCAATCCTCGTCAGCGGTTCCGCGGTACTCGAGAATCTCGACATTCGCCTGGTCCTCCAGAAGAAAAATGCTCTCCGGCACCATGGCCAACGTGAACGGTTCGTCGACACGGACATTGCGGTCACTCACCTCGCAGGAGGCAACGAGGGGCAAGAGGAGGAGGACTGCTTTTCTCATCGGGGCCCCTGGATGTTTGATGCGCCCTGCATGAACGTTGATTGCCACCACATTGAGTTCCTATTCGCCGCAGACCAGGGCGCCGGCGGGGACATCGGCGACGTCGAAGCACTCGCCCACGTTGTCTCGCAGAACGGACGTGGTGCATGCGTCTTCAAGCGGATCCCGATAGGCGCACACCGTCTCTCCGAGGCAGTCGGCGGCTACTCGACAGACAGAAGAGCAATAGCTGCTCAGGCTCGTGGCTTGTCCCTCGTCGGGGGTTATGCAGATCGGTCCCTGGACATAATTGCAGCACAGGGTCGTGTCGCTGCACGGTATTGCCGGCTCGCACAGGAGATCCACCTCGGTACGGGAATCACATGATGCGACACCACAAAAACAGACCAATATCAGGGGCTTGGCAGTAAAAACCAGACGCATCGGCACCTCCCCCGCAAAGCCCCACCCGATCGGCCTATTTCGCCTGTTCGAAATGGCAGACGTCGATGAGGACCGTCGCCGAAAACGCCAGCAGCCGCAGCTTCGGGTCGCGGACCCGTTCGACGTCGAGGACGAAGTTGTCGGCGTCGGTGAACATTTCCGAGGTGAACCCCGCCCAGCGCTTCTGCAGCAGGCCCATGGGCTCGTCGTTGATGCGGATCTCGAAGGTCCAGGGCCGCAAGATGGGGCCGAACAGTTCGGCAACCTGCTGACCGCGGGCGTCGGTGATGGCGTAGATGCGGCGCAGCCATGACCAGCGGCGTTCGATGGCCCCGATGGGGGTGCCGTCGGCGGCGCTCACTTCGAGGCGGTGAAAGAAGAAGCGAAACGGCCGGTGGAGCTTGAGCATCGGCTTGGGGATCGGGTTGTCGTAGACGACGGCGTCAAAGGGGCGGGCGGTGCGCAGGAACATCCGCTTGACGAGGTTCCACAGCCCCGAGCCCTCTTCCTTCACCTGCAGGGTGTGGTTGCCGTCTTCGTCGTAGACGGCGTAGCTGTTTTTCTGTTCCCAGTTGAGCAGCAGCTCCAGCCAGCGTCGTCGTTGGCGCACGGACAGGCGCCTGTGGTCGGCGAATTCGGCGACGGCGTCGTTGACGCTGGCGGCGGGCAGAGCGAGGGGGACAGTGACGGGCTGGGACACCATCGAAGACGACATGGCGGGACCCTATCGCGAGTGGCGATCGAATGCCCGCCGCCGCGTCTCCATGTAGCATCGAGCCTCGAAGAGAAACCCGCTCTGGGGTTTGTCGCCGAGGCGAGTCTCATGAGGGGCGGGCGGGGAAACCTCCCCGCCAATCAAGTCGGCCACCACGGTTTCACGGAGTGCAGCATGCCGAAGCAGGGATGGCCGCGATGGCTCGGGGTGCTGGCCAGCGTCGGCGTCGTCGTCGCCGGTCTGGTCTTCGTGCTGGGGATGGGGGCCCTGGTGGTCGACGCCTTGACGGCCCGCCAGGGGCCCGGTGAGGTGCCCAAGTTCATCGGCGTGCTGGTGCTGTTTCCCGCCGTCGCCGTCGGCGCCTGTTTGCTGGGGGCCGTGGCGGGGGCGGCGGTGG
>Ga0247833_1001752_pt1 | contig 33945 bp, 26 predicted proteins | sample LaCruzMarch2015__7_FD_187117 | JGI IMG/M metagenome (GOLD analysis project Ga0247833, IMG submission 187117) | Freshwater microbial communities from meromictic Lake La Cruz, Castile-La Mancha, Spain - LaCruzMarch2015_8m | ecosystem: Environmental > Aquatic > Freshwater > Lake | place: Spain... | reverse complement strand
GGACTCTGTTCCAAGAATTAGCCTAGCAGTAATCCAAAATATTCGAAACAATGGTGGCCGGCGTTGGACTCAACGTCGGCCACATGCTTTAAGTGAGGACATGTCCTCAATCACTTTCAGGAACATGACGACATGCTGGAAAAATTAAGGATTGTTTTCTCGATCCCGGAATTGCGACAGAAGATCTTTCTGACACTGTTTCTTCTCGCAGTTTACCGGATCGGTTATCACGTCCGCTTGCCCATTCTTACGGATGGGAATCTTGCGTATTCGGGCGAGATGGCTTCGTTCCTAGACAAGGTTGCTGTCTTCTCCGCAACCGATCTAAGGTCGCTAACGATCTTCGGTTTGGGGATTGCACCCTACATTTCGGCCTCGATCATTTTCCAGTTGCTGGGAACCGTTTGGGCCCCTATCGAACAACTGCGAAAAGAAGGTGCGGTTGGTCGGAAGAAGATCAACGAATACACTCGGTATTTGACCTTGTTTATTTGCATCATCCAGAGTTGGGCCTATTTGCAATTCAGCGTGATTTCAGATCCAAACGCTCCGCTCTCCAAAGAGTTTTACTCTTCGGGTGGCAGTTCACTGGCTTGGGGTTGGATCTTTACAACCGTTGCGATCATGACTGCGGGATCGATGTTCCTGATGTGGCTGGGTGAGCAGATTGATGAGTATGGGATCGGGAACGGCGTTTCGCTTTTGATCATGGCCGGCATTTTGGCTCAGATGCCGAAAGCCTTGTGGGATCTCCGACAAAACATGTCGGGCTCGCTCACCGGAATGTCCAACAACGCGATTGGGCCAGACGTTTTGATCGTGCTCGCCTTTTTGTTCGTGGGTGTCGTCTTCGCGGTGGTGTTCATTACCATGGCTCAGCGTCGGATTCAAATGCAAAGTGCAAAGCATGTCCGTGGCCGTCGAGTGTTTGGTGGAACCAAGCAGTTCTTGCCTTTGAAGATCAATCAATCCGGCGTTATGCCGATCATTTTCGCTAGCAGCATGTTAATGATTCCAGGATTGTTGTTTGGCATGCTGGCAGGCGCCTTTGCCGGTGATGCTGAATGGACTCAGAACGTTGCAAGCGCCTTTAGTTCGCTTTCGTCGATGTTCACAACCGGTTCGTCGTTCACTTACAACGTGCTCTACATCGCATTTATCTTCTTCTTCTGCTTCTTCTGGACATCGATCATGTTCAATCCAAAGGAAATGTCGCAGAACTTGCAAGACTCTGGTGCGTTCATTCCTGGATACCGTCCAGGCAAGCGAACCGCGGACTACTTGGAGAAGGTGATGATCCGGATTACTTATGTTGGTGCAGCATTCTTGGCGTTAGTCGCCATTGTTCCTACCATCATTACGTCACAGTTTGGCGTTTCGCAAAGTGTTGCCGGATTCTACGGTGGCACGGGCTTGTTGATTGCGGTGAGCGTAGCTTTCGATTTGATTCAAAAGATCGATAGCCATCTGCTGATGCGCAACTACAAGGGGCTCTTGGAGCAATAGTTTACGGTTTTTGGTTTACTTGTTTTCGACCACGGTGAGTTTAGAAGGCCGCTGAAATGCGATTGGTATTCATCGGTCCGCCGGGCGCGGGAAAAGGAACACAGTGCAAAAAGCTGCTGGAGCTGCTTCAAATTCCCCATCTTTCCACGGGGGAAATGCTTCGCACCGTCAAAAAGCAGGACTCTGCATTATCGCGATGGATTGCTTCCTACATCGACGCCGGGAAACTAGCCCCGGACCACTTGGTGATGCGGATTGTGGCTCAGCGATTGCAGGCGGATGATTGCAAGAATGGTGCACTGTTCGACGGCTTTCCACGCACCATCATCCAAGCTCAATTGCTGGATGATTATCTTGCGGAGCAAAACTTAAAGCTCGATATGGCGTTGGAGCTTCAGGTGGTCGAAGAGGAATTGATTCAGCGATTGCTGAAGCGGGCCCAGATTGATGGCAGGGTCGACGACAACTACGAGACCATTCGTGAGCGTCTGCATGTTTTCAAGACGCAAACAGCCCCGCTTACAGAGTTTTATGCGGCGCAAGGCAAGCTAGAGACTGTAGATGGTATGCAGTCGGCAGAGCAGGTATTTGATGCAATACGTGTTTGTGTCGAGAAGCATCTAGAATAGCATGGTCTAGTTTTGCTGATCCAAGTTGCTGCGAAAGCCGCGGAGTAAGCAATTGGGCGGAATGCTTATCGGAACCTGGCTTTCTGAAAGCAACAAACGAGAACTGACATGAAGCTGAAACGATTGACGTCCCTGGTCCTGGCAATCCATTGCGTTACCAATGGTTGGAGCCAAGATTCGGCTCGGGTGACACCCTCCGTCAATGTGATCCAACAGATCCAGGCAGGTGTCGTGCCTATCTTCACGGCGACGAACAGTGCGGGGACCGGTGCAGTGTTCCATGAGTCGGGTTACATTTTGACGGCCGACCATGTGACCACCAACGCGAAAGGACTTGCCCTTTTTGGTTTGCACCGAGCTGACTACGAGATTGTGGGCCGAGTTCCCGAACGGGACTTGGCTGTTCTAAAAGTTAGCGACTTGTCCGCCCTCAAGACTGCCATCCGTATCGGTCGCAGCAACGATCTTCAACTCGGTGAGCCGATCATTGTGGGCGGCAATCCCGGCGGGCGCGGAATTGTGTACTCGCAAGGCATCATCAACTCGGCCTCCATTGAGCCCTCGTGGCCCAACATTTTGGTCAAGTCATTTTGGCGGAATGAAACGGACGACTTACTTGGAAAGCGTGAACGCAGCACAGGTGGGCGACCGGACTTCATTCAATTTGATGCCACCACCAACAAAGGAAACTCGGGCGGTCCCGTCGTGAATTTTGATGGCGCTTTGATTGGCTTAGCAGTATCTAAAAGCACGAATGAAGAGGGAACGAATTGGGGTATTCCGGTGGACCGGATTCGCACGCTGATGCCCTATTTGATTCCAGCGGAAGAGGTCGGTGGTTTTGAAGTGGGTCTGCAAGCTGACATGCTAGGCGACCAAGCGGTTGTGTTACAGGTGCTTGAAGGTTCGTCCGCTTGGGAGGCGGGTATACGCCGCGGTGACGTCATCCAGCAAGTCGATCAACAACGTATCCGACAGGGGCACGAGTGGTTGATCGGGCTCTGGGGCCGAAAGGCTGGGGATACTGTTCATGTCACCTTCTCTCGCGGTACGAAATCCGAAAACGTTCCCCTTGAATTGCGAGCGTCTCCGGTGGAGTCGCTTGTTTTAAACGAGGAGAAAACACCAGGCGTCCATTACGAGTTTTACGACGGTTTGTTCCCTTCGATACCTGACTATTCGGCGATTCAATCGGTAATGCAAGGGATCGTCGAAAAGGTGGATTTGAGCCTGGTGAACACCTCGGAGAAACGAAGTTATTCGATTGTGTATTCAGGCTACATTCAATTCCCGAAGGCTGGTTTGGTGCGGATCGGGATTGGATCCGACGATGGCAGCAAGCTTTATCTGAATAACAATATGGTGATCGACAACGATTTGGCGCATGGCTTTCAGACGTTGACCCGTTGGGTTCGAGTCCCTCAAGGCCTAGTCCCCTTCCGAGTGGAGTACATCGAGGTGGGTGGCGACCGAGGACTGGAGCTGTCGGCGACTTACGACATCGAAGGCAAGCAACCAATCGCTTTGAAGTTCTTTACAGACAGAAACAACTAGCTGTGCGATCCGTTTGGATTGCCTCGCCAACAGATGTCTGTACACTGTACTTAGGCTCGCGTCCAAAGTTCGCACAAACGAATCACATGTTGGGCGGCTAGTTGCATTTGGTTTAGGGATGCGAATTCTCGAACGCTATGGATGTTGTATTGCCCCACCGATAAGTTGGGTGTTGGCAGACCAAGCTCGCTCATCAATGCTCCGTCGGTCCCGCCTCGGATGGAATCACGACGGCATGGGATGCCGAGATCGCGGTAAGCTTGTTCCGCAAGTTCGATGGTTTTCGGAGCTTGACGCAACACATCCGCCATGTTGCGATACTGTCTTGCGATCTCCACGTGAACTTCAAGGCCCGGCGTTTTCTGCACAACCTGGTTTGCCATTTCACGAAGCAAGTCAGCGTAATACTGGAGCTTGGGCGTATCGAAATCGCGCAGAATGAACTGAATCACCGTTTCGCTTACCCCACCATGGATCGTGTAGGGATGGATGAACCCAAGTCGGTCCGAGGTGGTTTCGGGGGTCAGTGTTTGCGACGGTAGCTTGGAAAGGAATTCTGCTGCGGCGCGAACTGAGTTGATCATTTTGCCTTTCGCAACCGAAGGATGGGAATTACGGCCGCGGAACGTAACTGTGGCACCGTCCGCGGAAAAGGTTTCTACGTCAACGGTCCCTGCTCCACCGCCATCTAACGTGTATCCAAAGTCGGCGCCGGAGGTCTTCACGTGAAAGTGCCGAGTCCCCCTGCCAATCTCCTCGTCGCAGGTGAACAGAATTCGAATGGTCCCATGTTGGATCTGCGGGTTCTCTAACCAAGTCTGTGCGCATTGCATGATGGCAGCAACGCCAGCTTTATCATCGGCCCCCAGCAACGTCGTCCCGTCAGTTGTAATGAGCGTATGGCCGATCAAGTCCTCGAGTTCGGGAGTCGATTCAAGATCGACGATCTCGCCTGTTTTCAGAACAATGGGTTGGCCATCGTAGTTGGAAAGAACCTGAGGCTGGCAACTGTCGCCGGGTGCTTCGGGCGAAGTATCTAAATGAGCATTCAGCAAGATCGTTGGGCTGGGAACCGAAACATTCGACGGGATAGTGCCCCACACCAAGCCATTTTCGTCTTGATGGACGTCTGCCACACCCATAATGACCATTTGGTCCGCAAGAAGTCGCCCCAGAGTCAGCTGTCCAGGTGAGCTGGGGTACTGATCACTTTCGGGATTGGCTGCCGATCCGATGCGAACATACTGAAGAAATCGCTCGAGAAGACGATCCGCTGCGACAGCCGTGGGTTGCATATCAAATCCGTTTGATGGTTTTTCGAAGAGATAAAGGTTTGGAAGCGAACTAGTGTCTTGTAGATCGCAAGCAAAGGAAGCCAAGCACCACCGAGGTGATTCCAAAAATGGACCACTGAGTAACGCTCATGTGTTCGACACTATAGCAAATGCCTTTGACGATGCCAGAAAGGATATTAGTGATGGTTTGCATGGTGGAAATCTATTTGGTCGAATACGCCCCCAAATCCCAGAAGGTACTGGGGGCAGACAAAACACTCGAAGGAACGGTAGGTCGCGGGCCAAGCCATGGCCCCGAAAGCGCGGAACCTAGAGCAAAAAGGCTGGAAACCCCTGGGCGCGGAGTATCAAAAGTGCTGATTTTGCTCAATAAGTGGATGAAGCAGGGTCATCATGTCATGGAATCCCAAGGAAATAGCGGTCAGAAGGGCAACAGTCCTTGCAGCGCTTGGAACCAGGGATATAATCCGTGCAAGCGAAGGGGTCGTAGCTCAATTGGTTAGAGCACCGGACTGTCGATCCGGAGGTTGCGGGTTCGAGCCCCGTCGACCTCGCTTATAAAAACCCTGGTTTTCCTTGTGAATCCCAGGGTTTTTTCGTTTTCCGTCGCAAAGTTCTGCGATCGAGATTCGGCCACGATCAAGTGCAACACTAGGTGCAACTTGGAATCTCCAAACCGTTACAACGTCCAAAGCGACTTGTTAAGGCCTACTCGCTGCTCGAAAACAGGAAGTAAGGTCTCTTTCCCAATGGATATGGTGCGAACGGGAAATCCAAAAGGAGTCTGTCAAAAAATGTGGGGCGAAAAATTTTCGAACTTAAATCAGCTCACTATCTCTAGCCACACATTTTTGGCAGCAATAAATGCTCATCATTTCGATATGAGTCACCATGATGTACATCGGCAAAAAGTGCATGTCACCAACCGAAGGGCCCTCATTGAGTCATGGGGCTATAGGGTGGGTGGCTTCACTTGATTCGCACATAGCTGTTTGTCTAAAGACGGACGGCCATCTCTTGGATCTTCTTGGTCGCGATGCCGATGGGCCTATCAAGCGGGATGCCCGCGCAGGCTAGGATCGTGGTGAGCAGGTCCCCTTGATTGCCTTGGGTATCCGGCAGGAAGCGTCCCGAGTTGATCGTGCCGCCTCCTTTGCCTGCAATGATAAAGGGGAGGTTTTGGCGGGAGTGCTTGTCTCCGTCTTCGAGTCCGGATCCCCACATCATGATACAGTTGTCGAGCAGGCTGCCGTCGCCTTCGCGGAGGTTGGCCATCTTCTTCACCATGTAAGCGAACTGAGCGATATTGAACGCGGTGATCGCGGCGACCTTCGCAACCGGCTCGGGTTTGTTTTCGTGATGGGTTTGGGAGTGATGCTCGTCATTGAAACCGAGCTCGGGATAGGAAACGCCATTCGGCGTGGAGCCGATGTAGGTACTGACACGAGTCGTGTCGGATTGGAAGGCAAGCACGTTGAGATCGCACATGACCTGCATGTATTCGCTGCGCTTATCACCCAACGGGATCTTGATTTCAATCCGCGGCGAATCGGAGGCGTTGCGTTTGCTCGAAGCAACCCCGGCCTTCTCCATCGCGGACTCTTTTTGGCGATACTCGATGGCGGCGATACGACGCTCCACGGCGCGCACACTGTCGAGGTATTCATCCAGTTTGTGCTGGTCGTCCCTCGAAAGTTTCCGACGCAGGTCTTTGGCTCCATCGAGCACTAGGTCGAGCATCTGCCGATCGAGCGGGTCCACTTCGGCGAGCTGTCCAGGTTGGTCCGTTTTTCCAAAAAGCCTATTGAGCACACTGCGCGGATTTGTCTCGGCGGGGACGGGCTGTGTCGGCGACCGGAAGCTGCAGTGCGTATAATATCCTTCGTTCAACCCCTCCTGATTCTCCTTATGCGTCTGTGGCATCGTGGCCAGCTCCAGTGAGGGCAACGAAGTGAAGCCGCCCACATAGTTGGCCGCGATCTGGTCCGCGGAAATTGCAATGTTGATCTGGCTACGCGTGTCTGCATCCGGGAGTTGTGCCGTTAGCCAGGTCGAGAGTTCCAAAGCGTGCGGCGCTCCATCGAAAGGCGCGATCGGAACGCCCGAGATGCCCTTCATGAGCAGGCATTGGTCGAGCACAGGCTTCAGCGATTCCAAAGCGGGCGGAGGCGACGTCAAAAAGCTCTCTGCATTTGCGGGCCAAAACTGATCCGGAATGACGCCGTGCGGCATATACATAAAGCCAAGGCGTACCGGTGGTGCGACCGACTTGCCCTTGCCTGCGTCGGCCCAGCCCATGGTTTCTAAATGCGGAAGCGCGAGGGTAGCGCCGAGTCCTTTCAAGCAGGTACGACGATCGATACGAAGTTTATTGACCATTGGACGTCAGGGCCTCGGGTTCATGGATGCTGCGATTAATGAACGGATAACTGGTAACGATCTCGGAAATGAGCGTCTGCATGCGGTAGCCATCTTTCGCAATGGCTTCCATCAATTGATCGACCACGATCTCATCGTAGCCTTCGAGCTGGCGGCACAGGGCATAAGCCAGTAGCTTCCGCGTGAAGTTCCGAGCCAATTCGTCCTTCCGCGCGGCGATGATCGCTTTCAGTTCGCGAGGAGAGGAGAATCGCTTTTCGCCTGGCAACTCGCCCGCGGCGTCGATTGGTCCGCCGTAATCGTCCTGATCTCTCCAACGCCCTATGGCGTCGAAGTTCTCCAAACCAAAGCCGATCGGATCCAGAATCTTGTGGCAGTTCGCGCAAACAACGTTCGTACGATGCAGCTCAGTGCGCTGCCGCAGAGTTAGATTCTCCACGGCTTGCTTGTCCTGCTTGTCCAATGGCGGAACGTTCGGCGGCGCTGGCGGAACGCGTTCGCCGAGAACTTGTTCAAGCACCCACACGCCGCGTTTCACAGGGCTGGTGCGATTCGGGAACGAAGTCATCGCAAGGACTCCGGGCATGCCCAGAATACCTCCGCGATTTGCATCCTCTATCTTGACCTTCCGCATCTCCGGTCCAGTGACTGTTTTCTCCAGCCCATACAGTGTGGCGAGAGTTTCGTTGAGGAAGGTGTAATCGCTATCCACGAAGCCGATCACGCTGCGGTTTTCGCGGATCATGCTATTGAAGAACAACCGTGCCTCGTCAACCATCGCAGCCCGCATCTCGGTAGTCATTTGCGGAAACATTGCGGAGTCGAAGGTCTTGTTCTCGAGTCCCATTAGCCCGAGCCACTGCGCGCCGAAGCCATCGAACAACGCCCGCGAACGCGGATCGGAGAGCATTCGCTTCACCTGCGTTTGGAGCATTGCCGGCTCGTGAAGGGTGCCGTTGTCCGCGAGCGCGGATAGCTCCGCATCGGGCATTGTCGCCCACAACAGATACGACAATCGCGAGGCGAGTTGATACTCATCGAGCGGTGCGATTGTCTGCCCCGGCGTGACCTCTGTTGCGGGTGTGATGAACAGGAATTGTGGGGACACAAGGACCGCCTTGAGCATCAAGCGAAGCGATGCTCGGTAGTCGAGTTCGTTAGCCTGAGCTAGATCGAAGACTCCGAGCAGCACGTTCAGTTCCGCTTCGGATGCGGGTCGGCGAAAGGCTTGCCGAGTCAGCGAACGCGCGGCTGTTTTCGCCACCGCGCGGAGGTCCGATCCGGGGGCTGGAGTTTCACCGAAGAGTCGATGTTGTATCTCATTGGGCAACGCATCTTTTGGCGGAAAAATCCGATTCAGCACTTCATTCGCGATGCCCAGATACTTTTCGGATTGAAGTGGCGACAGTGTATTCAAATACCCCTCGCCAAATACTTCGTCTGGCAAATCCGCCGCGACCGACGGATCCACTCCAAAGAGATCCCGCAGCGTGTTACCGTATTCCATCTTGGTCAGTCGACGAATCACAAAAGCCCCCGGGTCCTTCGGGCTGAGATATTTGATTGTCTCCATCCAGTCTACGAACATCTGCCGCTCTTCCTCGGTCGGCTGCTTTTCTGCATCGTTAGGGGGCATGGCGTGAGCTTTAATATTGGCCAGCGCTTGTTTCCATGCCTTGGCCGACGAGGCGACTCCGGGAGCCGTCAGCGTTGGGGCAAAGTTGATGCCACCCTCCATTCTGTAAATCCCGTGGCAATCCGTGCAGTAGGTCTTGAAAAAGGGCGCAACGCGATCTTCGAAGACCTTCTTCGTCTCCGCCTGCCGCTCCGCGAGACCTTTCTCTTCTGTTGGCGAAGTCGCAGCTACAGGCAGAGCCAACGCAAAACCTATTAGGACCAGGACCAATAGACCGCGGCGAAGGGGCTCGGAGGTACAGATAGTGAATGGCTTATTGGAAGCTGCGATACCGCTGCTAATGCCGGTGCAGAAGTCGTGTCGAGAGATAGGGCAAAACGGGTTCAAGGATTGTGACCTTGGTTGGTTAGCGGAGTGCTTCTTCTTGGAATGGGGCCACGGTTCATGGGAATCCGGAGGCAGATGGGGTGGGATTCTTCCATGATAGCAACTCGGCTTGCCTTAGTCTTCTTTTGAATTTCAGATTCCAAGCCAAGTCACTTTTCCAATGTGTGGCACAGTTTGTTGTGAAATTCTCATTCTAATCGAATCGCGGGCGTTTTTCATTTGCTATGCTGACAACGGTTTTGCGGTTTCGCTTCCACCCCTCATACCTTCGATTCTGTTTTCCATGCGACATTTGCGAACCATCCATCTTGTCTTGGGACTGTTGATTGCCGTTTTGATCGCGAAGGATGTGCGATCCGATGCGTTCTCTAAACTTCAACTAAAGAAGCTCGAAGCAGTGCATCGTGCCGTAGAAGCATTGCGAACTGAATGGAGAGCGGTGCCACGAACTGGGCCATTTGAAGAGCATCGCGCGAATCTCCATGTGCATTCCCATTGGTCCCATGATAGCCGAGGAAGCATCGAAGAAATCATTGCCGCAGCCAAAGCAACTGGTACAAGCGTGCTCATGTTTAACGAACACCCAGCCGACCACTACGATTTTTTTACCCAAGGGCACCAAGGAGTTCAGGACGGCGTCCTACTTGTTCCAGGTGCGGAGTCACAAGGCTTTCTTGCATTTCCTACAATGAGTCTTCACGGACTGAAAAATGGGACACCTCAAGAGTTCTCGGATTTGGTTCGGAGTCGAGGTGGGCTGATGTTCGTCTCGCACCTCGAGGAAAGAATGGACTGGAACATTCAAGGTTTAACGGGGGTGGAGATCTATAACACTCATGCTGATTTCAAGGACGAGAAAAAAATGGCCGAATCGCTTCGAAGTCCGCTTTGGATTTTGAAAGCGGCTGAAATGGTTCGTAAGTATCCTCAAGAGTCGTACTCAGCACTGCAAGATTACCCCAGTAACTACTTGAAGCGTTGGGATGAACTATGCGCAATCGCTCCACACACTGGAGTCGCTGCAAATGATGCTCACCAAAATATTGGAATACGTGTGCGTTGGGCCGAAGGGGATAAAGCGAGAATTGAAGACCCATTAGGAAAGTTATTAATCGAATTGCCACTGGCTGCGATTCCCAACAGCGTCTTAAATCGTGAAGGCAAAGTACTTGGTGATGAACTGTTTCGCCTGCAGCTTGATCCTTACGAAAACAGCTTAAGGCACGTAGGTACGCATTTGCTACTCAGCGAGTTGACCGACAAAGCGGTTCGTGAGTCGCTCGAAGCGGGCCGAGCTTTTGTGGCATTTGATTGGCTCGCGGATTCAAAAGGTTTCGACTTTTCAGCAAGCGATGGCCAAAAACGATTTGAGATGGGAAGCCAACTGGAGTTTGCGACGAATATTGTTCTGAACGCGCAAGCTCCGTTGCCAGCACATTGGCGATTACTAAACAACGGAAACGTGATTGCAGAATCCTCGGGGCGGACGCTTGAATTTCCTATAACTCAAGCAGGTAACTTTCGCGTGGAAGCTTGGTTGGACATTGCAGGTGAACGTATGCTTTGGATACTTTCGAACCCGATATATATTGCTCCATGAAGAACACCACGGCCCACATGACAATGTTACGTTCTTGCCTTTGTTCGGTTTCACTTTTGTGCTTTTTTGCGATTCAATGCGCTGCGGATGAACAGGTCCTGAAGGCTGGGGCAGCCAAACGGGACATCACTCCTCAGGAACCGGTGCCCATGTGGGGCTATGGCGAGCGGCATGCGGAACTCAGCCGAGGGACTCTTGATCCACTCGAATCCGCAGCAGTCGTTGTTCAAGTTGGAAAGAGCAAACTTGCCATCGTGGGTCTTGATCTGGGGCGTTCACCATCGGAATCGTCCCTTCAACGCATCCGCGAGCGAATCAAATCCGAAGCTGGAATCGAGCAATCGTTTATCGCTGGCTCGCACACACATCATGGCCCTGTTGTCGAACTCATTGACAAAAAGGGTAAAGGAAAAGGACGATTCGATGCGGCGATTCGATATTGCCAGCTGATGGAAGATCGTATCGTGGAATCCATTTTGGAAGCAGACAAAGCGCTCGTTCCGGTAAAGCTTGCGTCCGGCATCCGAGAACTCGAGGGGTTCAATCGCAACCGACATACCAAACTGCAACCCCCGCCCGTCGATCGAATGCTCTCTGTTTTGCGTTTCGATGATGCGACAACGGGAGCACCGGTTGCTGTCATTGTGAACTTTGCGGGGCACCCCACCAGTGTTTCCGCAATGACGCTTGAATTCTCAGCCGATTACGTCGGCGCAATGAAACGTACGGTGGAGAAGGAATTTGGGGGCACTTCCGTTTTCATGCAAGGAGCATCCGGCGACATTTCAATCAACAAAGGGGATCGAGGCGACCACATCGCGTTCGGTGCGGCACTAGGTCGCGAAGTGGTAAAGCTTGCTTCATCGCTCTCGCCCGCCTTACCCAACAAGCCTTCACTTGTTGTCAAAGAAGAGCGGTTTCGATTTGTGTCGCGAACGGACTTGAACAATCCGCTGGTTCGAGTCGCATACTCGGTTGCGTTTTTTCCTGAATTGGTTGCAAACTTTATCGACGAGTACGCCGATGGGATTCGCCCAAGCCTGACCGTTGCGCTGCTCAACGGTGACATCGCGATGGTCGGAGCCTCGGGCGAGTTTTTTTGTGAACATGCGATGCGATTGCGCATGAGAGCTCGCAAGGAAAGCTTGCTTTTCTTTGGCTTATGCAACGGCTATCACCAATACTTCCCAACGATCGAAGCCGCAGCCGAAGGAGGGTATGGGGCAGATACCCAAGTGGCGCCGGCTGAAGTCGGGGCCGGTGAACATCTAATGAACTCCGCCCTGACTTGGCTTTTTCAAATTCAAGGAAAGCTCAGGTAACATAGTATCCGTGAATCCGTGAACGCCGATGACTCCGACGTCGATGATATCGATCACTTCCATCCGATCAAAAAAGAAAAAGAGGTCGGCCTCTTTAACGCGATTAACATGCATTTGCACCTGTGTCGTTGATCGATGGATACATGATGGTGCCTCCTCAATAGATACCAGGTAGGTAGCGGTTCTACATGACCAATCAGCACAGCGCGTTGTTGTAGTTTTACTTGGAGAATCCGCATCCTGGAAGGATAAATGCTTGTAGCCGGTGGTTGAGAGTCAGCGACACCACCGGTACGTTGCACCACGCGACTCGAGCATCCTGAAGGGATGCAAGCAACATCACGAGCAATTTTGAAGGCGAAAAGATGGCTGGAACCGTTCACTGTGACGATTCGACATCAAAAGTGGAGCGTCCCTCCAAAGGACGTTCGGAATCGAGAACAATGCTTACGGTCGAAAAATGGGGGGCGAAAAAAGTTAGCGAAAGCAAAGTTCGGAAATTTTTCGCCCCCCATGTTTCGACAGACTCTTTTTATATTTTCGTTCGTACTAAGAGACATCAAAAGGACACAGCATTTGTTCGGATAGGTAGTTGCAAGTTGAGTTGGGATTTCTTGTTCTGAATCGAAAATTCTCGCATTAATTCTTTCGACTATGCCAACAAGTATCAGGAAACCCAAGCTCGACTTCAGCGAAGAAACTTTTTTAACACAGTGAGGCACAGAGATCGTAGAGGAAAAGCGGCTTAGCGCCATGGATTAGGCAGCCCCTGGTTTCTTGATCGGAACATGGAAGCCGTAACTGCGTCCAAAGCGACTTGTTACGGCCTACCACAGCACCTTCCGGCCGGTGCGGCCGATAACCAGAGTCCTTCCCGAAGATGAAGAAGCGTACCTGACCGATATCCTAGAAGCCGTATCTATCTTGCCAGGGTACGAGGTCCTCGACGTAGGTGCAGGTTCCGGAGCTCTTACGAAGATTTGGAACGAGGGAATTGGGAAGAGATGAATCGCTCGTGAGATGTCATTTTTTCTCTAAACAAAATTAATGGCAATGGAAAAGAGGCTTCTTTGTTCTTACCAAAGATACCAAATCTTCGCTTGATGTTCACGAAAACCACACCTTTTCCACATAGAGCGGTTGCACAATAGGACTCCGATAGTGAAGGAACGTTTAACAATCGTATTGCTTATGGGAAACCATTTTGAACTGCACCTGGACCGACGCAAGAAGTGTCTTCCTTAGTGACCTGCATTTGGGTTGGAAGTTTTCCAATTCTTTTCATGTAGCAGGACTCCTACATCAATGCTCGCCCAAGTTTCTTTACTTGGTGGGTGATACCTTCGAGTGGTTATACAGGCCCACTTCGTCGTTCGACGAACAGACTAGGTTTTTTCTAGCAACCTTATCGTATCTTCAGAGCAACGGCACGAACATCTATTTCCTGCCTGGGAATCATGATGAGATTTTAGCAGAGGAATCCTGTCATCAAGCTTGGTCAGTCGTTTCCCATAGGATTCATCAATGCAGTTCGGGCTCAAGGTTCTTGATCGTGCATGGCGACATCTTTGATTTGCATCGTGGTCGCGAATCCTGTTCCTGGAAAAAACTGGGACGATGGGTTTATCCCAGACTTGTTCAATGGGGAAATACTCTTTCGCGTATAGGATTCTCGCCCAACAACAAGGAACTGCATTGGTGTACCCACTGGAAGATGTCGAGCGAACGAGCCAAGAATCATATGGACGAGTTTCAGTCGTACATGATGGAGCTAGCTGAAGTACATGATTGCGATGGCGTTGTTTGCGGGCACATTCATTTGCCCAAGGCTGCCAAATCGAACAAGCGTTTTTATTTTAATTGCGGTGATTGGATTGAGCACCGTTCTTTTGTATTCGAATGCCCACATGGTAATATGTTCTTGGTTCCCGATGCCCTGAATCCAACGTCGAATTCGAGCGCCCGATGTGAAGCTGATCCAATCGAATTTACACACTTAAAGATAGCGGTATGAGATTTCGTTTTTTCCAACAAGGAGCTTGGATATTATGGCAACGATAGTCTACAGCATGTGCGGCGAAGGTCGTGGGCACGCAACTCGGGTACAGACAATTGTCGAAGCGATGCTACCCAAGCACCGTTTTATCCTTTTGGCGGCGCGAGATGCTTACCACCAACTATACGATCGATATCAAGACAATCCACTTGTGAGTGTTCGTCGCTTACCAGGCTTGTTTTTCTCGTACCGTGGGCAAAAAGTGGACTACGGCAAGTCCATTGTGGCCTCCATCCCATACCTTTGGAAACTTCGCGCGCTAACCCGTTACGTTTCAAAAATGATGGAACGGGATCGTCCAACTCTCGCGATCACCGATTTTGAACCGATTCTACCTCGTGCGGCTCGCAAGCTAGGGATTCCGTGGATTTCGCTCGACCACCAGCACTTTTTATCGGTGAGTGACTTTAGTGATCTGCCCTGGCAATTTCGATGGCGAGGGCTCTTTCTTCGAGGCTCCATTCCCTTGTTCTACAGCGGGCAAGCAGGTGAAGCGGTAAGCTCGTTTTACCATTTGCCAAGCCGCCCCGGTACAGAAACGACTCTTCGGATTGGCGTTCTTTTGCGACAAAACATTCTCGACTTTGCCGCCAATCCGCCATCTCCCGCAGGGCACATTTTGGTTTACATTCGACGTCATGCACCAGCGAATCTTTGGGAAACTTTGGAACGATCCGGGCGACCTTCGATTGTTTACGGACTAGGCGAAAGACTATCCACTGGCACGATTCAATTCAAGAAAATCGCAGAGCATGAATTTGTTCGGGATTTAGCCTCTGCCGAGTGTCTTGTCAGCACGGCTGGTAATCAGCTTGTGGGAGAAGCGTTCCATTTGAAGAAACCCGTGCTAGCCATTCCGGAAGATGGAAACTTTGAACAAGAACTGAATGCTTGGTTGGTGAAAAAATCAGGCGGTGGCTGGAGCACCTCGTTTCAGCAACTGACGCCTCATTATCTTCAACAGTTTCTTCTTGCTGTTCCATCGCTTAGGCGGCGACTTGAGGATCTGTCGGTATGCGGCAATAAAGAAGCGATCGAGTTCATCAGTGGCTTTTTGCCAGAACCAAGCGCCGTTACGGAACATCCATTTCTTTCACCGAATGTTTGGGAGCCAGAATCGGTAACTCTATGAACATCCAAACATTAAAAAAACTTCCCGCAACCATGGGTCGTATCCCAGGATTGATTCGCGACATCCATCGAAATCGAAACTCTGGCTCGACGCAACCACGGCTGCTCACTTACACCGTCACCTTTCGATGCAATGCGCGTTGCATCATGTGCGATTCATGGAAAATGTCCGGTGACGGCGACATGAGCCTGGACGAAATCAGGCATGTGTTTCGGCAGATTGGGCAACTTGACGCCGTTCGACTTACCGGTGGCGAACCTTTCGTGCGGACCGACTTGTCGGAAATTCTGGACTTGGCCATTCGCTACCTGAATCCCCTGGGTGTTCATATCACGACGAACGGTTTTCTAACGGATCGAATTGTTCAGCTTTGTGAGCAGCGAAATAAAAAAACTCCATTGCAATTAATGGTTAGCTTGGATGGTATCGAGAAAGAGCATAACCGTATCCGAGGCAGCAGCATTGCATGGAAAACGGCAATCGCCACGCTTGAACAACTGTGCGACCGCCAACAGGAACTGAATCTCGATCTTGCTGTCAACCAGACCATCGTGGATCCAACGGGAATGGAGCAATATCGACTGCTTCGCGAAAAGCTTCGTCCTATGGGTGTTCGGCACCAAGCCGTCATGGCTTACGATACCAGTGCAACGTACAACTTAGAACGAGAGCTTGATGTTGCACCTCGACAAATCGGCGAATTCGCAACTCGTGGCACGTTCACACCGGCTCAATTGGAATCATTTTTCAACGAAGTAGAATCCGATCTCAAGCAACTCCCGTGGTGGGCAAGAGCCGCCAAAAGCTATTATCTCAATGGGATTCGGCAACGCCTGCTTCCTTCTTCCGAGCAAGACGAATGGACCAATCCAAAATGCGTTGCACTTCATTCTCATTTGCGCATTTTCCCCAACGGCGATGTACCCACCTGCCAATTCAACTCAAAAACGGTCGGCAATTTAAAGCGTCAGTCGTTCCAAGAAGTATGGAACAGCCAACAGGCTACCAACCAACGCAAATGGGTGCGAGGCTGCGTAGGGTGCTGGGCGGAATGCGAAGTTGTACCTAGCGCGATTTACACCCTAGACATGCTGAAGCCCATTTCGACTCCCAAATCGAGTCAAAAGAACTTCGTCACGGCCGAACCGCAAATCGTCGCGATTCGAAAGATGGCTGAGCCCAGCCAAGTTTGACCTTTCGATTCTACAAAACAACCCTGCCCATTCTGCAGTCGAAACGGCAGCTTGCTGCAAAGCACATGTTCCTAACGAATTCGCAAACCGGGTGATACGAATCGCTTCTCCAGATGCGAAAATCCGAATTGCACAATCAATGCCAAGACAGCAGCTGGAACTGCTCCCTGCAAAATCAATGGGATGCTCGATAGGCGGATACCGGTCAAGATCGGTGCGCCATATCCACCTGCACCGATGAAGGCACCAATCGTTGCAGTGCCAACATTGATCACCGCCGCCGTTTTGATTCCTGCCAAAATGGATGGCAGAGCAAGCGGCAACTCCACCAGACGCAGCCTAGCGGCAGCATCAAGCCCCAGCACCTCTGCCGATTCAATCGTCACCTTGGGAATCTGAGTCAAACCAGCATACGTGTTTCGAACAATCGGCAACAAGCTATAGAAGAACAACGCCGCAATCGCAGGGACGGCCCCAAGCCCAAACAACGGAATCATAAAAACCAACAATGCCATCGATGGCAACGTTTGTATCACCCCGACAATTCCCAAAATCGTTTGCCCCGCAGTATCATTGCGAGCCGAAAGAATACCTAGCGGAATGGCAGTTGCGATGGCAAGGGATAATGAAATTGCCACCAAAAACATATGCTCAAGAGTCGTTCTTACCAATCGCGAAAAGAACCGCTTCCATTCTGCTCCTGCACCCACGGATTGCAGTGGCAGACTCATGCTCAATTTTTTGTTCAGGAATTCAGCCGCAACGTTCGACTCCAGCTGACGGTCCAATCGAACACCTGCGGTCATAGACGACATTTCTTGGGAATTGATGGCGTTTTCTAGTTTCAGAATCGCTTCGGCAACTTTGGGAAGTCGCTTGGGCAAATCGTCTCGCATCAACACCATAGCGTAGTACGTTGGGAAAAAGCCCTGATCATCTTCCAATGTTCGAAGCCGATAGAATTCGATTTCTGCATCGGTTGTGTACAAGTCGGTGATTTGGATCGAGTTGTGTTCCAAGCCTCGATAGGCAAGGTTATGGTCCATCGTTCGGATATCCGTTTGCGGCAACCGGTATTTTGCGGCTAGCTGACGCCATCCATCTTTGCGTTCCATGAACTCGTCGCTGATTCCCAGTTTCAAATCGGGATGGTTTCGTAGATCGCTGATCTTGGTGATCTTTAAAGGTTCGGCAACCGATTCTCGCATACCCAACGCATAGGTATTGTTAAAGCCAATTCGGTCGGACATCACCACCTTCAACTTGGCCATCGCTTCACGCATATCGCTCTCGGAGTGAATTTCGGCACCTTGCTTGATCGACTCGGCAAGAAGCTCTTCGCGAATGGTACCGGTGTAGTCGACGTACGCGTCGATATCGCCTTGTACCAAAGCTTTCCAAAGTACTTGTGTTCCGCCAAGCTCGGATCGGTGCTCGACTTGAGCGCCGGCATCTCGTGCCAAATGCGACAACAGATCGCCAAGGATGACAGACTCTGTAAAGCTCTTGGAACCGATTCGAACGATTGGTTTTTCCTCCGCGATCAAATCAACATGCGGAAGGGTCAAAAGCAAAAGGAAGCCAAATGCACGCAGCGCGTTGTGGAGGGCAATTCGAATCACGATTGAGGTATCCGTTGAGCATTGATGAATCGAGCAACATACTCGTTGGCGGGATTTTGAATAAGATCTTCAAGCCGTCCTTCTTGGACCACTTCTCCTTCGCCCAACATGAGCACTCGGTCGCCAAAAAACGAAGCCTCGCCCATGTCATGTGTCACCATGATCGAAGTCTTCTTGAGCGTGCGAAAGATTTTTAACAAATCTTCTTGGAGATCGAAGCGAACCAAGGGGTCCAGCGCTCCCATGGGTTCATCCAATAAGATCACAGCGGGATCCAACATCAGGGCTCGCATGATCCCAACTCTTTGTCGTTGCCCCCCAGAAATTTGAGAGGGATATCGATCGAGAGCAACTCGGGGTAATCGCGTTAACTCCGCAAGCTCTTCAATACGATTTCGAACTCGGTCGGCATCCCACCCCAATCGCGTTGCCAGCAAGCCTACGTTCTGTCGTGAGGTCAAGTGCGGAAATAGGCCACCATCCTGGATCACATACCCCATGCGTTGCCGCAGTTGCTGGAGATTCTTTGGCGTAATCGGAACGCCATCGAAATAGACCGTCCCCGTATCGGCTCCGACCAAGCCAACTAGAACTCGCAACAGAGTGCTTTTACCACACCCGCTTGGCCCAATCAAAACCGTCGATTCACCGGTCCGAAACTCCATGGTGGTTGGCTTGAGCACTTGGAGCGATCCAAAGGATTTAGAAACATTATCGAGTGCAAACATAGTTACCTAGACAGGCTCTTGCGTTGAGAGTTCATTTCATGGAGCATCGATTGGACTCGACTTTCGATTTGATCAGTAAGCTCAGCTGGGGAAACTCGCTTGTCCTTGCCGGGCATCAAGGTAATCGGCTCATCGAATCGAACAAGTACTTCCCGTTCTGCATGGACGGTCGGGTAGGGCGCATCCAAGGCGTCTTCTTCCAGCTTGTCCAGCGTTTCCGCAACTCGTTCGATCGATGGGTTTTCGATCAGATAATTGCCAGGGTAGCTGTACAGCTGAGTCACTAAAAACATATTTTCCATGTCAGACGCCCATTGCCTTTGCACTTCTGCGGTCGCTGCCCCCTGATCCCCGTCTCGCAGTTCGATAATCTTGCGCCGTACTTCTTTCACTCGTTCTGGAACCAAATCAGAACGCACAGCAAGGCCATAACGCGCCTCGCTTTGACTCAAGAGACTGGAGGATAGCCGGTTGACGCGTTCGCTGAGTGTACCAGATTGGTTCTCGCGAAAGTGCTCCAGTTCCTTCAAAGCCAAAAGACCGGACGCCACATGCAGCACGCGATCCTTCAGCGGCAAATCCACTTGAGGTCGCCAATACAATCGGCGCTCCAGCTTTTCGATGACCTTCAGTAAGCTCGGTGTAGGATCTTGGCTGTACCAGCGTTTGATGGCAACCGGAAGGACGGCGACAGGCCGAGTTGATTTTCGGGCCGCCAAAACAGCGATGGAAGCGGCTCCATCCCGAAACGGTGTCAAACGATCGTTCATGTGATAAACGTCTCCTTCCGGAAAGATCACCAACGGGTGTTTGCGATTCTGGAGTACATCCACGGCCGTCTTCAAGGCTTGAACATCGGTCCCTTCACGGTCGACGCTGAAACAACCGCAGCGTTGCATGGATTCGCATTCGAAGCGTTTGCTCATCGCGAACACTTGCCACGCGGTCATGATGTAAAACGGCGTTTGCAAAGGTTCCGACGCAGCAATCAAACAATAGGAATCCCAATGGAAGGAATGATTGGGGGTCAGCAACACTCCATGTTGAGCGGCCAATGACGAACGCAAATGCTCCAAACCTACAACATCAATCTTGTCGATCTTCTGTTTACGAAGCGCTTTTCGACGCAATCCTTGAGTCCATCGAAACCACCAAGGGGTCATTTTTGGAGGCCATTGGCCTTCGGGTGTACTATAGGGCTGAATATTCAAAATCAGACGTTCTTATCAATATCTTGGCGACTTAAATAGAAATATCGAAATCCGAATTTGTTCCGTAGCAAGCTACTTTAACCCCTCAGCAGCGACTACAGACTTTCCAACATTTTCTTGAAACTTCGCGTTCAATACATAGGGTGGAATGGAAACGTTTTTGAAGAAATCGGGATTGGGTTGGCAGATTCGATTCACGGTTTGCTGAGTCGTCTCCCCTTTTTCTTCTTGTAGCACTTGAGGTGCCGTGGCAGTCATCGTTGTGTTGAACACCTTTTTCCCTTCATTGAGGATGACTAGGTTGTGTGTCCATGGGGTGAAAGTAACCTTGTCCGATGGACCCGATGGCCGAGGCCCGAAACCGGGTGGAGCGAAGAAGGGCCCGAAACCTTGTCGAGTGTAGTACTCGGCAGTATCGCTTTGCCCTTGAGTGATTGTGACTCGAATCACGTTATCCGAACGTGGTTCCTCTACCCATTCCAGCTTTTTGATTTTGCCAGTAACCGCTTCGCGAATTTTGGCCTGAGTATCTTGAGGCGTTGGACCAAAATCATATTCGACAGAAACTTTGCTTCCTGGTTTCAATGCGTAGGAAGTTTCCGGATCGATTTCGCTCGAATTGACAGCAGCATCATGTGGCAAGCGATACAAGCCAACCGAACAGCCTTCGTCGCCTCCGAACCCCGCAAGGAGATAGCTTCCTAGAGATGCCTTTGCAGCATTCATTTCGTAGTTCCAAATAGGAAGGCCGGTTGTCGTATCATACAGCGTTGCGCCCACCATCAAATTCTTTCCAAACCAGTGCAAACTTGTATTGGGCTGCTCTTGGCTGACAGGCAACGTTCTGATTTCTTTTCCATCCTTGGTGCTGTAAAGCGCAACTTGGAATGGACGAAAGGCAGCCAGCATGGTTGCGTCCGACGAAAACGCGAGACTGCTGCAAGGAGATTCTTGTGGGATGGCCCCCACAAGCTTTCCTTCGTTCGTCTCCACGACGGCGATCGAATTTCCAGAAATGAACGCCATCAGTTCGCCAGCGGGTGTCATCGAAGCGCTCAGAGAATTCCCGGTCGAGCCTTGTTTTAAGGCTTTCGGACCAATCTTGTTTTCAAGATCCCAGATCGTGAAATGATGCTTTTGGCTGATCGTGGCAAAACGGTTATTGGGAAGGAAGGCCATCCAATGAAGCTCGTCCCACGCTCCACCGCCACCAGTGAATTGAAACTCGGGGACTATTTGTCCGTCGGCAATTCTGAAAATCGCCACATCATTTCCTTTGTCAAATCCCTCGACTCGGACTGCCGCAAAGCGTGAGCCGTCCGGACTGATTGCCATCAGCTTCCAAGGGTCCGGGTATTCGGCAACCGAAGTCACCTCCGAACTAGTCGCCGAACATATGGCAAACTTGCCATAGCTTTCTCCGCGTTTGCCTTCTTGGTAGACATTCAGCACCAGGGTTCCCGCTTTACCGGCACCCATCACTTGTAGTTTTGCAAAGAAGGGTTTCTTGAGAGTGCAAGGAATGATCGCATCTTCGAAAACAATCTCTGGGAATGCAGCTGGTTCCTTCGCCGACCAAAAAGGCTTTGCGGGCACAATGGATATCGGTTTAAATCCAGTGTTTTTGGCTTTGCGTTTCGGTATATCGCCATCGGCTACAGATTCCGAGACATCGTCATCAGGATCCTCATCCTTCTTCGATTTATCAGCCCTAGAAGTGCGACCGGTTTTTTGGGTTTCCAATTTAGGCATGTCCTTCGAAGGACTGCCCTGCGAATCGGGTTGCTCCGTGCCGCCTGCAAAGGGATTGTCGGGATCTTCTTCCGGCACCCCCGCATCCGCGAGAACTTTTTCCGCCGACAAGAAAGCTTTTACAAACTGAGCATCAGCAGGGCTGAGCTTATCGAATGGTACGGTGACTACCTTTCCATCTGGCTTCAGGATCTGAGCCGCTTTGGCATCCGCAAACTTGAGCTTCCCTTCGATCTTAAACTTACCCGACTTGTCGGAAAAAGTGCGTTTCTCCCCGAACGAAGCAAGAGGGCCTTTTGGTTCACCCGCCCAACAAAGGCTGGGCCATTGCGACCACAGCAAAGCGTTCATCGATAGAAACGCACATAGCAAAACTTTGCGAGTCGGAATCAGACAAGACGTAGCGAGATAATAAGAGTATCGCAGCGGGAGCATTGCAATCGACCTACCATACAAAAGAGCCAAAATTCGAGATCAAGAGAAATCTCGAGGGCTCTATCGTAACGGTTCAAAACGCGTCCCGCCACTATCCCTAAGGATTAGCCTGAGCACGACTACGCTTTACAAGGCGCTCGTGCAAGTCGATGATCGAGCCGTACAATTCGTCTAGCTCTTTCGTTTTCGTTTGGACTTCGTTTTCCAGACTGGTTGCGACTTCGGAAATGACGGCAAACTCCTTGTCGTATTGGCTCTTGTCCATCTTGAGTCTGGTGTTCTCTTCCGATCGCTTTAATTCTTGCTCCAAAGCAACCGTGTTCGTTCGGCTGACTTCGTCCAGCTCACGGCTGATCAACAGCAGGTCCTGTCTGGCACGTGTGGTTAGCCGTCTTGTATCCCGAAATGCAAATTCGTAGTCGTTCAGTGGCCGAATGAAGATTCGTTCCCCGAGAGTCACTACGCCCAACTTATCGAGCTCTTTGGCAGCGGCTGCATCGAACACATAGGTGTCTCCCGTCTTGAACATGACAGCTTCATCGACATCTCGCTTCAAACGAGCGTCCACGCTGCGTCCACTTAAGTCATAATAGCCACCTTCCATGGCGTTGCGTTGTTCTTGCGAATCGACGTCAATCGAATGATCTTTCGTGAAGGTAACACGGTATCCCAAGGAGCTATCCAATGTTTTCTCAGGAGCGCGACCACCATCATTCACATACGACTGAAGGAGCTTGGCTTTTGCGACATCTTTTGGGCTCAATTGCAAAAGATCAGCGTCTGCCAATGCTGGGTCGACGCCGAGCAATTCAGCGATCTTGTTTTTGTCCATCCGACCAAAGATGGCATCTTCTTCTGATTTCGAACCTTCCGCAGCGAAAGCAATGTGGGAATCGATGGGCACCACTTCGTAGATAGCCCAGGTTTCATTTGCGTTGATGGAAGCTTGCTGCACTTGCGAAAGAGGAGCTGTGGGCCGCAAGGTTGCTAGGCCGTTGGTGTTTGCTACCACAACATACTCGCCTAAATAAACTGTCGGCAGCAACCCCACAGGGGAAATCGCTTCTCCAAACGCATACACAACGCTTTCAGGCGTCAATGCGGAATCCACTGCGGGAACAGCGGGTGCGGCGGCACCTCCGGCATTGGCTGCATCGGCGGGTGGTGCAACGGGCAGATTGCTAACAGTGGGTGGGAGCTGAACTGCATACATCGTTGGCTCACCTTGCTTTGCAGGCGGAGCAGCTTGTCGCCGTGCGCCACGCCACACCCTGCCTCGTTCCAACGCTAAACGGTTTACTTCATTCGACAGCGGAACAAACTTCTCAAGATTGAGGCTTGGATCCAGGCGATCACCCAACATTTCCAAGTCCACTTGCTTGGTCAACTTGGCTACTTTTTCCATCAAAATGTCGTGGGACTTTGTCAACGCAACACGTTGATGGGTGACGCTTCCCGCAAAAAACAGAAAGGTCCAGGACTCGATGAACAGGATTGTCAGAAGAATCGTGTGGGCTGTTCCCCAAGCCTTGAAGCCTTTAACCAGCAAAATGATAAAGACCACCAGCGAAATAAGCACAACCAACCAGACAAGCATGCCGAAAATGTCCATGTAATTCTGCCTGGGGTTGAAAGTCGCGATGGTGTGGGGAAGACTGTCGAAACGCACGAGTTCGCTGGAAACGAGCCAACGCACGCTACAGCATAGTTGGAAAAAATGAGTTTTCCTAACATTTCCTCCGTCAAATCGATGTTAAGTTGGCTAGATTTCACTGTCAAGCAAGACGTAACGCTTTGCCTGAGCCGACTGGTCCAAATGCCCCGATTTTGAGGGTTTTGCCGATCGGGCCGGAACGTCAGCCGGTTCCGACAAACCCGTGCCCGATTTGCCTCCGAATTCCTTATCTTCCAGGTTAACCCCAGAAACTATGCCAGAACCGATTATCAGCATCAGCGGCCTCCGAGGAATCGTGGGTTCCGAACTCTCTCCGACAGTCGCAAGCCAATTCGCCGCTGCATTTTGCACCCAAGCGCCGCCGGGCCCCATCGCGATTGCACGCGACGGCCGACTGAGCGGACCCATGCTGGCGGATTCAATCGCCGCGACCATTACGGGACATGGACGCGATTGCCTGGATCTGGGGGTCGCAAGCACCCCCACGGTTGGTGCTTTCGTTCGATACGCAAAAGCGGCCGGAGCGATCCAAATTTCAGCCAGCCACAACCCACCTGCCTACAACGGGATGAAGCTTTTCAGTCCCGAAGGCCGAGTTCTACCGTCCGAACCAGGAACCCGCGTTCTCAACGCCTATCGACAAGGGCTTACGAACTGGCAGCCTGCAAACTCGCTGGGTACAAGACGCCCAACCGAGGAAAGCCATAACATCCATCTGCAGCTTGTGCTGGCGACCGTTGATGTCCCATCGATTCGAAAATGCCAATTCCGAGTTCTTCTCGATAGCAACCATGGCGCGGGTTCCATTCTCGGCAAGCTGCTTCTAGATGCCTTGGGGTGCGAAACCGTGATTTTGGGCGGACAGCCTGACGGTCAGTTCACACACCCACCGGAACCTCTTGCAGAGAACCTAGTCACTGTTTCACCTCGAGTGGCTCAAGAAGGCTTCCACGTCGGATTTTGCCAGGACCCAGACGCCGATCGGCTCGCGATTATTGATGAGAAGGGGCATTTTATCGGGGAGGAATACACGGCCGTCTTGTGCATGATGCGATCGCTTACGCAAAACCGCGGCCCCTTGGTCACCAACTGCGCATCGAGCAGCATGACAGAATGGTTAGCCCAAAAACACAACGTGCCCTTCTATCGAAGCAATGTGGGGGAAGCGAATGTCGTGGACATGATGTTGGCTCATGGTGCCCTTTACGGAGGCGAAGGAAGCGGCGGCCCCATCGACCCTCGAGTTGGATTCATTCGCGACAGCTTTGTTGGCATCGCTCAAGTTCTTGACCTGATGGCCTACTCCCAATCGACGGTCTCCGAACTGACAGCCCAACTTCCAAGGCTAGCCATGATCAAAGACAAAATGAGCCTTAGCAAAGAAAAGCTCAATGCATCCATCGCAAAACTAGCTTCTCGTTTGAATGCGGATCGCGTAAGCAACCTGGATGGTGTTCGACTGGATTGGTCCGATCGATGGCTCTTGTTGCGAGGCAGCAACACAGAACCCATCGTTCGCTTGATTGCGGAATCACCCAACGAATCGGATTCCCTGGATCTCATCAACCAAGCCAAGGCCATCATGGCAGAAGAGTGAATCGTTTCATCGAACCTCCACGAATGGGTTGAGTGTCTGCAAGATGAGGAGAGCAGCTTCGGCGAACTGACTTGTTTACGGATTTTTCTCCGAGAACTTTGGTCGGAACCCAGCATTGGCCAAGCCTCTTCGAACCGCAGTCTGACTCGATCGCTTCTTCCGTTGATTTAACGTACCCCAATTCTCTGCCTTCGTCCACCACATGCTTGTTGGGATGGGACTCGTCGCCTCGTCCACTACCTGTGTTTGTGGATGGGACTCGTCGCCTCGTCCACTACCTGTGTTTGTGGATGGGACTCGTCGCCTCGTCCACTACCTGTGTTTGTGGATGGGACTCGTCGCCTCGTCCACTACGTGATGGTTCTTTGGAGAATTCGGTTCGTTTTGTTGTTACAATGGATCGGCGGCTTGGATCACCTCACGAAATGAGAGCTTTGGTTTGATGTTTAGAATTGATTGCTTCAATCACTTGCCCCTTTTTTGGGGGGCTTTCGTGCTTTCTGTTTCGATGGCTCTTTGGACGCCGGTCGACCTTTTGGCTCAGGAACAAGAAAACGCTCTGGATCAAGAACTGTCGCAACGATGGACGAATTCCATCCAGCCGCTCCTCAAGGAACACTGTGGAAGCTGCCACATGGATTCCGCCAACGAGGGTGGCGTTGACTTGGACGATTACCAAGATCTTGCGAAAATTCGGTTGCACACCAGCACCTGGGAGCAGGTTCGAGGAGTCATTCGGGCGGAAGCTATGCCGCCGCCAGAAGAAAGCCGCATCAGCACCGAACAGCGCCTGCAATTAGCCACGTGGATTGAACAGGCGTTGCATGAAGTGGATTGCTCGTGCGCGGAACCTCCGCCGGCCGTGACCTTGCGAAGACTGAATCAGATTGAATACGACAACACCGTTCGAGACTTGTTATTGGTCGACTTGAAAGCGTCTCGCAAAATAGGCTTTGTTTCCGATGACGTGGGCAATGGATTCGACAATCAAGGCGAAGTGCTGACCCTGCCACCCATCGTGCTGGAGAAATATCTGCAAGCCGCCGAATTCGTTGCGAACAACACCATCGAGACCGATCGAGAACAGTTTCGCAAACAAACCTTCGAAGGGGAGGCTCTGTTTCATCTAGGAGCTCAAGCTATTCCAATTTATACGGCGGATGGGGAGTATCAAATCAACGTCCGAATGCGGTTTGGCGAAAAACCAAACTTTACCTGCCAAGTGGCCATCGCCGTCGATGGTAAACCGGTTGCCCAGCACGATGTCCAGTCCAAGGAAGAAACCTACAAGCACGATGTAAATTTGACTGCAGGCGAGCATGAAGTGACCGTGCAATACTTGCAAGACAACAACCCAGACGATCGCAATGATCCCAATAGTCGTTTGTTCATTGACACCGTTCGAGTTTCCGGGCCATCCAACGGCCAACCTGCTTTTCCCCGGCACCATGATTTATTGGTTATCGCACGCCCCGACCAACGCGACACTCCCGATTCCGAGCCTATTGGCCTGCCGGAAGCGTCTCGACGTATTTTTACGAAACTGCTGCCGCGTGCATACCGTCGTCCCGTCCAAGCAGAAGAAGTGAACGCAGTGGTGGCCGTCTGCGAGAAGGCTGCCGCAGCAGGCTTCACCTACGAGGAGTCGCTTCGATTTGGCTTGCAAGCGGTCTTGGTTTCACCCAACTTCTTGTTTCGAAACGAATCGTTGGACACGAGCTCGCGCATCGATGACTACAGCCTAGCGGTCCGGCTTTCGTACTTTCTGTGGTCCTCGATGCCAGACGAAACGCTCTTTGAATTGGCTCGAACAGGTTCCCTGCGCGATCCTGAAATTCTGAAGCAGCAAGTGGATCGAATGCTTGATAGCCCCAAGTCGGACGCGATGGTTAGCGGCTTCTTTGGTCAATGGCTCGGATTGAGAAACCTTGCCAAGATCGATATCGATCGTGAAAAGTATGTGGGCTGGAATGATCGATTGCGAAACGCCCTGGTCAAAGAAACTGAAATGTTTTGCGGGCATCTTTTGAGAAATGGATCGCTGGACGAGATTGTCAGCGCGAACTACACGTTCATCAATCCAAGACTAGCGGAGTTCTACGGGATCCCCTTCGAAGGGAACGATCCAAGCAAGATGTATCGCCGGAACCCAAACCGAAAGGGGGGTAACGAACGTCGTCAAGGATTTTATGAGAATGAAGACAAATGGGTACGTTCTGAACAAGGCATGAACCGACGAGGCCTTTTGACGCATGCATCGGTTCTCGCACTGACCTCCAATCCAACTCGAACTTCCCCCGTCAAACGAGGGAAATGGATCTTGGAAAATGTTTTGGGGGATCCACCACCGTCAGCCCCACCCAACGTTCCTTCGCTCGAATCGGCCGAACACAAGCCGAACGCTTCGCTGCGGGAACGACTGGAAATCCACCGAAGCAACCCAAGCTGCGCAGGTTGCCACAAATTGATGGACCCGATTGGACTTGGACTTGAGAATTTCGACGCAATTGGACGATGGCGAGATAAAGACGGCGAAATTACGATCGATTCCAAGGGGGAATTGGCAGACGGGCGAGTTTTTCAAAGCCCCGCTGAATTGATCGCGTTCATGTCGTCCGCCCAACCGCAGGTTGAAAAAAACGTTGCTCAACGCATGCTCACCTATGCTTTGGGACGCGGTTTACAACGTCAGGATAAGTGTGACGTTGACTTGGTTTTACAGTACACTAAAGAAAACTCAGGCTCGTTTCGGGCGATGGTTAAAGCTATTGTCTTGAGCAACGCGTTTCACGAGTCCCCCGCCTTCCTCGCTCAAGGAAATCCCACCCATGCAAACTGAAAATCCAAACGATCATTCCAGCGTGGCTGACGCTTCCAACATTTTGGACCGATCGGTGGCTTGCGCCCGAATCAATCGCCGCACTTTGCTGCGAGGCCTGGGGGTTTCGCTTGCATTGCCCAGCTTAAATTTAATGCAAACGCCCTTGTCGCGAGCCGCTGAACCAGGGGCGGTGTCGCCCGTTCGACTTGCATGGGTGTTTTTCCCCAATGGAACGAATGCAGAACGTTGGCTACCCAAAGGCAAAGGCTTGGACTGGCAACTTTCTCCCAGCTTGGAACCACTCGCCGACTGCAAATCCGACTTCAATGTCCTCCGTGGCTTAGCGCAAGTGAATGCTCAGTCGCTTGGGGACGGACCTGGAGATCATGCTCGTTCGGCAGCAGCGTTTTTGACAGGTGCACATCCTTACAAGACGGCGGGATCCAAGATTAAAGCAGGGCGAAGCGTCGATCAGATTGCTGCCGATTCGTATGGTCGAACCACTCGATTGGCTTCCATCGAACTCGGCACGGAAGAAGGTCGCGATGCAGGCTCCTGCGATTCGGGCTACGCGTGCGCCTATTCGAATAACATCTCCTGGAGATCCGATTCCCTTCCAACCGCCAAAGAAGTAAACCCGCTTCGCGCGTTCCAACGGCTTTTCGGCACCGGCGGCCAGGATTCGCGATTGCGTCAAATGCAGTCGCATATCCTTGATTTTGTAGCCGACCAGCGATCCCACTTGGAACGCATTGCCGGCGCCGAAGACAAACAAAAATTAGAAGAGTACTTCAACAGCGTTCGGGAGGTCGAGCAACGCATCAATCGCTTCACCAGGGAGATTGCATTGCCAGAAGGTACAAAAGAGCCTTCGGAAAAACCAAGTGACCCGACAGAACATATTCGACTGATGTACGACATGATGGTTCTGGCGTTCCAAACGGACACCACGCGACTTGCCACGTTCATGCTCGCCAACGAAGGAAGCAACCGAGCGTTCCCAATGATTGAAGTGAAAGACGGCCACCATCAGCTATCGCACCACGAGAACAAGCAAGAAAACGTCGACAAGATCGCGAAAATCGACAAGTACTACTCCGAGCAATTTTGCTACTTCCTGAAAAAGATGAAGGAAACAAAGGATGCCAACGGATCCTTGCTCGATCAATCGCTGATTGTCTACGGTGGATGCATCTCCGACGGAAATCGACATGACCATCATGATCTGCCCATCATTCTCGCTGGCAAAGGTGGCAATCAAGTTGAAACGGGCCGACTGCTCGAATTCCCGATCAACACCCCTTTGAACAATCTGTTCTCCACCATGCTAGAGCATGTTGGAATCGAAGGCGTAACGTTTGGCGACGGGACGGGACGCGTCAATCTCGGCTAAAACCAAACGGGCTCGGCTAAAACCAAACGGGCTCGGCTAAAACCAAACGGGCTCGGCTAAAACCAAACGGGCTCGGCTAAAACCAAACCGAGTAGATCAGTAAAACCATCATCACTGTTCCACAAATGGTTTTGAGCAAGGTGCCCAGCAGCTTGCCCCAAAGGGCTCCCCATCCGATCCGGATGCTAAGGTCCCATTCTTTTCCAGCCCATCGCTCGCCCGCCACGGCTCCGCCGAAGGCCCCAAGCCCTCCGAAAAATACCGCCGCGATCAAGCTTCCAATGAACGGCACGGGAATCCCGACAAACATGCCAACGATCGCGCCCACGAGCGATCCCACGACCGCCAAAACGGTCCCTCGACGCGAACCACCAAGCTGGTTGACGCCCGCTGCCCCAGCCAAAAACTCGATGATCTCACCTGCGACTGCAAGCACCAGAAGCGTGATCAACGCGGGGAAGTCAATGTCCTGATGAGTTTCTACCGTGGTGAAGTAGGCGACCGCTGCGCCGAGCAACAACAACCCCCAGTTACCCGGCAGCCCTAGCAAAGTGCACACCCACAAAATGGGGGCAGCCAAAGTAACGACGCTAGCAATAATGTAGTTCAAGTTTTGTAACTCGCGAAATTGTGAAGATCTCTTCCGACTGTTGGCGAGCGCGCCCAAAATGGGTTATGCTGGTGCGGACGGTATGCCTTCAGTGTTCTGGATTTTGTTCAATCACCCACCGGGAGGAGTCAGCATGAGCGAAAGCTCCGCATTGGATTGTAGTGTATTGGTGCTGAATCGTTTCTATATGGCCGTTCGCGTGGTCGATGTTCGACGTGCAATGACGCTGCTGTATCGCGGGTGTGCCGAAGTGATTGTGATCGAAGAAGATCAATACGCCAATTATGACTTTGAAAGTTGGTGCGAGTTATCCGAACTGCATGCGATGGAAAAGCAGAACGACGAAGATTACCTGCGAACCCCGACAAGAGAACTCCAAGTCCCTCGAATTGTTCGCTTAGTGCTTTACGATCGAATTCCTAAATCGACCGTTCGATTCAATCGCAAAACCTTGTTCGCGCGCGATGGCTACCGATGTCAATATTGCGGACAAACAAGACCGATGAGCCAGTTGAGTCTGGATCACGTTGTCCCACGGTCCCAGGGTGGAAAGACGACCTGGGAAAATGTGGTTTGTTCATGCATGGGTTGCAATGGTAAGAAGGGTGGACGAACGCCGGTCCAGGCCTCCATGAAGCTATTGACCACCCCCATCCGGCCTCATGCAAATCCAGGTATCGCGGTCACGTTGCAAGATCCAAGGTATCACTCCTGGAAGACTTTTCTTACAAACGTTGCAAGTTAAGCCAGAACATTGCGGCAGATGGCACTGAACATGGTTCACACATTAGTGAACATGCAGTTGACGAAGCCTTGATAAACCATCCAGCAGCGATCGCGTCTTTCCATTGGGACCGATCAAACCAGCATTCTGATAAATGTGATCATCACAGTCGGAAAACTGATTCCATATGATTCCATGAATGTTGCTTTTGGCTAGCAACATCTGCATGATCTCCAATCCATTGACTGGCATTCGATCGCGTCTGCTGGCCTCCGCGTCTGCTTCTCCCAAGTGCATTGCCGGCTGGGCAAATGTGCCGTTGGGCAGATCGATAGAGCCTGAATCGGATAGCTTCGATGTTTTCCATCCCGCCATATTTGGATATTCCCAATTCGATACGATCCCTGATTTCGACAATGCCTTGGAATCACTTAGCAAATTGCAAGGGCTCGAGACTTGTGCCAACAGAGGAAGCCCAAGAATATTCCAATGATCGATCAAATCGGAAACATCGACCAAGTCGCGAGGCATCGAACCACTGGGCCAGTAATTCATATTCAATTCCAAGCCTAAGCCGGAAAGTCCCAAGTCGGCACGAATCAAAGCATCCGCAAAATGCAATGGGCTGATCCCATCGGCCTTTTGGCCAAGGTACTCGGCCCACGGCGAATCGATGGTCAACACCACCGGTGTCTTAGGGTCGCTTCTGCGAATCGCTTGAATCACGCCAACCGCCAGATGAAGCACTTGTTCGTCCGAGATCCCAAGTGTGTTCGGGCAATTCAAGCCAGTTGCCGCTGACCACAGGTGAACTTGCCCCCGATAGCGTTCGACCACCTGAACAGCGTGTTTGCAAGCCGCTTCGTACAAAGATTCAAAATCGCTAAAAAGGTACAGCCACTTTGGTACTGCATGCGATTGCAAATTCAAAAGCGGACCACCAAAGACCCTCATGGAATTCTTGCGGGCCCAATTCAACTGGGAATCAATGATTGCAAACGTAGCATTCTTCGAATCCGATTCAATTTGCCCCATCTCCATCGATATCTGAATCGTATTGATGGCTGGCACCGCCTGCACGATTTCTCGTTCCCAATGCTCTTTGGGTACTACTTTGACGCCAAGGAGTGTCCCCAGTTGCTTCTCCGTCTGATGCCTGGCCTGCAGTGATTGCGAAATGAATGCGCGCGCCAACGGCTTCGAAGCACTGATCGCTAGATCGATTGCGTTCTGGGCATGAACCAAGCATACCTCTGGTGTATCCGTCGTCAGCAGGGATTGGACAAAGGACGTCACGGCCTGTTCCATCAACGACGTGTACGATTCAGGTACCTTCAGCCCCAACCGTAACCAATCCAGGCCCCTGCCACGAATCCGGTGAATGGTCCCCCGTGCGAGCTCAACGTGTAGCCAATAGGGCTCGTCTTGGCAACGAAGTGAGGCGGTCGAAAGCTGAATAGGCCCGTATTCTTCCGTGGGCCAAACAATGGAAAGCTTTCCTGATTCGTTGACAGCCCGCTCGATGACCAAACAGCCATTTTCAATTCGATTTTTGCTGGCCCAAGGGATCCCTTCGATGCCCGATACAAACGCAGTGCTCCAAATCTGAGGATCATACTCATGGGCGCTCGGCACTCGGAATCGCAACAGACCCATGCATTTCTCGACAAAGCTACAGCAATTGGAAGGGAAATCGACCTCGGTAGGGAACGGAAGTGTACTCGATTCGTTGCCAATCAGCAATTTGGTACAATTTTCTCCACCTTTGTTTCCAAGAAGTCTTTGTTCCCCCAAAACATCATGCCACGACGAGAACTTCGTTTTGCAACCCTCGACAACGTAAAGTCCGATCTTCAAACGCTGCATTCCAGAGGCTACCACCAATTCGGAAAATGGAATCTGTCCCAGAATGCCAACCATTTGGCGGACTGGATGACTTTCCCAATAGACGGATTTCCCAAATCTCCTTGGTTCATTCGTGTTGTATTGGGCATCATGCGTGTTACGCAGGGAAAAGCGCTTTTCAGAAAATTTGCTCAAGAACAACGGATGGCCCTAGGCCAACCCACCATTCCATCCACCATCTACCCAGCCACCGCCAACCAGGGTCCGAGTGTGTCCAACGAGGAATACCAAACGGCTGCGGTGGATCGATTGTTGGGTTGCATCGACCGCCTGAGCGCCTACCGCGGCCCACTGCATCCGTCGCCGCTGTTTGGACCATTAAGCTATGACGAAGCGGTCGCCTTGCAGCTGGCTCATTGCGCTCATCACTTAAGCTTTCTTGAACCGAAATAGCTTTCCTGGGGCTACCGGTCCTTCATGAAACGCAAAGCATGGAACAACCCTTCCATAGAAAAGCCACCCATGGTGACTTGAGCTTGGGGATTGCTGCAAGATTCAGGAACAGCTGAGGACAACTGTTCTACATGGTTCAAGGCCACTAGCTTTTTGGCCGGTTTCGAATGCGGAACATATCTTGATGGGGCAACATGATGCCCCCGTCAATTGTCAACGTGGAGCCAGTAATGTAGTCGCTATTGGGATGGACCAAGAACACCACCCCTTGAGCGATGTCGTCGGCGGTTGCGAGTCGCCCCCAAGGCAATTGCGATCCATGCTTGGCTAATTCCTCATCAAAGAAGAACTTCCTTTCCCCCGGGGTATCGGTCCAACCCGGATGAAGCA
>Ga0247833_1001727_pt1 | contig 34322 bp, 43 predicted proteins | sample LaCruzMarch2015__7_FD_187117 | JGI IMG/M metagenome (GOLD analysis project Ga0247833, IMG submission 187117) | Freshwater microbial communities from meromictic Lake La Cruz, Castile-La Mancha, Spain - LaCruzMarch2015_8m | ecosystem: Environmental > Aquatic > Freshwater > Lake | place: Spain... | reverse complement strand
ATCCAGGCGTCTGTCCGAGGATAATACGTGGTACAAGAGTAATACCAGTAAAGAGTGTAGGGACGGCAGTAGCACGATTCCATGTCGCGAGAGAAGTAGGTCATTGACCCAATGAAAGAGTTGCAGAATCCCGAGTAAGAGTGGTACGAAATGTAGCATCTGGTGTGTTTGAGAAACCACTGACGAGATTCCAACTTTTTCCATCCAGATATGATTGTATTGCCATAGGGAGATTGGCAGGAGTAGAAATCATACCTGCTGTGAAACCTTCTCTATTAACTGAGTCAATGCGTAGTGTCGGTGGAGTGGTCTCGATACGAGTCGTGTAATCCCTGACCTGATCTGAAGCGGTGATACGTACCAGTATCTCACGGCTTTCTTTCTGTCATTCAAATGCTATTTTCGTACTCGACACACGACGCCATTCTGCCGATGGAAGACGAAGAATCTCAACATTTGTGAGTGTATCAGCTGGGAAGTATTGCTGAAAATCAATTTCAGTTGGACCAGGAAATGTGAGGGAAATTTTTGGAGGAATCTGAGAAACTGGATCAGTGACAGAAAAGAGCGAATGTGCATCAAACAAAGTTCCACGTGGAAGACGAACATCTGGGAGACTACGAGCATCAACAAGAGTACCATAATACCATTCAGGTCGGACTGAGAGAGAAAGTTTTTTGACTCCAAGTCATGGGCTATATTCTGTAGAGGTCCAGTATTGTCATGGACCGATAGTTGTTTTCGTACCATCTGGAAAACCGATCACAACTCAGCCATTGTTATCTGTCAGGATGACATCCCCAGGCAGAAGTGGCATACGTGTATCTCGGATAGTGAGAGGTCGTTTTTCCTGCGTAGTACCAAAGAGAATCAATGATCATTTTCGTACATCTATCTGACTATCCTGTTGAAATACTATGCGTTCTCAGACATTCATCTTTTGTGTTGTTTTTGTCCCATTGTGAATGATATCAAATACTGTCACTTCTCTCGTGTACGCAGATTGACCAGAACGAATCACAAAGTCAGAAGGAAGTATCTCCTCCCTACCTGATTCATCGATAAATTTATTACCAGGAATTAGTGTGCGATAGACAGCACGATGTTCGATAAATACGAGACCATCAATATTGTCTATTCGAGGAACACTCTGAACTCAGAATGGAATATTTTTTTCTGGAAGTATATCGACTTGGTAGCGTGCACTTTTTGGATCTGTCGTAAAGAGTGACCGGAAAAGCATCAGACGAGAGTGTCCTTGATTTTGTTTTACAAATGTCTGAAATCGTACAGTTTCAGGAGAATGGGCCTGGAGCATATCTATCTGCCCTTCTGAAGGGATAGCTGAGAGGAGTGAATTTTTGATACCAAAGAAGTCCTCATAGATATCAGCAGTTGTATAGACACGAGGAGCATCTTTGATCGTGTAGGGAGATACTTCAGTCGTGTAATTTTCTTTACGATAGATGATATTTCAGAGACTATAATAGACATCCAAATCGCCATCAGCATCATCATCGACGGTATGAATTTTTGTCTTCCCGTCGAGGTGTTCTGTATAATCCATCAATCGTTGTGTCACAGAACCATTGGTGACATAGAGTCCTCGTGTTCTTCTGACTGTTTCAGGTTGAGTAGTGGTGTCGATAAATTGATTACCTACTCATGGTGCTACTACTGTTTCTGGAAGTGGCGTGACAGCGAGAGGAGCAACTACTGGAGCTATATAATTTTCCAGGAATGGTTGTGTGAGTGATGGAGCAAGCGCGAGGAGATGGCTCTTGGATTGATCTGCGTTTGCGAGATGCGCTGAATTTGGTAATTTCGTACCCAGAGAAGCTACATCTTCTGGCTTTTTGATACCTTGAGACCATGCTAGCAGATCTGACTGTATTGTCTGATTATCAGCGATATCGAGATGAATAGCTCTGGTAATAGCATCAAAACGATCATCGACTTTTTTCTGCATCTGAGCAAATGAAGTATCTGGTACGAGTGAGGTAGTCTGGACAGGAATGGCAGAAGGAATGCCAGAAGATCCTGCTCCGCTCGATTCTGTACCTTGATTGAGATTGATAGGAAAATTCTCAAATGGTTTCAATGCATCTTTGAGCATATCTATGATAAAATCAACATCGTAGTCCAGAGATACATGGGTAGCAACACGGATGGCCTCAAGCCATTCTAGAGTAGGATATGGCCCACGAGCATCGAGAAAATCCTCTGGAAGATATCCTTCTCGTTCTGTTTTGTGAGCGATTTTCGTCCCTACATACCATTCAGGTGCGATCGGAATCTGACGATATTGACACTGTATACGAGTGACGAGTTTGAAGAGTTCCAAGACCCTCTTGAGAGGCACGGAAAGTTCAGGAACTCTCGGAGGAGGAGGGAGATTTGGGAGATTTGGGAGTTCGACAACTGGTATCTCGACATCCAGATTAAGTTCAGGAATTTGTGGAAATTGTGGCATCGGTTTGATAGACGGTTGATTGATGCTCGGGGACTGAGCATCTGGGATAATCACAGGAACAAAATTCAAATCAAAAACAGGATAGGCGATATCCAGAGAGAGATCAATATCTGTAAAATCAAGCTCTATATCCATCCAACGAGGCATTTTCGTAACAGGGAGAGGAGGTATAGCTGCAGGGATAATAATCCAGAGCCAATGCTGGAGATTCCATCGTTCATTTGTACACACAGTACACTGTGCTTCATACTGACTAAATACATCGAGAAGCTCCTGCCAAGGTTCGAGAAGTTGTGACATCTTTGTATATGTCTCTACCCAGAGCTGATACGCCTTACCATTTTCATCGAGCCATGCTCACATCAGATTTTGAATTGCTGAAACATTTTGGATGATAGCGTGCAGCAGTTTTTCCTTGAGATAATAGAGATTTTGAAGTTTTTCTGGAAGCTCTCCGTAACTACGAACAGTTTCAATATTTGATTCGATACTCGCTATCAGTGCTTCACGACCAGCACTATTTTTATCTGGAGGAAGTTTTCTCCATGCTTCTATGATGCCTTGATTACGCGTAATCCAAGCTTCAGCTTGTTCTTTACCAACCCATGGTATGTCATAACTAATGGTCTCAGGTCGAAAATGGATAATAGGAAGTGTACTCAAGTACTCAAAGGCATTTTGCAATCCCGCAGTTTTTTGCTGAACAACAGACTGAATTTCCTCCTGAGTACTTTCCTCTGTCAGTTTTTTTGAAGCATTATCGAGGATAGTTTTTGCTGTTGTTTTGAGAGTAGGGCTGTTTTTTGGAGTTCACTCTGGAACTGTATCTTTTGTCATTTCTTCCCATCATCTATCAGCCAAACTCTCAAAATCGGGGAGAAAAATCTTTAAATCTGGGAGATGCGTCATACTCGACATAATCTCATCCATTTGTAACTCATACCAGTCCATGATAAAATTTGGAAAATCTTTCACACTCTTGAGATTGATATTGACCACTTCTCAGAATTCTCTGAATTTCATAGTACTCGGATCGAGAGTAATTCCTACGACAGGAGTAGTATTTTCTGGTACTTGATTCTGGGGAGTATTTCATGGAGTCTGAGATGTGCGTCCAGGTGCTTGATTATTGAGACTTTCAAATGGAGATCCAGTACTGCCCATTTGAAGACCAAGAGGAGTATCTGATCCAGTCAAATTATTGAGAAGACTCGCATATTGTGCGATATTATTTTGGAGAACACTTACATTTACATCATTTGGGGATCTGAGATAGACGGTTGCGGATTTCGAGAGATCTCGAGGATACTCAGTCACTGGTCTGAAAAAATCACAATCATCCGCATTTGTAAATCGATTAGTATTGGTATTGTCTCGAGTATTTCAGACATTATTTGTTCAGCTCGTACCTCATCAAGTAGTATTTCCATTTGACGAATTATTCGCTCACACATTACCCAAGACATTGCTCAGAATATTGCTTCAAAGACTCCCTCAAGATCCACTTCATGTAGCATTTGTTCAAGTATTTTTCAAATAAATAGAGCTTTTTGGTGTGTCTGAGAGAGAATCAGACATATCAAGTTCTATATTGAGTGGGGTGTCTTCACTGCCGTCATCGCGACATACAGTGATAGGTTGTACCGAATAGATACAATTACCAGCATAATCTATTGGGAAAGATCCAGGAGTACTATACACTTTATTATTAGGGCCAGTACACCACACTTGTGCGATGGGACCAGTAGTAGTCAATCAAACAAAATAGCGAAATATACTAATGCCCAGTCACGGCACATATGGAGTGGCTGGTTTCCCATATGATCGAGCTCATTCCATATTCTGAGGTTGCTCGATACTGCTCTGATTGTTCTGGCTAGTAGTTTGTGGTCTACGAGCATTAGGTACATTTTTATAGACATCGCCTGTGGCACCTTTCGCAAATTCTGAACGAGCAAGATTGGGAGTGTCTCTTAACCCGAACCATTTCCCATCCATAGTATCCCTCGCCGATTCAAATGCTTCTGGCGTTCAAGTCTTGAGATTCTCATACGATGATGGATATTTCCTACTCACATACTCATGCATAGCAAGTGTTTGTTGGTCGAGAGTCGATGTCCCATTTTTACCTCCACCATTGAGATGTTGTGCAACGTCTGGATCAACTCCTAATCGAATAGCATCCTGTACATCGAGTCCATTGTTTTGATAGTAACCATAATCAGCACCGATATCTCCATACTTTCTCACATTAGCATTTGTATCGGCTGTATTGAGGTAATCAGCATACGCTTCTTTGGTATTGAATCCACTTTCTGTGCGAGCAATTCCATTCAGAAATGCACGCTGACTCGAATGAATATCATTCACAGATTTAGTCGCTGCTGATGCCGCGGGATTGCCACTCGGATCAATAGGTGCAGTATCAGCGAGATAATCTTTATTAGGAGTAAATCCTTCTTCGGAGTAAAATGGCTCAGACACAAAATCCTGTTTTGGTGAACTCTGAGTTCAGGTTGTTTGATTATTATTTTTTGAGGGTTCAGTATCCTGAGGGTTTTCTTTTGGTCCATCATCCAAACCATTTCCTTGATAATTTCATGGTCCTCCACCAAAATAATCAAAGCCACCCCCTGCACCATATGGTTCATTAGGCCATGTTTGTTTTCTGTCTTTACCTGTAGGAAATGCAACAACTGGATAACCACATCTCACATCATTGAAACAAGCAACAGGTGGTTGATTTGCTCATGGGGTTGGATACCCAAAGGTCGTTTTCGTATTCCCTGGTACATTGTACGTCCAGTTAATGGGTGATGATTTACAATTGGACTCTCCAAAGCCACACGTCAATCACGAGGTAATGACATTTACTCATTGTTCGATAGTCTTTTCAGCTTTTTCAAGTGCATCATTCGCCACTTTTGCTTGTGATGTATCTCACTGATTCTCGACCTGAAATATATCACCAGGATCATCGTCATCAGTATCTGGTATACTATCACCATCAGTATCAGTCATTACAGCTCTGAGTATATCTGTAGCAGTCTGAATCATCTGAGCTCAGGACTGACTCAATTGCTTCGATTGATTATTTTGGAGAGATGACAATGTATTTGCGAGTGACGATCCAGAGAGTCATCATGAATTATTTCTTCATCATGATACAGTCAGAGATTGGGGAGAATTTTTATCAGGTTTTTCTGCATTTTTATCCGGATCTGAGATATCACGAACGATAAATGTTTTATGGTAAGTACGATCATACGTATTGTGCGAACGATAGAGTAAGAGAGGTCCCCCACAGGTTTCATTTGGATTGAAGCGTATATCACCATAAACATCGTGATTGTAGAAATCATTTTCGGGAATAGAGTTGAGCTGTGTAGCAGACTTATTAATGGTCAGGATTTTATCTCGTGAGATATTTTTTGTACTCGTTGGATCATTTTTATCTTCGAGATACCCCACATCAAACCGACCAAAAGAAAATGAACGAAGCGATCCTCAGTATACGAGTGTGAGTGAAGTTCACGGCGCTATCGTGACATCTCTCAAATCCATGATACCTGACTCAGCCTGCGAATCATCTGTGAGAAAAGGACGAGTTTCTCTCGCAGTACCACGGATAATATCATACTTCATTTCAGCTACTGAGAGATATCGAGCAAATTTTTCTAAAAGAATAATACCGCTGATATTTGTATTCGAATTGTTTTGAAGAGACATTTTTACCTCGATTGGTGATCATGATAACAGTTGTCATGATGTCTCCAATGATCGGTATTGTTTTGTAATAGTGAGAAATTCTGGAGCGATAAATGGTGCTCGGAGTACATCCAGAGATTCACCAGTTTTTTGAGCTGTACCAGAGAGAGTATTTTTGTCGATTCGTATCTGAGTAAAGAGGAGTTTTCGAGCTTGTTCTTGCTGTACGCGGAGCTCAAGTGATACATTCTTTCAGAGAAGATCTGGATCAGTAAACCCTTGACCATTATAGCGAATAGCACCAGTAAAATACGATGATTTTGCTTCATTTGAGAGGACAAAATCATAGACTTTTTCGATGAGCTGAACAGTGAATATACCAGTATCGCGACCATAAAAAATAAACAGACTTCCATAGTGATCTAGTACGATGATATCGTCTATGCCGTCATAATCCATATCAAAGACTTCTAACTGTTCAATTTTTCAGAGCAGAGGTGTGCTATCATACTTCATAGGTTGTTCTGTTGGCCCATTTGCATCGTGATTGATTCGTCGCAAAGAACCTTTTTGGTCAACATAGACGATATCAGAAAAACCATCACCCGTAAAATCACCAGCTCGTACCATATCTCTCTGAGCCCCACGTACAGAGAGGAGATCGCCAACATCGACAAGAGAACCATCTGATCGGTTCAATCAAAGTCAAATAGTATTATCATTATGATACACGATGAGATCTTTTTTCCCATCACTATTTGAGTCGCGGAAAGTAAAATCATCTATCGGAGTCGTGCCTATGTAGACTGGTTCCCCTATAGTCTGATCGAGTCATGTCTGAGAATTGACTTGATAGTTTGGGAGTCGAATAATTGGATCTCCGAGATTGATCGTCAGATAGTCAGTATGATCTTGGACAGCACGAGACCATGATTGTCCTGCAGCAAACTGAAGCATGGATGTATTTTGGCGTGCCCATCAGAGTCCATATTTTTCTGGATATGCAGACCACCCCTCCCCGTGAGATCACCCGAGAGAAGTCCCAGAAGAAGATGGACTATATCCTACAAGACTTGGAATCTCAAAAGAACTCTTATTGCTCCAAGCAAGTTTTGTCAAAAATCCTGACTGCAGTGGCTCGAGAGTAAAAGTTTCTGAAGTATTAATATCTGTTTTTTCAGTAGGAATACGAGATTTCCATCTAAGAGAAAGAGTACCAATATTTTGTCATTTGTAGGAAACCGAGAACTGAAGATTGTCTCCTTTTTGATGGATAAATGTCAGCAGAATATCAGTCGATGCGAAAAGTTGTCCTGTAAATGAAAAGAGTTTTTGTTCATCACGATAGATATCACCTTCTCGGAGAGAGATATCGCTACTCGCAGATGTAAAATACATGTTATCTCGATCACAGTCAAGAGTACAGAGGACTCATGTTCTTTCTTTTGAAAGCGCTGGGTATCGCACTCTAGCTATACTCCCCCTCTGTCTATCATAGATAATGAGGGTCAATACATCATCAATATAGGACTCAATTTCAACTCACACGCCTGCTCAGTATTGCATCGAACCAGTGATAATATTACCAGAAGGCAATACAGTAAAGAGAGGATTCTCTGGTGTATCGATCAGAGTGGAGAGAGCGAGGGCTTTCGTCGTAGAAGAAAAAAGAGAAGCTCCTCAAAAATATCCCTGGATGGGAGACTGACCAAATGGACCACCCAAAAGAACTTGCGTAATATTTTGCCAAGTATTGCTCGATGCCTCTTCACTGGTGATAACAGGGAGGATGGTCGTTATTGAGGCATTTTCTAGTGTTGGGAGGTCTAGCTTTTTCCCATCTTTTTGGAGCAATCATCGGAAGAAAACACGCCCAGGATATCCTCGACTCACTATTTCAATCTCAAAAATACCAGTACTCATCTCTCGAGGAGTTTGCATAACATCTACGAGAGAAGCCTTATCGGGTATGATTTGAAGTGTGTATCACTGGATACTTGTTGGGTTTCAAAAAGAATCATAAATGTGAATTCTTACACGATCACGTGCACCATTTTTCGCATAGAGGATTTCAGGACTTGCGAGCTCGAGAGTGGTAGGTTCTCCTGGTAATACAGTAAAACTCTCCCCAATAGTTTTCCCTCAAACAGTATCTGGGAGATAGAGAGATACAATGCCTGGACGTGTTCCTGTCTTCAGTGTCACAATGGCTCGACCTTTTGAAAAGACAATCGAATCCTGCGACAACTGCGCATCCGTTCCTTTTACAGAAACTTTGGCCGACATATCCCAATCCTCGATGATGCTTCCATCTTGTCTCTGCATACTCAGATTCAGTGGTATTTCTTGACCGACTTTGAGCGTATTTCTATTTGGTATTTCCAGAACTATATTTGCATCTGGGAGGACAGGACGAGATACCGTGGCCATGATTTTTTCAGCTCCTCTTGTAGCGGTCAATGTCAGTGTCGTATTCCCTGATTCGAGAGGGGTGAGAGTAAGTGGAGAAGTAAAAGAGCCAGTAAAAATCCTATTCGTTTTGGATGAAAAAGATGATAAGAGAATATTTGCTGAACTCTCTATTTGGATATTCCAATCGTTCGTATCGAGAAGATTTTCAAATTCATCTCGGAGCGTCAATAAAAATTTTGATGGTGTATCCTTGATGAGAAGTGGATCCAGCGATGCTGTAATATGATGAGGTTTTTCAGGAATAATTGTAAAGTTTGTTTTTCATGAATGATCACCAGAAGCAACTGTCACTGTGTATCTTCCTGCTCGTCGTAAAATAGTATCAATCGTAGGACTACCGATGCGTATTGTGTTATTGGAAATAGGAACTGCTTTGTACGTTCACATCTCCACTCACGTGACATAATCCTGGAGTGTGACATCTGCAGTGGATGCGAGAGGACCAGTGGCATCGAGAAATATATTGAGTCCACTGGGATCACCAGCTCGTATTGTCTGAGATGATTCCAGTGAAGAGGATCCGATAACAGTTACTTGCAGAGTGGATGGCCCTACTAAAATAGTATTTCTCTCCGAACGAAGTAATACATCTTGCTCTGAATACATACGAGATTCGAGAGTGATACGTGACTTATTTTCATTGCGTGAAGTGAGCACCCATACAGCATGACCATCCTTGAGTTTCTCAGAACCTGAAAGAGAATAATACTGATTTTGAATCTCACCCCACTGAGCATTCTGCGCAGAATAACTCTTTTTTTCATCGAGATCATCTATTCTGAGAACTTCTAACTGTATACGTGATGTATCATCATTGATACGGGAAACAGTATCTTCTAGAGAAGTATCTATACGGAGTGCTTGCTTTGGTTTCAGAGTCGTCGTTGAAAGAGTATTTACGAGAGAGAGGGTATTTTTATTGTTCTCTACGAAATCAAGAATTTTATTGAGATTACTATCACTCTGTGGAACATTTTTTAGTGCTTTATTTGACCATGCCTTTGTATCATTTTTATCGTTGATACCATACGTTGGTGACTCAGGAAAATCATTCGTATCAATAGCAGGAGTAAACCACTCTGTCTTCATCGCCTTGCTCAACCACAGCTGTATAGCTCATAGCCACTCATACACATCGACACTTTGAGGTGTTTCAGAAGTGGAGGATGTATCTCATTGTTGCGGAGAGGACGATGTATTTCATGGTTGCTGATTTCATGGTTGCCCAGTAGATCATGGAGGAGTATTTGATGGAGATCCGCTTCATGGAGATCCGCTTCATGGTTGTCCAGAAGATCATGGAGGATTTTGTCATGATCATGGATTACCTTGTCATGAAGGCACATTTCATTGATTTATTCACGGAAATCTATATCCGAGGAGAATACCTATTTCATCTGGTGAAAGAGTATAGCCAGTATTATTTTCATCTCTCAGAGAAGGAGGAAATGTCCTCACATCGTTAATGTGTACATTTTTAAGAGTCGTAAACCACTCTGGAACATCACTATTTTCTTCAGGAGCAAACCCAAAAATAAAGTTTCTCGCATCGCCCTGACCACCCAGATAACTGATTTCATAGAGATTCTTTTTATCAGGAATGATTAATTTACTATTGATACTATGAGACGAGAGGGCCATTTTCAGACCTTCTGCATACTTCATTTCTATATCGAGATATTTCCATCGTAGCGCTGAAACGAGAGCACTTCGTATTTCAGGATTACCGAGGAGAACATCTGCGAGGTTTACAGACGGTGTTGCAGGCTGGATGAGTTGACTCCATTTATGACCAGCAGGAAAAGCTGTCGGAGCAGGAAGATAGGTCTGGACACCTGAGAGAACACTGCGGATTTTTTCTTCTATTGTGTCATCTGTATCATCGACGGCGATCTGGATATCAAATAGATTTGGATAATCAATACGTGCTGGTGTTGCTGTCCTATCGAGATACAGCAAAAACCGTTCCCCGTCGACAGGCAAATTAGGAGATGTGGATCCTGAGAGCTGTTTTCCATAGATTTCAGTGGTTGGATCGCTATGTTTTATGAGAGATGAAATACGCTTATACGTTCCTGAAAGTCCATTTGCCTGACAAGTACCAAGAGGGCTACCATTTCTGCTCAGAAGATTTACTGAACCATTACCCGCACAACTCACAAGAGTAGAAAAAATATTTTCATACACTTCTGGTGTCGGGTCGAGAGAAAAAGGGCTTGGGGTCGTACCCTGAAAATTAGTGGTACACGAATACCGTTTTCCATCAGTTTCTTTTGGCCAAACATAACGACGTTTTTGAAGTCCATTGTGTTGATATGGTCGGAGTATGAGATCATTTTTGAGACAATCGAGGGGACTCCGTGCTCCTATCGTTCTTTTTCCTGCGCTCGGATCATATGCAGGAAATGGGAAATCATCATAGCGATGATTACCGAGAGTAAAAATATCCTCACTTCCTACGATATTCAGTGGACTATTTCATCACCAATATGATTGAGCAGGAGCGCTACATTTTATACCAGCTGCTGCATCGGCTTTGATACGTTTGAGATCATTTTCTATTTCAGAAATAGCATATCCATGATTCATCTCGACAGTAGAATTTTTCCCACCAAAACTCGAACCACGTATGAGACTGCACTGACTCGCAGAAATTATATCAGAGGCCTTTGTACCCAGGAAATAATTGTCATACATAAAATCATATGTTCGACTGACTTTTATGGTTTTTCCTCATTTTTTATCTTCCTCTTGAATAGTTTTTTTACCAGAACGACTGACGAGGATAGGGATATCGAGAGAGAGATTATTGTCGACGTAAGTGTCGATGATTTTTTCTAAAACATCATTTGATTCTTTGATAATTTGAACCGAAAGTGCATCTTTTTTTGTGATAAGCTCTGGGAGGGTATCGAGTCGTACTTCAGAATATCCATTATAATAACGACCAGTATTATGCACCCAACGGTTCACATCTCAGAGATATTTTTCATTTATCACCTTGAGAAAGGGTGTCAGAAGTTCTTTAGTAAAAATCCTCGTAGTTATGTCACTGGCTGAGGCCAAAAATGATGTATCTATTTTTGCATCAGGAACCCAATTTGCAAAAAGAGGAATCTGCAACTTCCCTTCTGATCGCATGAGAGAAAGATATCCCTCATAGATATACTGAGCAAAATCTCGAGTAAATCTATGGTATATAGTGTGCTCTTGCTGACCAATAAAGATTTGTTCGTAAACAGCTAAGAGTCACTTACTTGCCGAACGACTCTCATTGATACTATCCATATAGAGCACTTGAGGATCAGTCCCTACGTTTTCATATCGTCCCCTCTTATCATCATACTCATAGACACGCGCAAAAAATTCACGAATTTTCGTCACATCAGTATCTATATCCCCCGTATTTGGATCTATAACAGAGTGCCAGATGTCTGGTCGAGCATTATTTTTTTTCTGATTGATATATTCATATCGCGTGGTTTCCCAATTCCAAAAAAAGTGTGGCTCATCAAAATCTGCATAGGGATAGAGAGAGAGGAAACTCTGACTCTCTTTGTGTACGACGGGTATTGGTACGTGACCGATTAAAATTGTACCGACGAGTTTTTGTGTTTTTTGACTACTGTGCCCTGGAAGACCTGAGAAATACAGACGTTCATTCGCAGATGCTATGAGATAGGGATGAGTATCCCGAGCATAGGTGAGAATAACTGTACGAGTATGCGGTAATTTATTTTGGATACGACGAGCATACTTATCGAGATCTCCCGAGAGTTTTTTAAATATATCTTCTTCGACGAGAAGGGAAACAATGTCCTCATGGTCTCATAGCTCAAGAGCACCTACACCTGAGATAGAGAATGGAACACGAAAAGTCATCTCAAAAGAAAGAAGACAAATCAGAATCCATGCAATGATTTTTTGAAAAGAAATCACAAAAATATATCTCGCTCCATTCTATCCATTTTTCCTGAAGAATAAAAGCATTATAGATATCTTATGCCTTGCAAAAAGTGACTAATCTACGTAAATATATCATAGTATTGCAGGATTCTTAAATTCCTCCTTTCTCGTGGTAACTTCATTGAGAGCACGGTAGTTCATATCTTTGATAACCATATGGTTATCATTGACTGCCATGACTATCCCCACATGACCATACGCAGGCGGAAAACCAGGTCCATGATAGACAATAATAGCTCCTGGTTTAGGGTCATCTCCGGTGGCAATTCATTGTTTTTGAGCATTTTTGAGCCAGTCTTTCGCATTTCATCTCCAGGTTACATTTTTATATTTCGCGACAAAACACGTACAGTTTCCCCAAACAAAGCTTCGACATCATTTGGTCACTTTCAGAGAAAGAGTGTAATCTCAGTACGTGATGACTTGAGGATCCTTTACTGGTTCTTTTTTGATATTTTGTGGTTTTGGAAGTGGTTTGACTGTCGATGTAACTGGCTTGGTTACTGGTTTATTTGCGAGCTGAACTGGGACTTTTTTTGTTGGATCCTTAGTAGGATTTGGGAGCAATAACATACGTCCGATACGAAGTGGTGAATTTCTCTCTATATCATTGGCAAGTGTTATAAAATTCGTATCACGAATACCATATTTTTGAGCAATAGTACTGAGAGTATCTCATTTTTGAACCGCATACTGGACACCATTGATACGTGGAATGACAATCTTTTGTTGAACGGACAGTATATCACTATTGAGGTTATTTATTACCCGAAGAGTGGAAAGTGGGATATCGTATTTCTGTGCAATAGTACTCAGTGTATCACCCCTCACGACAACATGACTCACATAGAGGGGCAGTTTTGGATCTTTTGGTGGAGTTATTGGGAGAGAAGCAGGAGAAGGAGTAACAGGAGGCTCAGGAAGAGGATCAGGATTGATAAGTGTCGTTGTAGGAGCGATATCGACGAGTTCTTGAATAAAATCAGAAGTGCTCTCTCCTGTCTCCCAATCATATGAAGCCAAAATAGTAGAGCGGTCATATTCACCTCGCACGACAACGCCAGTATATGTCTGCATATACGAACCAAATACTGGATAGATAGGCGCGAGAGCTATGAAAAAAAGTGCAACATTACTGAGTGTTTTCTGACGAAACTGTTTCTGACGACGAAGACGAGTAGAAAACGTATTTCGCATAGACTTATTTTTTCTCGTTGTAAATAAACCCTATAATATATTTATTTTTTATCTTCTCAACTCGAGTAGTTACTTTCCAGAGACCAGCATAATTCATATCTTTGACAACCATTGTACCCTTTTTCGCATCAACGCTCATCACGATACCGACGTGTCCATACGTGAGATTATATCACGGACCATACCATACGACGATGGAACCAGGTCTTGCGACTTGTCCTGTTTTAAATCCTGCATTACTAGCATTTTTAAACCAGTTTCTCGCATTACCACGCCACTCAACTGGCCAATATTTCGCGACAAAATAGGTGCAGTGTCCTGGAACAAAACCAGCACCTTTTGGGTTGATAACCTTGAGAGTAAAAGTAGCTCATGATTCACCACTCCGAACAGTATTACTAATAGTGATAGCAGGCTGCTGACCTCCAGGAAGAAAAATAGTCGTACCAGTGGGGAGAATATCACCCAAAAAATTCGCAATACGAATTCTTTCACTCGTTGTTTTAAATTTTAGAGCTATAGCGTCGAGCGTATCCCCTTGCTTAGTCGTGTAGATAATGCCATCACCTGGTGGGATAATGAGTTTTTGACCGACACGCAGCGTATTGGATGAGAGATTATTTGCCCAACGTATCGTATTTGATGAGATATCAAAAGTATCTGCAATATCACTGAGTGTATCACCATCTTGAACAATATAGTTTTCTATCGTGGTACGTCACATGCTCCCTGTTGGAAGTTCGGGAGCGATGAATCAGGCATCCGTCACATCTGTATATTCAGCCAAGATAGAAGCTTCATCGAGACCAATACCTACGCCACCACGCCGACTCCCGTCATAGAGAATAGACCCAAATACTGGATAAATAGGTAATACAACAATAAGAAAGATAATCAGAACTGAATTAGAAGTCCTCAGTCGCTTCATTCGTGCTCGACGAAGAGCACGACGGTCGTGAAATAGCTTTGAAAGAATGGTAGAAAACAAGCAAAAGTATTAAAAACAAACTACGCGCTGATCGATGTCACCTCGAGTTTAGTTTCAGCAGCACGGGAACCACTCGTTCTGTGGTAATGCTTTTTTGATTTCATTTTAAAGACACGGACTTTGTCGCCTCGTGTATGCTCGGTCACTTTGCATTCTACTTTTGCACCATCGAGAAAAGGAGCGCCAACCTTGGTACCTCCTGTTTCATCTGAGATGAGAAGTGGTGTAAATGTGTGTGATTCGAGGGATTCATCAAGACGGTCTACAGTGATGATATCACCTTGTTTGACGATATATTGTTTTCCACCTGTTTCGATAACTGCGATCATAATTTTTGGATAAGGATGGCTGTATTGTATATATTTTTTCTATCTGGCAAGTTTTTATGATTTAAATGTATGGAAAATACGATTCTGATAAGGTTTGAATGAATTTTTAATTTTGAATTTTGAATTTTTCGATATACTCCCCCGTGTTTTCAGGAGATAATCGATCTCGTATCTATTATCTTTTATCAATTATCTTTTATCTATGCCTAAGCATATTATGCTCATGGGTATCCAGGGCTCTGGAAAAGGCACACAAGCAGCAAATATTTGTCGAGAATTTGGGTACATCTCGCTCGAAACAGGATCCATCCTACGATCTGTCCTCGATAATCCACATCATAAACACTATCAAGCCGTTTCAGACACGATGCCAAACGGGATTATGACACCAGATAGTGTCATTTTTGATCTCATTCAAGAATTTTTCGACGCACACTCTGATGACCGTATTTTGATTGACGGAGCTGTCAGAAATATCGCACAACGAAAGTTTTTTGATGATATCACTACCGATTACTGTGTCATACATCTGACTCTGAGTGAAGAAGAAGCACTCCGTCGCCTCCAAGGGAGAAAGATGGATCCCGTGACCAAAGAAATATTTGGTGGTGACTTTGTTGGTGACACCAATCCTAAAACAGGAAATAAGCTGATTATCCGAATAGATGATCAAGATATCGAAAAAATACAAAAACGCTTTACATGGTACAGAACAGACATCGTTCCCCTCCTCGACAGTTGGAAAGCAGACTGAGTGGTGTTTTATACTATCGATGGAGAGCAATCTCGAGAAGCAGTTTGGAGTGAAATAGAGAAAATCCTACAAGTTTTGTAAAAAAATCTAAATCTGCATCAAGGCAGCCGCAACAAAGACGCCTATCATGCTCCCAACAAGTGTTTCTGAAGGGAGATGTCCGAGAGATTCATTCAGTTTTTTCTCACCCTTAATAGTATTGAGTGCATGTGCATGAAGACCTGATTGGTATCTGATATTCATCGCATCGTAGATAACGATAGCTGCGAAAACGAGTGCAAGAACAAAAAGATCACTCTGAGGACCATATTTGATCCCGATAGCAGTCGCGAGACTCGAGACGAGAGCTGAATGTCCGCTCGGCATACCACCAGTTGAGAGCATGACTTGGAGATGAAATTTCTTTCTTTTCCATAAAAGAAACCCCTTCAAAAGAGTGGCAACTATATAGGACACCAGAGGTATAAAGATGAGATGTTGAGCAAAAAAATAGTTCATTATGCTATTTCAATAATCTTATATGAAAATTTACCAGCTCGCGCTATACCTTCTGCCATTTCACCTTCTGATTTTCAGATAACGGCCTGACCGAGAGGTGATTCATTTGAGATACGATTTTCGAGAATATCTGCTTCGGTACTACCGACGAGGACATATTCTTGGACAGGGGCATTTTTTTCTTCACCCATTCTGAGTGTGAAACGACTTCCTATCGTGATAACATTGTTCTTTTGTGCTTTTTTATCCGTATCGAGAATCTCATAATTTTCCATGATATCCTCGATTTCAGTAATTCGTAGCTCAACTGCTGCTTGTTCGTCACGAGCTGATTGATATTCAGAATTTTCTGAAAGATCCCCATATGCTATCGCTATTTTGAGTTTTTCTGCGATCTCAAGACGTTTTACATTGCGGAGATCATCGAGTTCGAGATGGAGCTTTTCGAGACCTTCTTTGGTCAACTGGTGTTTCTTTGCCATAAGTGAAATAAATGAAAGAGTATACGAGGAAGTATAGAAAAATTATTGTAAAAGCAAACTCTTGAGGTCATTATACTCATCCCTGAGTACCTCAAAACCAACAGCATGACCATCAATCTCTGTGATAAAGCGGACAATGCTTCCATCTCCAGTCTTATCATTGAGAAACATAGTTTTTCCAAAAAAGTCAGTCGTATCAGAAAAATCATACATCGCCGATAAGAGCAAAATATTGCGACGAATCAGGGCATAATCATTTTCAAAAACAAACATCCTCACTCGATCTGCGACAGTGATTTCGACTGGAAAATCAAAAATAAAAGCTCCAAAGACGTCTTGTTGGGCTGATTTACGGAAATTATAACTCTTTTTAAGTTTCGTAACGACTTTATCATTGACACTGAGACTGATAACAGGTTCACGATCAGTTGAAGGGGTTGTTTTTATCTGACCATTCTGCGAACGGAAAAACAGAACAACCATAAAAAACGCAAAAATACCCGTGCAGAGAAAGATAATATAGGCAATAGTTCGGAGCATAAAACCATGATAAGAATATGAATCAAAATGCAAGAAAGAAAAGCATCCTCAACTACCCCATCCATGTTTCTATTTTTGATAGTATTACTTCCCTATCCAACCCATACTTTTTCCACAATTCTCTGTGGCTTCCAGATTCAGCAAAGGTATCTTCGATACCGATTTTGAGAAGTTTTGTCGGATGTTTTTCCACGAGCACTGAAGCTACTGCATCTCCGAGTCATCCATGGATATTGTGTTCTTCGATTACAACCACTTTTCCAGTCTTCTGAGCTGACTGAATAATACTCTCAGTATCGAGGGGTTTAATAGTATGGATGTTGAGGAAATCGACCGTTTTTCACAGCTCTTGAAGTTTTTTTACAACCATGAGAGATTCGTACACCATCGAACCAGTAGCGATAATCGTGATATCGCTTCAGTCAAGAAGCTTCTGTGCTTTGCCTAATTCAATAGGAGCATCTGGATCCAGGAAAATAGAAAAATCTGCACGAGTCACACGAATATAATCGGTTCCATGACTCTCTGCCATAAGAGCTACCATCTGTATCGCTTGATTATAATCTGCTGGAGAAAACACACGCACACTCGGGATGGCTCGCATCATAGCGACATCTCCTTCCATCTGAGCACTCGCTCCATCAGGTCACACATTGAGTCCATAGTGACTCCCGACGACTTTCAAGGGAAGATGTGACATCGCAGCGAGACGAATTTGGCTAAAATTTAAGCCAGGACTGAACGCTGCAAAAGACGAGATAAAAGGAATTTTACCAGCATGCGCCATACCTGTTGCAATACCTGCCATATTTTGCTCAGCTACGCCGATCTGGAAATATCGATCTGGAAATTCTTCAATAAACTTTTCCAGTTTAAGAGAACCAGGAAGGTCAGCATTGAGAACGACAACATGAGAATTTTTGCGAGCCAGTTGCACTATTCACTCTCCCCATCCTGCACGAATGGATTTTTTTGCGAGAGCGGATTCATCAGACCAATTTGGGAGGAGCATAAACGTTTAATTAGTTTAATCAGTTTAATGCGTTTAATTCGTTAATCAAATACAGATTGGAGGTACGCGATTTAAATGTATTTACGAACGTATAAAACCTATCAAACATATAAAACGTATTAAACGATAATTAGTACACTAACTTTCTAAATGACTCATCAGAAAGTATCTTCTCGGGTCTATCAGGAGGGTAAGGGGTGAGAATATCTGCGCCCGTTTCGGCACATTTTCGTTCATAGAGAATTGACCCTGCTCTGTATTCCTTGATACGATGATTATGACGAATCTGTGGATGAAGTGTCGGGATCGGAAGTGAATTTTCGATATAAAAAGCGAGTTCTCTTTTTTGGAGTCGAAATGGTCTCCGAGACTCCTGGCATACGATCTGAGCTGCGAGAAGTTCATCAATATTTTTCTGTGCCCGCTCAAATCAAACGAGAGATTCATCATATTCTGAAATATTTTTTGGAATATATCCAGACTCTGCAACTGTTGGTTCTCTGTCTATCAACTGTCATCCCCTTTTTCGAATTTCATCATGTGTCAGTGGAGTATAATCCATACCAACAGTTTCATTGTATCCATACGGTGAATACTGCATCGGAAAAAATTCTCACCATTCTCCAGCTGCCCTCATGTGATCTATCATCTTTGTCGTCAATGCTTCATATTCATTCACTGAATAGGGCTTATTGAGGAGGCAATTTTTCCCTTTTTTCATACCGACACAACCAAAACAATCCTGACTCGACACTACATTGAATGAATAATAAATACTCTGTGAATTATCCCAACACATAGAACAAAATGCACATGAATTGACATTGAGACCTGTAGCGAGACATTGGTATGTAAAGCTCGTATTTTCACCATAATATATGTGATCTTGGCAATTTTTGGCTTTGAATATACAGAAAGTATTTTTGCAATCTTCTAAGTGATGCACTTCAAATGAATTATATGTATTTTTTGAATGTGAGACATAATCACCAGTACATGAATCATTGTGTGTCCCGTGCATGTACTTGAGTGGATATTCACGGCGTCTTTTTTGAAAATATGTCATCATCTCAGCGTAAGTCTGCTTGGAAAGTATTTCAAGTTTCTTTTTTTCGTATTCTTCTGGTGAATACTGGATATTATTTATACAATATTCTTTTCGGTAGAGATTGAAGCAAAAAAGACAATGATTGCAGCCCGTACAAGCATTACAAAATGTAGCTTCTGAACAATTCTCACAATCAGTGGAAAAAAATACCGAATTACATCCAGAACAATTGAAACACTCATAACAATAATCTGACTGAAACATAACCCCTCCATCAAAACAATTATTACAGTGTGTAGAATTGCCAAGGTAATAGCAATTTTCGAGGTAATCAACATCAAAACAAAGATAGCTATTTTTGAGATTTCCTGCACAGTTATTGTAGTCTGAATTTTCTAATCTGAGTGCTGAAACCGAGAGAAGTGGTGCACGTTTTAGCAAAAAATCAAACTGAGTAAAAAATGGTTTGTCCCAATCAGGAGATACCCCCGTATCAAAACATGACCAATCATCACCCCACCATGCCTCAGGACCATAAACAATATATGGTAAATCAGAGTGGTACATAGAAATAATGTCCTTACCAGTGAGGGCACATTTTCGAAGATAGATATTTCTCTCATTTCTCCAGGCGAATTTTTGAATCATTCGCTCATAAGGAGAAGTAGTCGGTGTAGGAAAATTCATCTTATTTCCACCCAGTACTGGGGACACTTTGTCATAAAAATCCAAATCTTTATCTGTCACGAAAAACTCTTGTCCACTGATGCGACATTTTTTTGTTTCTATTATTTTTTCACCAGGAGGGAGCATATGAATTATGAATGAGAAGAAAAAGTGTTTCCGTCATTCCGGAAATATTTTTTCATTGCGAAAGCAGGGAAAAATGTTATCCGGAATCCAGGTGAATTATATAAGTCTTTGAGTATTTGTATATAAGGTCGCTCCGCGAAATACTTGTCCTGGATTCCGGGTCTCGTACGGCTTATGCCTCACTCGCCCGGAATGACGGGAAATAATCCTCCATTTTGTATTCGAAAACTAGTATACTAGTTTTCTGTAGCATTCTTCACACAATACTTTCCTCTCTGCAGTATTATAGGTCGTCTGAATTTCTTTTCCACACTCTCCACACTTGGCAATCTTGAGCTGTTTAGGATTCATAAAACTATGTCGTTCATTATACCGAACCTGCGGATGTTTTCGTGGGATAGGTAAATCATGTGTGATATAGAAACGCAATTCTTCTTTTAAGATACGGAAGGGTTCACCAGATTTTTCACACTGGATCATACCAACAAGAAGGTCAGAAATATTTTTTTCAGCAGTTTCTTTGTCTGTAAATTCTGGATTGTAAGCTCTGGTATCAAGTGGGATAACGTACTCCCCCGTTCTCTCTTTTTTGGGAATATCATACCATCTCCAACCGTATTTTTCCACGGTTGCACGATCGAGTGGTTGGTCATCGGCTCCAATTGTTTCATTGTAGCCAAACGGAGACATACTCGGATGGAAAAATTCTCACCACTCACCCGTTGAGATCATATGATCAATAATTTTTGGAACCAGAGCCTCATATTCCTGCTGACTCATAGCGACATTGAGAACTGAATGAGCGCCATGTTTCAAGCCAATACAACCGAAGAGATTATTCGAGCTCACACACCAGGCAGAATACATGACATCAGATGATGTATCGCAAGAAGCGGTGAAGAGTAAGCGAGAGCCATTTCCCGATCCGAGAGATTCTAGGAAATGATCGGAGTAGTATCCATAGCCATTCATATCGAGAGAATCCTTCGCAAGTTTAGAAGAACCAACATATTTCACATTTTCACAACCAAATACTTCAAATCAAAGAACATTTTTACAATCGATGAGATAGTCTCCAGTAGAATTTTCCGTATTCACATTATGGTGGACACGAACAGGATGAGTATGATGAAATTTCTGCACACGAGCTCGTATAGTAGCATAATTATCATGAGTGATTCTGAGTTCTTTTATCCGAGATTCGTACACAGATTTTTCGAGTTTTTCATTGAAAATACAATACTGTTGACCAGCGAGATTGGTACATCAAAAACAATCTTGGCAACCAATACACGAGGAACAAAATGAACAATGACGACAGTTAGTACAATCTTGAGCGTAAAATACATGATAACACTCATTACAATTTACTGCCTGATAACAATGTTCATCTTTTGAGCCAAAATACATCTCGAGACAGTTTTTGGAACTAATGACACCCTTCATAAACATACAATCTTCATCGCCTGCACCATTAAAACACAAATAACAATTTTTAGCACCATTTTTCCCTCAGAACCAGTTGGTATAATCACAATTCTCGACATTATCTGTATGGTAGAGTGCCATCATCGGGACATCATGCCATAGTGCCCCTATCTGAGGAAGTATTAGTTGATCCAAATCCACACGTCGTCCGTAGTCATATGGTGACCAAGAATCGCCATACCAGAGCTTTGGTTCACATACTTTTCTATCATCATCTGGGTGATACATGGTGACAATAGTTTTGCCAGTGAGACATGATTTTTTTTCGTACAAATAGCGCTCATTTCGAAATGCCATCCGTCGCTGCATACGAGTGATCGGGGCAAGAGTCGGCGTCGGAATAGTATACTTTTTTCCACCGAAAACTGGTGACATCTGATCGTAGAGCATCATATCGCGATCTGTCACATAAAATTGTTCACCTGAAAGAAGACAGGTTTTTGTTTCCGCGATTTTTTCGCCAGGGAGGAGGAGTAGATTCATAGTTTTATTTTATCCCGAACACTATAGGCAATTTCTTCGTTCTGCCAATATTGAGTTCTGGATAAGAATAATTCACGTGCGCGACTGAGCTTCCTCCATCGAGATTGAGAATACTGATACTGTCATACTCACCAATAAATCGCACTTCTCGGAGGACGATATTTCGAACCTCAGCTAGGGTCACTTCTTCATTCACTGTGAGAAACCAGACATCCTGTTTTTTACCCTCTTCTTGAAGAGGGATGTCCGCACCAGCGGACAGGGAGATTTTGGTATCAAATACCACCATCACCGTCCTCTTATGAGCTCGCCCAATATAGGAATTTGGTCGTAGATCTTCCTGGATAGTATCACTGTTGCGAGCATAGAGGAGTGGCCCTCATTGAAAGAGCTTGGCACAAGTTTGAAGCAAAGAATCGAGAAAAAAAGCATTGGGTATAAACGTCACCATACCTCGTGAATCAACGCAAACAAAATGGGTAATCTGTGGATCATCAAAGGATCAAGGAGTCTGTCTTTCTCCATTAAGTGAGAGCATACCTGCGTGATAGAGAGATCCATCAACACGATTGAAATATCCACCATTCAAAAGTGTACGATATTTTTTGTCTGGATCACTCTGCTGAACACTTGGGGTCTCATAGGGACGATAGAGGATATCGAATCATTTCGATGCATGTGTCCAGATCACTGAAGCTAGTTCATCATAGATCACATCTTTTGTATCAAATGATCATACACCAGGAATACGGCGAGCGAGATATTGAATCAGTGAAAGTCGTTCGAGAGATTTTGTATCAGTGAGACCTATAAGATTATTTTGAAGCAATGTCACACGAGCATCTATCTTCACTAAAGCCATTTTTTGTTCACTAGATGACATCCTGGAGAATAAGTGAGTCAGTTGTCCTTGTAATTTCTCTGCCAGATGAAGAGTATCAGAAGAAGGGGTGTAGGAAAAAACCGTCGAAGATAATAGGTAAAGGATAATAGGTAATAGATAGAGGAAGATGTTTTTCATAATTTGTTCGTCATTCCAGACGAGGCGCAAAAATAAAGTATACAATAGCCGAGATGTGGAATTTCTATTCAAATTATAAGATTCCACCTCGCGTCCGCAAATTTTAGAATTTAGGCATTATGCTGACTTGGCTGGAATGACGGAAACAGAATCCCCCATTTTGTATATGTACTCGAAAATTAATACACTAATTTCCGGTAGCAATCCTCACATACGACTTTCTCTGGTCTGTCTGGAGAGTAGGTAGTGGTGATGTCTTTCTGACATTCAGAGCAAATTCTCTCATAGAGCGTTCTTGGGTTTCTCGTGTCCATTCGCTCTTTATGTCTTTGGTCTGGATGCTTTGTGGGAATAGGAAGTTTGTTTTCGATGTAGAATGCAAGTTCTTGTTTGATAATCTTAAATGGTTTCTTGGTCACTTCACAGAGAATAATTCAGCTGAGAAGAGAATCAATATTCTTCTGGGCTTTATCAAATCAGACAGTTCTTTCATCGTACTCAGATATAGGGAGAGGTAACAGCGGTGTTCCTTCAAATACTTTTTCAGGAGCATCATACCAGTTCCATCATTTTGATTTCACTTGCTCTTTGGTCATCGGAAAGTATTCCTGTGCTACTGTTTCATTATACCCAAAAGGAGAGAGTTCGTGTGGGAAGAATTCTCACCACTCACCTGTACTTCTCATATGGTCGATGATTTTTCAGCAGAGTGTTTCGTATTCTTGGGCGGAGTAGGGTTTGTTCATGATACAGTGCTCAGCTTTTTGCTTGAGACCCGTACAGAGAAAACAATCTTTGATACCCTTATTACAGTAGAGACAATACCATAAATTCGTCACATTTTCCCAACACTCTGAACAAAAATTCACATTATTTGCAAAGTGTCCTATAGTTACTGATTCAAAACAATACGAAGAATTGATACCAAAACTACTCACGTCCCAGCAATCATGAATCGGTCACTTTATCGTATCGCAGTAGTGAATATCTTTTCATCCGACTATATCAAAGGAATTATAGACGTTTTGAGATTCAAAAATCTTATTACCGAGAGCATTTTCTGATTTTTTATTTTGATGTTCACGAAAAAAATGTGTCCCAAAAAAAGCATGCACTTTTGCCTTGATAGCAGACAAATGTCGCTCAAGAGACAGCTCAGAGAGTCTCTGAAAATACACTTCTTTTGTGAGTTGTTCATTGAAAAAACAGAATTCTTTTTTTGAGAGATTGATACACCCAAAACAGTGAGTGCAATCAAAACACGAAGAGAGAAAATACGAATCTCTGCAGTCCGCACAATCCCTACTATAAAAGAGCTTATTGCAGCGAACACAATCAAGTATCTCATAACAAAATTCACAGTAATGAGAACCCAGAAAATCAAGCGAATATTTGGTGTATCGACAGTCTTCACCAAAGTAGCACTTCTCAGAATCCTCACCTTCAAAAATCCAGTAACAATCCTTCACATGTCATGCCTGATTGACGTAGTCACAATTTTCTTCGAGAAGCATGGAGCGAGCTAATTTTGGAACGTTTTTATCGAAGCTATGAAACTGTGTAAAAGCGGACTCTGAAAAATCAAAACTTCCCTGATAATCAAAAGGCGTCCAGTCATCAGACCAATATTTTTTTGGTTGATACGAGGTATATCCAAGAGCATCATTGAACATCGAAAATCATCGTGCTGTACTAGATATAGACATTCATCGAGTATTTCTCCATGCAAGACGTCTCCTCATACGTTCTTCTGGTGAAAGCTTTGGACTGGGTAGGACATATTTTTTTCCGGCAAATACAGGAGAAACCTTATCGTAAAATTCAAGGTCTTTATCGGTTACAAAAAATTCTTTTCACGAGAGAAGACACTTTTTTGTTTCGACGATTTTTTCTGAAGAAGGTACCATATACAAGAGATTTTATACATATAAAAAATAATACAAACCCATAGTATTATATCTATTGACAATATCAATATAATTATTTTTTATACTTCTAATAATTGCATATTTAAGATAAAAACAGTATAATATATTCTGTCATAGTATTCTGACAACAATAAGTATGCAATCGTATTTTCGTGATTTCGGACTAGAACCAAAAGAAGAAAAAATCTATCTCACTTGTCTCGCACTCGGACCGAGTCCAGCATCTATCATAGCAGAAAGAGCTGCTATAAAGCGACCGACTACCTATCTCATCCTCGAGAATCTCGTAAAAGAAGGATATATCTCACAATCGAGTCGCAATGGTGTTATACAGTTTAGTGCTGTCGATCCAGAAGATCTCACTGAAGTATTTCTCCAGAAGCATCGGCAAATGTGAAATAAAATTCAATTTTTCCGTGAGAGCATACCAGAGCTTCGGGCACTTGAATCAAAACGTACAGAACTCCCAAAGATACGACTCTTCACAGGCAAAGAAGCAGTAAGAAAGCTCTATGACTCACTCTTTGATGCTCCAGGGTGGTATTCCTTTTTTGATGTTTCTGTGTTTGAAAAAACTCATTCTCACGATGATCTCGAAAAAGTAGTATGGGATATAGGTCGAGAAATAGTCGCTAAAAATAAAAAGGCATACGAAATCTTTGTCGATTGTCCTCTCGCTCGTACATATCGTAGAGAAATAAGGTCAAAGAATTATGAAGTACGCCTCATCCCAAAAAGCACGCAAGCTGATAGTATATTTTTTGAAGACAGATTTTTTCTGATCTCCTACGCAGATACTATGCAACTTCTCGAAGTGCAAAATACTATTCTCACAAATCTACAAAGAACTATGTTTGAAGGACTCTGGAAATCACTGGAGAAATAACTCAATCCTTTCTTGGTATTTAGTTTTTTAGCTCTTAGTATTGAGTTCGGCTAATGCTTTCTCATAATCCCCTGGTTTCCCTGCCCAGTCATGATATCCCCAATTATTCTCCATAAACGATACTCATTTTCCGAGCGTTGTATGAGCGACGATCATCGCAGGATGTGTACAATTGTCTGCCCATTGAAGTGCCTCAAGAATTTGTGTGAAATCATGTCCATCAATCTCCCGAACATCCCAACCAAAAGCACGATATTTTTCTGCGAGATTTCAGAGAGGCATGATCTCATCCGTTTTTCATTCGATTTGAAGACCGTTGCAGTCCATGATTGCGATGAGATTATCGAGTTTCCATTTATGCGCTGACATCACTGCTTCCCATGTCTGACCTTCCTGATGCTCACCATCTGACATACAACAGACAACTCGTTGCTTGTTAGATAAATTTCCTTCATTTTTCTCTTTTATCTTTTCTCTTTTATCTCATTGTAAAGCGAGTGCTATCCCCACCGCCTGCGACAACCCATGACCCAGCGGACCTGATGAATTCTCCACTCCAGGAATTGAAAGCTTTGGATGCCCTTGAAGGAGTGAATCTATCTTTCGTAGGTGCTGAAATTCTTCAATAGGGAAAAAACCACGACGACCGAGGGCTGCATAATAAATCGGACAAATATGTCCATTTGAGAGGAGACAATAGTCCCGATCCGGATCAGAGGGACTCTCTGGTGTGGTTTTGAGAAATGAGAAATACAGTGCCGCAAAAATATCCGCCATACCAAATGGTCATCCTATATGCCCAGAACCAGCGAGGTGGAGCATCTCGAGGACATCGAGACGAAGCTGATGAGCTATTTTTTGAAGCTCAAGAATATCTGAGGTGATTGGGAAAGTAGTCATACAAGTATTATATCCATGTGAAATTCTTCGCAAGGGAAAGATAAAATTTTACAATTTTTCAAAATATAAAATTTAGCATTAATTATAGATGTATAAGAATAATTTATAATTAATAATTGAAATTATAAAAATTTAGATATTATTTCAAAGTATGAACACCACTACTACTCCTCGAGCTTCCGCAGGTCATCAAAACGGAAACTGACAAATCTCAAAACGAGATGTTGCAAAATTAGAGGATGATATCCGAGGTCTTGTAATAAAAGCATTCGGTTTATCTCCTCATGAATCAGGAGGGCAACTGGAGTGACCAATACGTGACTTGGTGGAACATATTCGAACAAGTACATCAAGAGAGCTTACTTCGCCACCAGAAAACCCTCGAGAAGAATTATATAGAGAACTTTGTGATAAAATGGGCTGAAATGCGATGGCACATATTTTACTCTTTGCTGTCTATAAAGCCGGTACTCAGGGTGGAACAGAAACAGTAGAATTAAATTATGGAGATCTCGAGGAAGAATTCATAAAGATTTGATTAAGAACGAAACGATTATTCTGATTATATCAATACAGAGCAAAGCATCCCCAGATGGTATTCCCAGCTAACGAGAAAAGAGGATTATTTACTTTCTCCATACCACATATCTGTGAATACTTAAGTACGCGACTCAATAGCCCCGCAGAAAAACTATCAAGTGAAGAGTTACATGCATTATTGGGGCGAGAGAATGCACCAGTGAAAACCAAATAATTTCTTCCTTACCCCACTATCTTCAGATACTCCTCCTCACTCACTATCCTCCCATCATATTCAGCTGGCCATGAGGTCTGGATTTCCTTTCCTGATTTCGCACATTTCGTCGTGCGAAGTGTACCATTATAGGGCATCCATCGGAAATTTTCCTGAATTCTCCTCATGTAGTGACTATGTGGAAGTGCGACTTTCAATTCTCTGCATAGATTAATATCCTGAGGAAGTATTTGAAATGGTTTTTGAGCAACATCATCCCAGAAGGTTTTTTTCGTCGTCTCTTCGTTGGCTTCTTGTGGAGTCTGAGGGAGCTGATCTATCGTGAGATAGGAAGCATTATGTTTCTCAGGATTTGGGAGGTGAAAATAACCCTGTTCTCGCTGCTCCGACTCGGAAAGTAAAAAGTAAAAACTACTCCAACTCTCGTCATACGGATTGGGTGCAAATGATCCAGGAAAAAACTGTCACCATTCACCAGTCGACTTCATATGATCGATCATTTTTTGTTTGAGAGAAGAATACTCTTGAGCTGAATACGATGCATTCATAACGCAATTTTTTGCACGTACCAAACCACAGCATCAAAAGCAATTTTCAAGTTGAGCGGAATAAGCAGAGTAATCGACAAACCGGGATTCAGTCAGCTGATAAGACATACGGACATTGGAACAATTAAGTTGAACCAGTACGCTATGACATATAGCATCCCCCATTGGAATTCATAGGGCATCAAGGATTGTATGAATATTTTCAGATCACCGTACGACATTAAAACAATTCTTACAATCAAGGAGGAAAAAAATATTTTCACAATCACTCGCATTTCCGATATAATTTCCAGAACAGTTTTCAGCCATATCATGGTAGAGCGATTTATGCCATGCAATGTCTCTCATCATTTTTTGAAAAAGTTGCTGACACTTTTGATATCCAGAAACTGAAGCATACTCAAACTGCTTTTTTTGCCTTTCATATTCTTCTTTTGAGAGTTGTTTATTTCAGAGACAATAGGATTTATTTCTGAGATTAAAACAAAATAAACAATCAGTACAATGACGACAATCATAACAAAATGCTGAATCACGACAATTTTTGAGATACAAACCGTAAACTATTCCAAAACAATGAGATGAATTAATCAGGTCAATACAATGCTCAGATTCAAAAGAAAAAGCACCGAACTGGGAATTTTTCATCCGAACTGATCGATATTCATAACTACATTCTTCATCTTGATATCAGCTATGGCAGAGATAACAATCTCGACTAAACCACCAATCATCTGTAAACTCACAATTTTCATTTTGAGCACCAGTAATATGTACTATTGGACACTGTTTGAAGAACTTTTCTGCTTGTGGAAAAAATGGCTCACTAAAATCAAAAACCGCTTTTGGAGGATTGGCATGTTTGTACCATTCATCCTTGTGCCAGACAGGATAAGGACATTCTGGACGAAAAACAGAAATAATTTCTTTCCCAGTTTTATCACACTTTCTCTTATGCAAATTCCAGTGCGGCCAAAAAGCTCCCAGATGTTGAATTCTCTTCTCTGGAGGAATATCGGAATCTGGCACATCAAAGAGCGTACGGAGTTTAGATTCAAGAGTGGAAACCATTATCGACGAGGAATTATGAATTAAGAATGAAAAAAATCCTCCTTTATTCTTTCTTATTTATTATTTCTTTTTTGAAGCTTCGAAGTCCTCCATAAATTTCGCTAACCCTTTGTCAGTGAGGTCATGATGAATCATTTCATCGATGAGTTTCGGAGGAAGTGTCACGATATCAGCTCATACAAGTGCGACTCTCTGAATATGTTCGACTGAACGAATACTCGCTGCGAGAACAGCTGTCTCATAGCCATGAAGTCGATAGAGGTTTACAATATCTTCAATCAATTTCACGCCATCTTCCCCAATATCATCGAGTCGACCTATAAATGGACTCACAAGTGTTGCACCGAGTTTTGCCACAGCCCATGCCTGTGTCACAGAAAAACACAGGGTCATATTCGTTGGGATTCCTTCTGCGCTCAATACTTTCAGTGCTTTAATTCCTTCTGGAACAATCGGAAGTTTCACATAAATATTTTCCCCCCAGGACGCAAATCGACGACCTTGCTCAATCATCTCCTCTGAGGTCAGAGTCGTCACTTCACAACTGACTGGTCATGGAATAAGTTCTGCAATTTCACGAATGCGAGTTTCTTGGTCTGCGCCTTCTTTTGCAATAATCGAAGGATTCGTCGTTATACCATCCACGATACCCAGTTCAGCATATTTTGTGATCAGTGCAAGATCAGCAGTGTCGAGGAAGAGTTTCATACAATAATAATTAAATGTTAAATATCGGTAATTAAATGTTACGGGGATTTTAATTTTTACAATCCTACATTTTGTATTTTGTACTTTGTCTTTTGTATTTTAATTAACGTCTTCCACCAACCGATACTCATAATCACCGTTTGGAAACTTCAGAATTCAGAGAAAATCAAGCCGCATATCTCTATAATCAATATTTTTTTTCAAGCAATAAAATTCTATAGCCCTCAGGAGTGTCTTCACTTTTTTTGGCGTCATAGAATCTTCTGGATATCCAAAGATGGTACTTTCACGGTATTTGACCTCCACAAATCTCCAGAGTTTATTTTTTGTACAGATAATATCGAGCTCTCCTCCCAGAAAAGTAGCATTTCTCTCGACCACTTCATAACCAGCATGTTCGAGATAGGAAACTGCGAGGTCTTCACCGACATTCCCACGAGAGCGATAATTGAATCATGTCATACAGTAAAGTGTATCCTGAAAAAAAATCATGCAAGCTTCAGGAATTTGTATCTTAATAAGGTTTTTTATGTCAATAACTTTTTGGTTGCCATATCACCTCCAGGGATACAATAGAGGCATAATTTTTTCTTATGCGTCGTCTCTCTAGTATCATTGCTCTCTGTGCTCTCTTATCTCAATTGGTACCTATAACTACTCATGCTGATGGAGCATACTATCTCGTGTCTGCCTATTACTCCCCCCTTGAAGGACAAGATTTCTATCTTCATGGAAATTATGAAGACGAGGTAAAGATGAATGGTGAAGGTAAAACGACGGCTTCAGGACAACCAGTCAGAATCGGTGTCGTCGCTGCTCCACGTGAAAAGCCATACAATACTCGTGTTCATATCAAACAAACTATCAATATAAAATGAAGTCCTTATAATCTCGACTTTCACGGAACTATTCTCGACCGTGGAGGCGCTATACATTCTGCATCGAAACTTCCTCGTCTCGATATCTACATGTGAAAAGGGCAAGAAGCTCTCTGTCGTGCCATTAACTTTGGTGTACAAACTGTCTATGTAGATTTTGATACTGATATGACTCTTCCTGACACGAGTTCTTTTGATGCTATACCGAGTGATTGTAAAAATCCAAACAATGAAACAGTCCCCCTCGCTTCAGGCACTACAATAGCATTTGACCCCTTTACGATGCCTATAGGAGTAGGAAGTAAAAGTGAAAATATCAAAGCTGTACAGAAACTCCTCACCCGTTTTGGTACATATTCAGGCGTTATCAATGGTCTTTACAATGACGCACTCACAGATGCTATTTTTCGTTTTCAAAAAGCAAATGGTATCGTCAAGGAAAAAACAGACGATGGAGCAGGAACGTATGGGCCAAAAACTCGTTCTATGCTCAAAGCTCTTCTCTCAGGAGAGCTCAATAAAACCAATAATACAACTGTGGTAAACACGACTGTGAATACACCTCAAACACCTACAAATACGACAACTGATACAACTTCTCCATCATCCCCTACCTCCACAAATCTCACTCCAAACCAGACGACAACTGAAATAGGTGATGTCCGAGATTTACAAACCAAGCTCAAAGACCTCGGCTATTTCAAATTCGAACTCGATGGTATCTATAACAAGCGACTCGTCGATTCACTCTATGCATTTCAGCTCGAGAAAAAGATAGTCACAGGCGAAGATGACCCTGGAGCGGGTTACTATGGACCAGTCACAAAAAGCACACTTGCTGAATCCTACAAATCATACGAGGAGAGAAAAACACAGATAGCGAGTCTCGAAATTGACCTCCAAGCAGCAAAAGACATACTCACAAAAGCACGTGACAAAAAGAAACTTGAATTCACAAACACGATGAAAAAAGTCCCAACGGTAAAAGTATGACAGGTCCATCCAGAGATTCGTACACTCCAGAAAATCCTCAAACAAGTCGGTTATCTCGACCGAAAAGACACCGCTATCTTTGGTGAACTCACTAAATCAGGTCTAGCGAAGTACCAACTCGAACTCAAAGTCATAGATAGTCTCACCTCTCCAAATGCAGGTGTCCTCGGTGATAAAACACGAGAAGCAATTGCAATCGATCTCTACAATCGTTGGGTAGCAACAGACACAACAAGTACAAAAGAAATTGACCGTATTCAGGGTGAAATCGATGCACTGAAGAAAGTATAAAAAGAAGGTAGAAAACAGAAGATAGAAGATAGAATGGAATTTTTTATTGTCATCTCTAAACGTTTTGCGGGAGATCTACCTTCTACCCTCTACCTTCTCATGAAGAGATTTCTTCCACCACCCGTTTTCTAAGCTCCAGCCATAAAACATATACCCGAGAAGAATGAGAAAGAGTGTTATCAGAATAGAGACATCCAGAGACCAATTATAGAGGGTGTGACACGCTATAGCAACAATAATACCCACTCATACACCTACAGCACGTATTCTAAAATTGAGACATATCCAAAAGGCAACAAGTCCAACAAAAATATGGAGTGGAAGTGAAAAGAGTGTACGACCTACTATCTGTGTCCAGGACATATCATAGCTATAATAACGAAAATTCTCGAGTGTCGCAAAACCGAGACTCACAAATGGACTCAAGACAGCAGGATATGCCATAGTAACAGATTGATACCATTTCCCTATTTCTTCATGAAATGGAGACCACACGATGCTCGTAAAAAAATCACTGTAAAAGGACAGAAAAAACCAAGCACACACTGAGATCACGATAGGTATCAGAGCAGAGAAGCCGAGATGATGCCAAGAAAATGGAAGAGAAATCATAAAAAACAACGCCGGAAAGATCACCCAATCACGCTGGATAAAATATCCAAGCCCCGGGATATACTGAAACAAGAGAAAAAATCATGCTACGACAGCACCTCGGAGGACACCTATACGAGCTCGTTCTATAAACTCTGGCTTTACTCCACTGTACATCATATAAGAGACGATATACATCCAAAGAAAAAGACCGAAACTTGCTGCGATGAAAGCAAACACTATGTGCATGTACTTATTTTTTAGGAGACTTTTTCTGGAACACTATGTTGTATTTACCAACAGAATAGGTTTTTTCGAGCACTGCATTGACCCTATACCATCCCAGAATAATCCAAGAACCCAGTATGAGGAGAAAAAGGCCTACGAGAAAGCCCAGAATCGCAGGATTGAAGAGTATGGCAGCACCGAGGATGAGACAGATGGTTCAAAAAAGGAGCATAGTATAAGAATAAGGATGATATGAAGTATAGCTATTTTTGATTCGAGACAAGAAAAATCCCGGTTGAACCGGGATTTTAGAAAATACAGAAGAATTTATGATAATTCATCGGTCAGTTCGCGATATTTCGAACAAACGATAGCTTTCTCACGAACCTTGCGACGTGTAGGATTTTTGAAATTGTATCGAGTCGCACGGAGATCAGTGATCAATCGTGAACCGTAGAGGAGTTTTTTGAATCTGACAAGCATTTTATCGCTTGATTCCCCTTCTTTTTTTGTTGCGTAAAACCTAACCATAAAAGACGTATACTGATAAATAAGTACCTGAATTGTATAGATTATTTCTTCTTGTCAAAAAAATCATCCTCACTGGTCAAAAATTCTGGAAGAGAGAGGCGAAGACGGTGAGAAAAACGATCCAAAAAAGACCCATCATCCTCCGATATTTCCAGAGAAGCACGGATACGAGTCGTATGATCTTCTTGTGGCATGACGCCTAGATCGATAATATTGACCCCCATATCATAGAGTATTTTGGTGACCCGACCGACGAGATCGGCTCCATCATGAAACAAAAGAGAACAAGAAATAATCTTACCTTTCCCTCCTACTTGCCAATACGCAGAAAGGAGACGATCAGGATTGACTCGTGTGAGACCAGAACAATGCTTCGCATGAATCATACATTTCCCACCAGTACGGAGAACAGCGATGATATCCGTCGGGTACTCTGGATGACAACAGTGAGCTATCTGATGTGGTATCTGTTTTTCACCTCCTATGATGATATGAATAGGTGTAGCTGATACTGTGTGGATGACTTTCGTAGGTGTTTTGCGACGTGGGAGAAAGCTGGACGCACGACGAATACCGAGTCCGAGATGATAAAAAAGTTCTTCTTGTTTTTTAGTATCGAGAACACTTCCACAATACTGAGAAAAATTGGAAAGGTCATCTTTCAGAGGAATTTCAGCCTGCTTGAAAGTATCAAAAAGAAGGTGTTTGCCCCGGTCAACAATCCGTGCTCGGTCTCACGAGAG
>Ga0247833_1001718_pt1 | contig 34445 bp, 28 predicted proteins | sample LaCruzMarch2015__7_FD_187117 | JGI IMG/M metagenome (GOLD analysis project Ga0247833, IMG submission 187117) | Freshwater microbial communities from meromictic Lake La Cruz, Castile-La Mancha, Spain - LaCruzMarch2015_8m | ecosystem: Environmental > Aquatic > Freshwater > Lake | place: Spain... | reverse complement strand
TTGGTCCCTGGCGGCACAAAATATTTCATTATACCCTTTGGCCCCTGGCGGGATAAAATGTTCCATTGTACCTTTTGGTCCCTAGCGGCACAAAATGTTTCATTATACCCTTTGGTCCCTGGCGGCACAAAATGTTTCATTGTACCTTTTGGTCTCTGGTGGCACAAAATGTTTCATTATACCTTTTGGTCCCATGCGGCTCAATGTCCTTACCAAGAGAACGGCCTGCCTAAACACCAACCACCCGCCAATTACAATGGCTTTAGGCTATTTAACTTTATTCCATGAATGATGAATCCCTGGGCAGAGATATAAGTTATCATGACTAAGGCATGCATGAGGGTAATGCCACGGAATGCAGAATCAAATTTGTTTAAGGCTAAAATGCTGTCAGACAGAACAAATAAAGTAGCTCCTGCCACAATCATATTATGGGATCTTTTTCCAATCTTTTCCTTTAAATTAAGCGCACTTAATAACATGGTACAGATGATCAGCGCATAAGCTATGACAGGAATTTTGAGGGAGTTATCAATCTTTGGAACAAGGTAAGACAGGAATGCTGTTAGGAAAAGAATTATCCCTATGATCCATATTGGCTTCTTTTTTAGAATATTGTTACTTAATGGGGATAAAGATGTAAATAATTTCGTGTAGAATAGATGTGCTATTAAAAAACTAACTAAGCCACCAATAAAAAACAACGGTTGATTACCAGGTATCATTAATATAATATCACCCGAGTAAGAAAATGCTAAGGCCAGGAAACTTAGTCTATATAAAGTAGGTTTTGTTTTTTCTTCTATGCCATTCCATAAATAAAAAGTTAAAACGGGCATGAGAAGCACTTTTAAACTTTGGTGTAATAAGGGAATTTTTAATAAAATACCTGTTACCTGTAATGCTCCAATTATGATGTAAAGAATTAAAATGTATTTGGATTTATTTTGCATGACCAGTTTTTTAAATCGTTGGATTTCTTTGACGCATAACCTCGTATAAAATTATACCGGCGGCGACAGAAACATTCAGAGAATTTATTTCTCCTTGTTGTGGAATGATGAATTTTTGATCGGCTGCCTTGATTAAACTTGGGTGAACCCCGTTACCTTCAGCTCCGAGAATTATGGCAGTAGGTTCATTCCAATTACATTGTTCTACTGTTTTTTCACCCTTTAAATCGCTAACACTTACGATTATTCCCATTTCCTGTAAATAGGTAATGGTATTAGCAAGACTATTTTCTCTGCAAATAGGGATTCTGGTAAGTGCGCCTGCTGACGTTTTTATTGCGTCTCCATTTATAGGTGCGGTACCACGCATACCAAGTATGATGCCGTCGGCTCCTAATACTTCAGCTGATCTGGCTATAGCACCAATATTTCTTACATCGGTAATACTATCTAATATGAGAAAAACCGGATTTCCCTTTTTTTCTAGAATTTCTGGAAGTAAACTATCAATATTCTGATATGAAATGGGTGAAGTGTATGCGATAACCCCTTGATGATTTCCGGAAACTACCCTATTCATCCTCTCTTTTGGCACCACCTGAAGCGGAATTTCTTGATCCCGGCATAAGTGCCTGATTTCTTTTTCCAACTCTCCCCTCAAACCTTGTTGAAATAATATCTTTTCAATTGTTTTTCCAGATTCAACAGCCTCTAATATTGGGTGTCTTCCATAAATAATGGATACCTCATTGTCCTCCATAAACATTTTAAATTTTTTCCCGACGGTAATAATTTACAATTTCCCCAAAGGTATCTAAAAATTGAATTATTTATAGATACCAATATTTACATCAGTAGGTTACTCTGGGGTATGTCTCAAATTAATTAGTTATAATTTTAATCCAGTGATTTTCTGGCTTCACCGTCTGGATTATTTTGAAGAAGACATAAGTCTTCTAAAATCATAGTTTCACCTTTTTCAGCTGAGTAAGGTAGCCATTCTGGTAAACCTCCTCCATTTGGATTTCCAGTTTTCACAAATTGAATGAATGAACTGGCCATTTTGGATGATAGCGCTCTTGGGCGTTTTCCTCCTCCAGTATGGGTAAACATAAGATCTGTATTGTAAAACCAAAAGCAGATATCAATACAATGGAAAGCTCTCATTCTACCGTCAAATAGAGGTGGTTGCCAACCAAACCAGGATACATAAACAGGTGCCTTACCATTTTTTGATTTTGCATCTGCTGCAGCCACTGCATTTTTTCTATTGGATAAAATGAGTGCCCATATTTCTACGGGAGAAGCCGTTGGGAATTGTTTTTTATAAGCGGATACAATAAGGCTGGATTTTTCACCAAATCTGGCTGATAATTTTTCGGTTATTTCTTCCCAGGTTACCTTCTCCAAACTAGCGTCAGAACGGGAAGGTGTCCATTCATGAAAAGTAGTATTAATCATTAAAGGAATATCTTCTGACATACCTCCAGTGAAAAAGGGTTCACTTGAGAGGTGAATTCCATCAGAAACAGGTGAAAAACCTTCTCTTTGAATACCCATTTTTTTTGCTTCTTCCGAAAATTTTGCAATGGTTCTATTGGCAATTTGAATAAATTCAAGCCATGGCATTTGTTGTAATTTTTCAAATTCACCTATTTTGAATCCAGCTTCTTCCAATACCTTCGCACCTAACTTTTCAGCATAGTCCTTATTTATACCTATCAGAGAACTACCACTTAACGCGACGGCTTTATGGAAAAGACCCTTTGCTGCCGGCATATTCATTAATGTGGTAACTTTTGCACCTCCACCTGATTGTCCGATAATGGTTACATTATTTGGGTCACCCCCAAATTGGGCAATATTATTTTTTATCCATTCTAAGGAAGCAACCAGGTCTAAATTACCTGCATTTCCAGAAGCTAAAGGGCCTCCAACACTTGATAAACAGCAATAACCTAAAGCACCCAGGCGATGATTAACGGAGCAAAAAACAATATTTCCCATCCTTGACAGATTTTCCCCATGGTAACCGTCTTGTTCTATGCCATTCCCATTTACAAAGCCACCTCCATGTAACCAGACTATAACAGGACGATTTGCTTTATCTAAAGCAGGTGTCCAAATATTTAATTTAAGGCAATCCTCAGATACATCGTCGTAATTCCAATGATCTACAAAGGATGAATAAGCATTGGCATATCTTTTTTCCATTACTTGTGGAGCAGAATTACCCCACCAGATGGTCGGCTTTATATCGTTCCACGGCACTGGTTTTTGTGGTGGCATAAATCTGTTTTTTCCACTGGTATCCGCTCCATAAGGGATGCCAAGAAATTGATGGATACCTCGTAAAATAAAACCGCGTACCTTCCCATATTCTGTTTGAGCAATAGCAATGTTATCGCCAATATGGAGTAATTGGTCCTCATCAATATTCAAATCATTTGGCTGGGTGTTTCCAAAGGAAGTTTTAGGGACGGTCAATCCAATGGCGCCTACGCCAAGTGTCTGGATAAAATTTCTGCGGGTTGCTTTCATAGTAAAGGAATTTTGACTGATTACAAGTTAACTAAAAAAATAATAATTCAATTAAAAAAAATCCTTTTTGTAATTATTACGTTACTTTTATGAATAGGCTAAAGTCATTTTTTAAAAATAAAGCATAATGAAAATTATAAGACCACTTACTTTGTTTTTTCTATTACTAAAGGGATCTATAGTATTTGCTCAAAGTCCATTTGAAGTGGTTGATGACCTTGCGAAGGTTAGAAGTATTGCTCTAAAATGGCCATTAACAGAAAATGATTTGAATTCATTATCTATTCGGGATAAATATACGAGCGATCATAATGCAGTGGAACATTTATATGTACAGCAAGAACTGGATGGAATACCTATTGATAAAGCTATTTCTGGTTTTCATTTTAAAAGTGATGGTACTTTAGCCTATGCAACAAATGGGTTTTTATCCCAACTAAAAGATAGAATTGTTTTGGGATCCCAATTCAATAAACCTGGAATAAATGCTGTTGAAGCTGTTCGTTTTGCTGCCATAGCAACAGGAATTTCGGTAGATGGCGTAACTTTAAAATCACAAGGTATTAGCGAGAATGGAAAATTTTTATTTTCTGAAAAAAGTTTGAGTGAATCTGATATATCGGTTTTTTTAGTTTTTGTTCAAGAGTTAAATGGTTCTTTAAAACTGGCCTGGGAAGTACCATTGGATCATCCCAATTCACCAGATCATTGGGTGTTTAAAATAGATGCTCAGTCTGGAAAGGTACTGTTAAAAGAAAATTATACTCTTTTTTGTAATCATGAGGAGCATTCTACAAAGCTTTCTAAATCAAATAACAGAGAAAATATATCTGATTATCAATCTTTTAGCTTACTAAATAAAGGTAGTTACAGAGTTTTTCCTTATTTTTTGTCTTCCCCCTTAGAAGGGCAACGTGTATTGCTGAATGATCCCTCAGATATGATTGCCTCTCCTTTTGGATGGCATGACACCAACGGAATAAATGGGGCAGAATATACTATTACGAGAGGAAATAATGTGAATGCATATTTAGATAGAGACGCGGATAATAGTCCCGACGAAAAAACCATAGAAGGGGGCACCGGTCTTGTTTTTGATTTTCCATTTGATATCTCAAAAACACCTGACAATTATCAAGAAGCTGCAGTGACACAGTTATTTTATATGAATAATTTCATGCATGACTTTACTTATAGATATGGATTTAATGAGGAGGCAGGAAATTTTCAACAAAATTTATACGGAAAATCTGGTAAAGCAGGGGATCCTGTAAAAGCGGAGGGTCAGGATGCCAGTGGATTTAATAATGCCAATTTTTCAACGCCGCCCGATGGAGCCAGTGGAAGAATGCAGATGTATTTATGGATGCCAGGTGAGGGAAAAGTGCTTACAGTAAATATGCCCGCCAATTTAGCTGCTACTTACAATGTTGGCCTGGCCACTTTCGGCCCTATCATTAGTAGTAATCCTATTACGGGTATTTTAATTATTGCTCAGGACTCAGTTTCATCTGCATTGGCTTGTGGAACATTGACTAATGCAGCGGCAATAAGAGGTAAAATATTGGTTGTTGATCGAGGTACTTGTAAATTTAAAGAAAAGGTAATTAAAGCTGAAGAGGCTGGAGCATTGGCTGTTGTGGTAGTCAATACGTCGAATGATATCATAACAATGGGTAGTGACGGTACAGCACCTTTGCCTAAGATTCCCGTGGTGATGTTACCCTCTTCAAGCGGTAATGCCATAAAAAATGCTTTGAAATTAGGACAAACAGTTAGAGCTACATTACAAGCAAATGCCAATGATATAGTCATAAGAGATGCAAATTTTGATAATGGCATCGTGGCTCACGAATATGGACATGGTATTTCTAACAGACTAACAGGTGGTCCATCATACACAAGTTGCCTTAATAATGACGAACAAATGGGGGAAGGTTGGAGTGATTTTTTTTCAATGGTCACGGCAACTAAACCTGGGGATAACGGAAAAAGAGGCATTCCCATCGGTGATTATTCCGATAATAATCCAAAAGGAATTAGAAGGCAGACCTATTCTACTGATTTTTCAATAAATAATCAAACCTATGATGACGTCATTGGTACAACAGCACCGCATCCATTAGGAGAAGTATGGGCCTCAACGCTTTGGGATTTATATTGGAAAATGGCGGATAAATATGGTTTCGACCCCGATATTGTAAATGGAAAAGGGGGGAATAATAAAGCGATTCAGCTGGTTATGGATGGTATGAAGCTGCAAAATTGTAATCCTGGATTTTTAGATGGTCGGGATGCTATTTTTGCCGCTGATATAATCAATAATAAAGGTGAAAATGAATGTTTACTTTGGGAGGTTTTTGCCAGAAGGGGACTTGGACATAATGCTAAACAAGGCTCCTCAACCAATAGAAATGATAATACTCAAAGTTTTGACCTGCTCCCTAGTTGTCTTAAAACAATGAAAATTGAGAAGGAAATATTACCTAAATTAATTCAACCAGGAGATACCGTTACGGTTAAAATTACCTTGGTTAACCATCAGCCGAAAGCAGCAAATAATCTTAAATTTAAAGATTTTATTCCTCAGGGTTGTACTTATATTGCTGGTAGTCTTCAGGGGGGGAGAAGTGTTATTTTACAGGGGGATGTTCTAACTTTTTCAACATCGGACCTAAATATAAATGAATCGTTAGTCGTTTTTTATAAAATGTCAACGAATAACGCAAGGTTTTCGAAAAGATTATTTTTAGATGAACTGGAGGGTGGCGAAGGAAATTGGTTGACTGAGGCTTCCACGGGAAGTAAAGATTTATGGACATTAAAAACAGGTAATGCGGTAAGCGGTCAGTTTAGTTGGTCTATATCAAATGGTAAGGATGCCACAGATGCTAAACTTAGATTGAAAAACCAACCAACTATCCAGGGTACTTTAAATCCAACGCTAACATTTTATCATCAATACAAAATCGACCCTGGAAAAGATGGAGGTTTTTTGGAGTACTCAATAAATGAAGGAACAACCTGGTTACCTATGCCAGATTCTTTGTTTGTTAGAAAGGGTTATGACGGGCGATTGAATCCAAGAACAGTAGGTTTTACAACCAGAGCGTTCTGGGGTGAATCTAATCAATATCAATCAACCGTGGTTAAACTTTCTCCATTTAAAAATGAAAAATTAAATTTGCGCTGGCGATTTGTACAATCACTCGAGGGTACTGAGGAACCACTTGTTTATGATGGCTGGAAGCTCGATGATATTCAGTTTATGGATGCAAATTGGATAGATGCAACAGTTTGTGCGACGGCTTCTGATGGTGTAACTGCCTGTGGAACAGCTATTTTAGGGGGTGCACTGGTTCAAACAGGTATTCAAACTTCTTTAGCTACCGTGGAAGAGTCCTCCTTTGATGTGAGCGCTCATCCTAATCCAGGGATAGATGAAATATTTTTGAATGTTAAAGGTGAAAAACCTGGCGTGGTATATTGCACTATCTCACAGATCTCAGGACAAATAATGCAGGAAACAAAATGGGATTATCCGGGTAACAGTCAACAAATTAATTTATCAACGGGAAATTTCTTGCCGGGAATATATCTAATTGAACTAAGATCTGAAAATGTTAAAAAGGTCATTCGCTGGGTGAAATTATAAAATAATTTTTTTTAGCCACTTATTTCAATGTAGGCGCGATCTACAGGGCCATTCAAAGGAGGGGAAATTTTTGAAATGCGGACTTTTACTTCAATACCTTTATCTTGATATTGGGAGTGGATTCGCCGGTGAATATTAATAGCCGTTGTCTCTAAAAGTTTTACGGTCTTTTTCATTTCCAGTCGGCAAAGATGATAAATCGTTTCATAATTTAGCGTGTTACCCAAATCGTCATTGCCATCGGAATAAATTTCTTTAGTGTCCACATATACATCGATGTGAATTTCATTTCCTACCAATTGTTCCTCCTCATAGTAACCTATTTTGGCCCAAAAATGCATACCTTCCAGTGCAATAATCATACTTTTTATTGTAAATATAATTTTTTTACGTTAATTGTAATTTTTTATGACAAAAAAGTAAAATGGAGAAAGTATTAATAAAAAGAGTAACAGAGAATTGGGAAATTGAGGGAATAAAAGCACTGGAAGAGGCGAATAACCTGGTGAATATTTCCAGGGAAGAAAGTGATAGAGAAGGCTTTGTGACTGCTTCCTATTCCATCGAGTTGTTAAGAAAGATGAACGAAATTCAGCCATCTATAATAGCACTTTATGAAAATAAAGTGGTAGGTTACGCTATGGTTACCGATAAAGAGCTTTATGGACAGCATACCTTATTAGATAGTTTATTTGATGCTCTGGTTGACATGAACTATCAGGGGAAAAAGTTAGGGGGGGCAAAAGTAGTTCTTGTAGGACAGCTTTGCGTTGCCAAACCTTTTAGAGGAAAGGATTTGGTGCCAAAAATGTATGATTTTTTTAAAGAGTGTTTAATTACTCAATATGATTATTGTGTTACGGATATATCCGAGGCAAATCCGAGGTCCATTCGCGCACATGAAAAATGTGGCTTTAAAATAATAGATACCCTGGAATACGAGGGCGTTAAATGGCATATAGTCATGTGGGATTGGATAAATAATGGTAAGTAAGGTGACTTTGAACGATTATAATCGTTTAATGTTTATGAATTATAATAAACTAAGTTTTAACTTTGGTGCCTAATTAATTACAAATGAATTCTTCAACTGCAGAAATAGAGAAAGATCTTTTTATATCAAATAAGGTAGATCTTTATGGTGGACATGATTATTATAAGATAGATGATTTATTAGATGAAGAACATAAGATGGCTAGAGACGCTGTCAGAGATTGGGTGAAAAAAGAGGTGAGTCCTATCATTGAAGGCTACGCTCAGGCTGCAAAATGTCCTGTACATCTATTCAAAGGATTGGCGAATGTAGGTGCTTTTGGCCCTACTATTCCTACAGAGTACGGTGGTGGCGGTATGGACGAAATATCCTACGGACTAATTATGCAAGAACTTGAGCGAGGAGATTCTGGTATTCGCTCTATGGCCTCTGTTCAAGGTTCTTTAGTTATGTACCCAATTTATAAATTTGGGTCGGAGGAGCAAAGAAGAAAATATTTGCCGGGATTAGGTTCTGGTGATTTAATAGGTTGTTTTGGGTTAACCGAACCTGATCATGGGTCAAATCCTTCAGGTATGTTAACTAAAATGGTTGAAGATGGGGATGATGTGATATTGAATGGGTCTAAGATGTGGATTACCAATTCACCTCTTGCAGACATCGCTGTTGTATGGGCAAAAGATGAAAAGGGAATAATAAAGGGCATTATTGTAGAAAAGGGAATGCCTGGTTTTTCAGCTCCTGAGATAAAGGGGAAGTGGTCGCTTAGAGCCTCCATTACCGGTGAATTAGTATTTGAAAATGTAAGGGTTCCCAAAGCAAATATTTTGCCTAATGTTCAAGGGTTAAAAGGTCCCCTTTCGTGCTTGTCAAAAGCCAGGTATGGTATCGCATGGGGTGCCATCGGTGCCGCTTTAGATTGTTATGATTCAGCCCTGCGGTATAGTATAGAAAGAGAACAATTTGGAAGACCCATAGGAGGTTTTCAGCTTACTCAAAAGAAATTGGCAGAAATGATTACCGAAATCACAAAAGCACAATTATTAGCGTGGAGACTTGGAACACTGGCGAATAAAGGGGAGGCTTCACCTGCCCAGATATCAATGGCCAAGAGAAATAATGTTAATATGGCTATTGAAATTGCCAGGGAAGCAAGGCAAATACATGGTGGAATGGGTATTACTTCAGAATATTCTATCATGCGTCATATTATGAATCTGGAATCTGTCATTACTTATGAGGGAACACACGATATTCATCTATTAATAACGGGTATGGACATAACAGGAATCAATGCATTTCAATAATTATGTCAATCTCTTCGTTTAAGTATTTTTATGCTTATCATTCTAATTTGAAATTTCAGGAAATGACTAAATTTTTGATGTTTAATTGCCTCTGCTTATTATTTGCGCCCCTTGGTTTGATGGGTCAGGAATCAGCCGAGGTTATTCAACTTATTAATCCTTCCTTTGAAGATATGCCCAGGCACTCTAAAGCACCTCGTGCATGGTCTGATTGTGGGTTTAAAGGTGAATCAGCTCCGGATATTCAGCCTAGTGGTATTTTTAGCGTGACAAAGCCCGCCTCAAATGGTAATACTTATCTTGGTTTAGTTGTTAGAGATAATGATACCTGGGAATCAGTGGGTCAGGAATTATCTAAACCGATGGAAAAAGGAAAATGCTACTCCTTTTCCATTGCGCTGTGTCGTTCAGAATTATATGTATCCATTAGTCGACTTTCAGACCAAACAGCAAATTATACCACCCCAGCAAAACTTCGCATTTATGGTGGAAATTCTTTTTGTGAAAGAAAAGAATTATTAGCAGAATCTCCATTGATCGCGAATACCCGCTGGCAAGATTATAATTTTAAATTGGAACCTTCCAAAAATTATACTTTTCTCATTCTTGAAGCTTACTACAAAACACCTACCCTTGTCCCTTATAATGGAAATTTATTGGTAGATAATTTCTCTGATATTAAAGTTAGTGTTTGTAAGGAGAGTTCGGTTCAAGATAATGTAGCTCAAACGGATAAGAAACCAGAAATGGTGGTTGTTAAAGCTGAAACTATAAAGGTGGATAACAAGGATTCTAATTCCGTTAAACCAAAGGAAGCCACTCCCGGACCAACGGAAGTAACTCAACCAAAGGATATTATTGAAAATGCGTCTATTAGTAATCTCAGAAGAACAGATTTAAAAAAGGGGCAGACGTTAAGGATTGATAAGATATTTTTTGAAATGGATAAATCCATTTTTACCAGAGAATCCTATCAGTTTTTAAATGATCTTGTAGATTTTATGAAGGAGAATCCTGATATTTCAATCGAAGTTGGAGGTCATTCAAATGGCCTTTGTACTGATGAATACTGTATTAAAATATCAACGGACAGAGCAAAAGCAGTGGTTGACTATTTAGTTAGTAAAAGCATAAGTCGTTCCAGACTTACGTACAAAGGGTACGGTAAGAAATCTCCTTTAGCATCTAATGAAACAGTAGAGGGCAGAAGGAAAAATCAAAGGGTCGAACTAAAAATTATCTCATTCAACGATAATTAAGCGTAAATTTTGGGGGGGTAATAAAAATTGCCCCATTATACTCTCTATCAAACAAGCCGATGAAAGGGTAAATTTGACCTGTAAAACCAATCGTAAAAAAATAATGTCCATAAGGCATAACCTTAGAAAATCACAAAGATTTATGGAATAGATACCCCACGAAGGACATTGTTAGGCTAAATTTCGTGCTAAAAGGGAAGGCTCTTAGTTAAAACGCATAGAAAATAAGGTAAGAAGTGGAAAAATGGGCTAAAAATGGCTCCAAAACTTCAGTAAATAAGTATTCTAATCATTAATTGTAAGGCCTAAATGTTGAAAATCGGTCCAAAAATCTGGATATGATTTTACAACTACCATGGGTTCTTCTATTTCAATGGGCATCAAAAGAGCTAAAGGAGCAAAAGCCATAGCCATTCTGTGGTCTTCATAGGTTTTGAAAACAGGTAAATCTGAGGATTCAAATTTGCCGGAAACCTCAAAAACCTCTTTGCCAGTGATGGAATCAGTTGAAAAAAGGGAGATATGACAACCACCTTTACTAATTTCATTTTCCAGTGCTTGAATTCGATCTGTTTCTTTAATTCTTAGGGTTTCAAGCCCACTAAAATATCCCTTCGTACCCAATCCAGCGCAGACTACCGCCAATGTTTGTGCTAAGTCAGGGCATAAAATAAAATCATAATGGAAGGCATCGGGGCTAAGGGTTTGATTTTTTATAAGTCGAATTCCACGTTTAGTGAAATGAGTTTTAACGCCGAAGGATTCAAAGATATCTACGAGAGCGGAATCACCTTGAAGACTATTTTCAAATAAGCCATTCAAGTAAATATCAGCTTGATCACTCAGTGCGGCGAGCGAATAATAATAAGACGCGGCAGACCAATCAGCTTCCACAATAAAAGGTTTAGCCTGATAAGCTTGTTCAGTAATAACAATAACTTGATTTTCCCACTTATGAGAAACGCCAAAATACTGCATAAGACCCAAGGTCATTTCTATATAGGGTTTTGAAACAATTTTGCCAGTGAGCTCTAGGGAAAGTCCACCTGAAAGAATAGGAGCAATGAGTAATAGCGCGGAAATATATTGGCTGCTGGTGTTGGCGGGAATGGCTAGTTGTTTGCCTCCAGAAATAGTCCCTGAAATAATGTTTAGGGGTGGAAACCCTTCGTTTTCTAAATAATGGATAGTTGCCCCCAATTTTCTACAAGCATCTACTAGCACCTTAATGGGTCTTTGTTTCATTCTTTCGGAGCCTGTTAAAATGCTATTTCCGCCAAATAAAGTAAGATAAGCCGTCATGAATCTAAAGGTTGTACCCGCTGGACCGGCATCTAAAACCTCCTCGTTACTTTTCAACAAATGAGCCAGTAACTCTGTATCATTTGCATTAGCTAATGCATCGATTTTAAAATCAGTATTGCATAAAGCCTGAATGATAAGCACTCTATTGCTAATACTTTTTGAACCTGCCAGCGTTACTTCACCTTTAAGGATATTTGAAGAAAAGTGTAACTTATAATTCATATTGAAGAGCTGTCGGACCAAATAAAATGAATATCCTGAGTAATATCGGGGTGTAAACTTTTAGCTACCGGGCAGGTTAAAGCGGTATGTTCCAATATTTTTTTGGTTTTTTCTTCAAACATACCTGGAGGAAAGGTGACAACAACTTTTATTCCAGAAATTCTTCGTGGTTCCGACGCCATGATTTTAAGAATATCTACCTTGGTATTGGCAATATCAACCCCCATATCTTCAGCTTTTATACCCATAACAGTGAGCATACAAGCACCGAGAGATGTTGCAGTTAAATCTGTTGGAGAAAAAGCCTGCCCTTTCCCTCTGTTATCCAATGGGGCATCGGTAAAAAATGATTGCCCTGAGGCAAGGTGAGTGAGGGTATTTCTCAGTTCACCATGATAGACTATGTTAGAGGTCATTGAGCAGATTTTTCTTCGTCATTTATAATGGTGGCTTCAATTTTATGGGGTTGAGGCGCAAGTTTCCTCTCGTCAGCAGCTAATCTTCTTAGCCTGTTTTCTTCATCTAATTTCTCGTAAGCTATAATTATCTCGCGAACTAATCTATGGCGAACAACGTCATCAACATTCAAATAAATGGTACCAATACCTTCGAGATGATCCAGAATTTCTACAGCTTTTTTTAGTCCGGATTTAGTGTGAAAGGGAAGGTCTATTTGCGTTAAATCGCCGGTAATAATACATTTCGCAGAAGGGCCTAATCTGGTAAGGAACATTTTAATCTGCATGGTAGTGCAGTTTTGTGCTTCATCGAGTATGATAAAAGCATTGTCCAGGGTACGTCCCCGCATAAAGGCAAGAGGGGCAATTTCAATGACGCGGGTGGTCATAAATTGCTGTAATTTTTCAGCTGGGATCATATCATCGAGGGCATCATAAAGCGGACGTAGATAAGGATCTACTTTTTCTTTAAGATCTCCGGGCAGGAAACCTAAACTTTCACCTGCTTCCACGGCAGGACGGGTAAGTATGATTTTTTTTACTGTTTTATTTTTCAATGCCCTGACAGCCAATGCAACTGCGGTATAAGTTTTACCCGTTCCAGCGGGACCAATGGCAAAAACGATATCATTTTTTTCTGAGCTTTCTACCAGGAGACGCTGATTTTTAGTTTTTGCCCTGATAGGTTTACCCTCACGGCTATGTAAGATTGTTTTATTGTCATCTGCAGCTGATAATTTGTGTTCAAAAGGATTTTTATCTTGTAATAAATCCTCGACCATTTGATTGGTCAGTTCGAGATGTTCTTTTAATAATCTCACCATCCATTCAACTTTGTCTTTTACTCTCTGAGCAATTTTTTTGTCACCAACAATCTTGAAGTTATTTCCACGGGAGGTCAATGAAACCTCGGGAAAAGCTTCTTTAAGTAGATTGAAACGGACATTATTTTCACCAAATAATTGAACGGGATCGGTGTTCTCAAAAGTAAGTATTATTTCACTTTGAGAATGGGGCGAATTTTCTTTCAAAGATTGTATTATTTTTAGGCTAAATTACAACTTTTGTGCTGAATGAAGCACAGAGTTTTGAAAAAAAGTAGTAAAAAATTATGGCTATAGTAACCATCACATCTGATTTGGGGATAAATAATCATATTATTTCTCTCATTAAAGGGGCTCTTTTACATACTGAGCCCATACCAGTTATCGTTGACATATCACACGAGATTGACAGCTTTGATATTATACAGGCCGCGTTTATTGTCGCTCAAAGCTGGCGTTCCTTTCCCGTAGGAACTATCCATATTATCGCCGTTAACGATTTACCTGAAGCTCATTTAGATTGGCTGATTATGGAAAGAGAGGGACATGTTTTTGTTATGCAGAATAACGGTTTGAGTAGCTTGGTTTTTACAGACGAACATGGCATCATTTACACACTTCCCGTTGTCGGAGAACCTTTTTTTATACTTCCTACATTATTGCGAAATATCATGTATCAATTAAGTATGAAAAAATTACTTTCTGAAATTAACGATCTTACGTTAACAGATGAGGTTGTAAAACGATACAAGTTTCAACCCATTTCTGTCGGAAATATAATAAGGGGTTCTGTTTTGTATATTGATTCATTTGACAATGTGATAACCAATATTTCTAAAGATTTATTTGAGACTTTCAGTGATTCCCGTCCATTTAAAATTAAAATGAGAAGTCATCTGCCTCTTACTGAAATTCATAAAAATTATTCAGATGCTCCACTAGGTGAAATTCTTTGTCTTTTTAACTCGGCTAATTTACTGGAGATTGCTATTAATATGGGAAAAGCATCTACCTTGTTCGGATTGAATCCAGGGGAAATTATTCAAATTGAATTTGAAGAAAAAAACTAATTGTATTAAAAATTTAAAAACAAAGGAATGACTGAAATATTAGCCTTGGCAAATTATGATGTTTTTGTGGGGAATTGTACGGAATCACTATCTGTTTTTATGTCGCGTTATTCCCAAAGAAAAGTGGTTGTTTTAACGGATGAGCATACGCACACCTTTTGTTTAGAAAGGATAAGGCCTCTGCTTCCTGTTGAAATGCTTGAAATTTCAATTCCTGCTGGCGAAGTTCACAAAGACTTGAATACTTGTCAGTTTATCTGGGGAAAACTGTTGGAATTTGGCCTTAACAGGAATGATTTGATGATAAATCTTGGTGGTGGTGTGGTAGGAGATATGGGCGGTTTCTGTGCATCGACTTATAAAAGAGGGATTGATTTTATTCAAATTCCTACTACCTTGCTTTCTATGGTGGATGCTTCCATCGGCGGTAAATTAGGTATTGATTTTAACGGAGTTAAAAATAGTATTGGTGTGTTTAAAGATCCAAAAGCGGTTTTTGTAGATCCATTTTTCCTTGAAACCTTGCCAAAAAGAGAGCTAAGAAGCGGTTTTGCAGAAATTATTAAGCATGCCCTTATTTCAGATGAATTTCTTTGGAGACAAATTAGTAGTATTAATATTCATACAGAAAAAAACTGGACACCCATTATTGTGGATTCTTTGAAGGTTAAACAAAAAATAGTGGCCGAAGATCCTTTTGAAAAAAATATTCGGAAAGCATTGAATTTTGGGCATACCATAGGACATGGTATCGAGGGAGTTATGCTTCATAAAGAAAATTCTTTATTGCATGGCGAAGCAATAGCCATTGGCATGGCTATCGAGTCATGGTTATCTTTTCATAAGGGCTTTTTGTCCGAAGAAGAATTTATTTCTATCCTTATTTTTCTTAAAAGAACGTTTGATTTACAACCTATAAACGAGGAATTAATTGACGATTTTATTTTGCTCATGAAAAATGACAAGAAAAATGAATCCGATGATTTACACTTTGCAGTGGTTGGACCCATTGGAAAAATACATATTGACTTTGTTCGCGATGTGCCTTTTGTGAAAAAAGCCCTGGAAATTTATAATCATAACTTGTTGCAGTAAGGATAGGACTAACTATTTGCTATATTTACGGAGAAAATTACTTCTATGCGTAAGCTTTTTGCCTATTTACTAAAAGACAGTCCTTCTGAATCGATTACCTTTTGGACAACACTTACCTGGCGATTCCTTTTTATAGGTTTTGGAATGGCTTTTCTTGTATTTATATTATTGTCTTTCAGTGAGTTACCTTCAGTAAAGGAATTGGAGAATCCAAATAATGAACTGGCCTCTCAAATTTTTTCAACCAATGGTACTTCTTTGGGTAATTTTTATATTGAGAACAGAGTACCTATAAAATTTTCAGATTTACCCCCACATTTAGTAAATGCGCTCTTAGCGACAGAAGATGAGCGCTTTTATATGCATAATGGCATCGATTTTGAGGCTTTAGGCAGGGTAATGATTAAAACAATAGTTCTCAGACAAGAGAGTTCAGGTGGGGCAAGCACCCTTACACAACAATTGGCAAAACAACTTTTCACTAAAAATCCTTCTACAAATAAGTTAGAACGTATCCTCCAAAAATTAAAGGAATGGATTATTGCCGTGAGATTGGAACGGAATTTCACCAAAGATGAAATTATAGCGCTGTACTTAAATAAATTTAGCTTTATAAATGGTGCCTATGGTATTAAAGCGGCATCTGAAATTTATTTTGGAAAGTCACAAGAAGAATTAACCGTTCCCGAAGCAGCTACGCTGGTCGGAATGCTCCAGAATCCAAGTTTATATAATCCTTTGAGAAGACCTGAAAGAGTAATTAAACGAAGAGAAGTCGTGCTAAAACAGATGACAAAAAGGGGTTTCATAACAGAGGAAGAATACGAAAAATATCGAACGCAGGACTTGGGAATTAACTTTAAACCGAGAACACATATTGATGGCATTGCTACTTATTATCGCATGGAACTGGCAAAGCAAGTAAAAGAAATCCTTTCCAAAAGCGAACATTTTAAATCTGGAAATCAGCCTTATGATATTTATAAAGACGGCCTGAAAATATATACTACCATTGATGCTGATATGCAAAAATTGGCTGAGGAGTCCATGATTGAACACATGGCCTTAGTTCAAAAAAACTTTCAGCGGGAATGGGGAAAAACAGATCCGTGGACCTATAAATCAAATTCAAAACTTGAGATTTCGGTGGCCACGCGTCAAAAAACATTGATACGGTTGATGAGAGAAACAGAATCTTATCAAATCATTAGAGATAAGTATCTCGGAGATATTCTTCCTCAAATAAGTGAAAAATATGATGTCAGGTTTTCTGAAAATGATATCCTGATTGACTTTTTAATGGAAGAAGTAAAACAGCCCGGAACCTTACTAAAACGGGTGAATGCCAGATTAAGTAGCAAAGAGGATGTAAATACCTATTTAAGTATCCTTCGGGATCCCTTGTTTAATACTTTGAGGAAACAGTGGGATTTGATGCAAAGTAAAGTGAAGCAGCACTTTAACACACCCGTTAATATGCGTGTTTTTACTTATGAAAAAAGAAATATCCCTCAGATTGCAGAGAAGGACCGATGGGAAAAGGATACGATGATGTCACCGCTGGATTCTATAAAATACCATCGCCAATTTTTACAAACAGGTATTTTAGGCGTAGATCCCAGAACGGGGCATGTTAAGTTTTGGGTAGGAGGTATCAATCAAAAGTATTTTCAATATGATCATGTCGATATAAACAGGCAGGTGGGGTCGTCATTTAAACCTTTTGTATATGCTACGGCTATAGCGGCACAAGGCCTTTCTCCTTGTTTTCAGGTACAGGATGTGGCCACAACTATTGCTGCAAATGAAGGTCAGTTCGGACTCATAGAAGACTGGACACCCAGTAATTTCGATAATAAATACACTGGTGAAATGTTAACGCTGAAAGAAGGTTTGAAAAAATCGACGAATACCGTTTCTACCTTTTTAATGAAAACGATTGGAAATGTTGAACCAGTGAGAGGTTTGATTCATAATATGGGCATTGATTCATCGAGCAGAAGAAATGGAACGGGTGAATTGAGGGTGCCAAAATCACCCTCCATTTGTTTGGGTGCTGCCGATTTAAGTGTGATGGAAATGACGGGTGCCTATACTACTTTTGCTAATAATGGGGTGTTTAACAGACCATTACATATATTAAGGATTGAAGATAAAAATGGTAAGCTTATTTATGAAGGTTATCCGGAGGAAAAACGTGCCATTCCATCTGACCCTAATTATGTGATGGTTGAAATGTTGAAATATGCTGGTGGTATGGGGGGACTCAAAAGTGAGGCAGGGGGTAAAACAGGTACTACCAATGATTTTGTAGATGGATGGTTTATGGGTATAACCCCTGGATTGGTCATAGGTACCTGGGTGGGAGCGGAAGATAAATGGGTGCATTTCAGAACCTCTTCCAACGGGCAGGGCGCCAGAATGGCAAAGCCATTTTTTGTTTCTTTTATGAAAAAACTGGAAGAGATGAAAAATATAGATTATGACCCCAGCCTTCGATTCTTAAAACCTTCAGGTGAATTTAGCATAGAAATGGATTGTAACAAGGTCAATAATGCCAATAGAGTGAATTCCTCTACGGTAGAAAATGAGTTCGGGGAGGAGGAGTTTTAAATAATAATTTGATGTTTAATTTTTAAATATATGGTTGATTTCAAAATACGGCTAAGTTTCTTTATCGTTTCTTTGCTAACTCTAACATCCTGCATCCCGGAAATGCCGGAAGAGGTAATTTTACGCGTTCGGCCGCAGTCGAAATTATGGACTAATTCAACATTTAAAAAAATTTACCATTTTCAAGATAAATTATTGACAGACAGTCTTATCCCTTATCTTAGCGATGGTGATCCAACCTGGCGGGTACAGGCTGCAAAAGCATTTTCCTCCATAAAGGACGCTAAAGCCATTGAATTTCTTTGTCCGTTATTGAAAGATACGGTCATGGAAGTGAGGTTTGCCGCTGCTTATTCTTTGGGTCAGATTGGAGATAATGCCGCTGAAAATTGCCTGGTAAATGCTTTTGATCCTTCCTCGAATGAAGGAGAAATACTTAAATTAAACGGTATTATTTTAGAAGCTTTAGGTAAGTGTGGGTCAGAGAATATAATGAAGTACCTAAGTTCAATATCGACCTACCTTCCGGGTGACACTGCGCTACTTATGGGTCAGGTTCTGGGTTTGTACCGCTTTGGTATGAGATCCATGTATTCTGACGAAGGTACCAGGCGAATGGTATCTATGACTATCAATAGTCAATATCCACAGGAAGTGAGATTGATGAGTGCCCACTATTTAGCGAGAACCAGGAATCTGGTATTGGATACTTTCAAAAATGAACTTATTCCTCAATTTCAAAGAGAAAAAAGCGCTGAAATTAGAATGGTTCTTGCCACCATATTGGGGAGAATTAATAGGATCGACGCTGAAAATGCTTTGATAGGTGGGTTTGATCTTGAAAATGATAGTCGGGTAAAAATTAACATATTACGCGCACTTAAAAATAAAAATTATGAATTCTCCAGGGTCGTTGCTTATAAAAGTCTGAAAGCAAGCGACCAGAGCTTAAGTAGAGAAGCAGGTTCTTTCTTTTTAGAAAATGGTGTGGCTAAGGAAGCAAAAACTTATTGGAAACTGACGGCTGATTCGTTACTCACCTGGCCTGTTCGTGCTTTACTTTATGCGGCTGCAAACAGACATTTATATCAGCGGGATTCGGTGTCAAAGGAAAAATATAAATTAAACGCCGAAATTAAAAATCAGTATATTAAGGCTGAAAGTGCAGAAGCTAAAGCCGCTTATTTGAAAGCATTGGGTGAACATGGTTGGAACTATCGATATATAAATCAACAAATGTGGGAGGCCAAAAACTATGTAGTTAAAACAGCCGCTGCGGAATCATTAGCTTCTTTATGTTCAGCCGTAAATTTTGATAAGCAGTTTAGGAAAAATAGAAAATACGTTGAGAAGGATTTAGCTATTATGCTCAAAAACGCCTTTTTGATGAATGACGCGGGAGTGAGTGCGGTGATTGCAGGGGCTTTAAGGAATGAGGATAGAGGCTTCAGGAATATACTACCGGAGACCTCCTTCCTCGATTCAGCATTATTGAAGCTGGTTCTACCTAAAGAACAAGAGACAAAGCAGGAAATTGAAATGACCAAGGCCTTTTGGAAAGGAATTAATGCGCCCATTATAGAAAAACCTACTTTCAATCATCCAATAAATTGGGGTATTTTGGACAAAGTAACCCAGCAGGTTGAGGCAACTATTACCCTTAAAAAGGGGACTATCGTTCTTGCATTGTTTCCTGATATTGCCCCGGGCACAGTAGCCAATTTTATAGCATTGAGTAAATCTGGATTTTTCAAAGGTAAAAATTTCCACAGGATAGTCCCCAATTTTGTATCCCAGGGAGGTTGCCCCCGAGGCGATGGATATGGTAGTTTAGCCTATTCCATTCGTTCCGAATTACCGCAGATTTATTACGACAGACCTGGATGTGTGGGAATGGCTTCCGCAGGAAATCATACCGAAGGGACTCAGTTTTTTATTACCCACTCTGCTACGCCGCATTTAGATGGTAATTATACGTTGTTCGGTGAGGTTAAAAGTGGGTTAAGCCTGGCAAGTCAAATAACGCCTGGCGATAAGATTATAAATATCTCAATTAGAGAATAAACGAATAAAATGAAAAAAACCCCACTTTTTGAGCGACATATTGAAGCAAATGCCAGAATGGCCCCCTTCGCAGGTTACGAGATGCCTATTTCTTATAATGGTATTAATGAAGAGCATCATGCCGTTCGCAATAATGCAGGATTGTTTGATGTTTCTCACATGGGAGAATTTATTGTTAAAGGAAAAGAAGCTCTTTTATTGGTTAATGAACTTACTTCAAACGATGCTTCTGTTCTGGCTCCTGGGGATATTCAATATTCTTGCTTTCCAAATAATAATGGTGGCATTATTGATGATTTATTAGTTTACAGACTCTTTGAAGATCAATGTTCTGAAGGGGAGCAAGCGTTCATGTTGGTTGTCAATGCGTCTAATATAGAGAAAGATTTTAATTGGGTAAAAGAATATAATCGTTTTGAAACCCGACTTATTGATATCTCTGAAAAAACGGCGCTTCTGGCTTTACAGGGGCCTAAAGCAATACTTATTTTACAAGAACTTACCGATATTGATTTAGCTCAGATTAAGTATTATACTTTTAAAAAGGGTACCGTAGCGGGGATTAATAATGTGGTTATTTCTGCAACAGGCTACACTGGAGCTGGTGGTTTTGAATTATATGTTGAAGATCATAATGCCTTAGCTTTGTGGGATATTATCGTCGAAAGGGGACAAAAATACGGTCTTCAACTCGCTGGTCTTGGTTGCAGGGATACGCTTCGTTTAGAAATGGGGTATTGTCTTTATGGAAATGATATTGATGATACAACCTCTCCTTTGGAGGCTGGATTGGGTTGGATAACTAAACTCAATAAAGAGCGTTTTACTCAAAAGGAAAATCTCGTTCATCAAAAGGAAAAGGGAGTAAGTCGCAAATTAGTTGGCTTTGTATTGGAAGACAGGCGGGTTCCAAGGCATGATTATCCTATTTTAAACCTCGACGGAACTTCTATTGGCAAGGTTACTTCAGGAACGATGTCTCCATCTCTTAACCATCCGATAGGAATGGGTTATATTGACTCAAGCGAGGCTAAGATTGGAAATAATATTCAAATAAGTATGGGAAATAAACTGTTGCCCGCTAAAATCGTCAAATTACCTTTCTGGAATAAAAAAGATTGACGTTAACTAAGATTTTGTCGAACAAATTTCAATTATTTCTATTAACCTTTTGATTAGGTTATTAAGAATATATATTGGTTATGGATGTAGTTGAAGGTAAAGAAAAATTTCTGCAAATTTGGGGAACAATGTCCACGCATTGGGGAATAAGCAGAGCCATGGCTGAAATACACGGGTTGTTGCTTTTGTCGAATAACCCAATTTGTGCGGAGGAAATTATGGAACAATTAAAAATGTCAAGGGGTAATGTTCACATAAATCTGCATGCGCTAATGGATTGGCACTTGATTCAAAAAATATTGAAAGTTGGTGAGAGGAGAGAATATTTTGTTGCAGAAAAGGACATTTGGGTTATGACGAGAAACATCATGATTCAACGAAAAAAAAGAGAACTTGAACCTATGCTGAAAAGTTTAGATGAACTTACCGGTATCAATGGTTCCGGGGAAGAAGCGGAAAGTTTTAAGAAAATGATAAAGGAAATAAAGAATTTAACCAGTAAGGTTGATTCGACTTTAGAGAGCCTAATTCATGCGGAATCGCAGTGGATTTTAGGAACTTTCCTGAAATTAATGAAGTAGGGCAGAAAGATTTACCAAATCTCACTGCCCTTATTTATTTTTTATCTTTGGTCGCCAAAAAAAGCGATAACCCTGTCTGCAATTTCTAATCCGATATTAGCTTGGGCCTCATTGGTAGCTGCACCAATATGTGGCGTTAAAGAAATGTTTGGATGCTCGAGAAGTTCTGCTTTAGGGGTAGGTTCGTTCTCGAAAACATCGAGACCTGCTCCAGCAACCTGACCGCTACTAAGAGCAGCAAGCAGCGCTGTTTCATCGATTGCGCCACCACGCGCGGTATTAATCAAATAAACTCCTTTCTTCATAGAAGAAATTTCTTCTGCTCCAATAAGTGGCTTTCCTCCACCGAATGGTATATGCAAAGAAATAAAATCAGATTTTGCCAAAACCTCTTTGTAAGGAACAGTAGGAACATGAATATTCATCGTCACCTTTTCATTAGCAAATATATTTATATCAATATTAGCTTCATTGATCATTAAATCGGTTGGCAAAACATTCATACCAAGGGCAAGACCGATTCTGGCAACCTCCTGACCAATTCTTCCAAAGCCGATGATACCCAGCGATTTTCCACGTAGCTGAATGCCTGAACCGTAATTTTTTTTCAAGGTATCAAAAGTAGTTAGACCGTTAAGAGCCATATTTCTATTGGCCTGATGCATAAAGCGAGCCAGATTAAACATGTGACCGAAGGCTAGTTCAGCCACCGCCTGTGAAGAAGCTGCGGGTGTATTAAAAACTATAATACCTTTAGATTCAGCAAATTCTACGTCGATATTATCCAAACCAACTCCACCTCTACCTATCATTTTCAAATTGGTACCAGCAGTAATAACCTCCGCCGTAACTTTCGTAGCACTTCTTACAAGTAATACGTCATAATTTCCAATTACGTCACATAGTTCATTTTGGGGAACCTTTTTAGTGATTACTTCATATCCAGCTTCTTCCATAAGAAGTTTTCCATCATCACTAATACCATCATTGGCGAGAATTCGGATCATTTTTTGTGTTTTTGTCATTTAAAATAATAGCAACGAAATGGATGAAAGAATGTTCATCTCGATGTTGCAAAGGTAGGAAAAGATGCCGAGGTATAATGTGAAATTTTCATGCCACTTTTAAAATCTGGCTTGTCTGCTAATCTTGAAAAAGCACTGAAAAAGGCGTTCAATTCTTTTTTGTCTATTTGCCTTGATGCTGGATGAACGAAATATCCAATATGATTAATTTCTCCTTTTTCATTCCAAAAAATATGAATCCATAATTTTAATCCATTTAAATTAAACTGTATAGCATCTGCATACGTTTCCATACTTTTTAGAAAGTCGAACCAGAGTAAAGCAGATTGGGTGTAATCATCTTTCTTCCAGGTGAGTAATGTTTCAGGATAGGTCTCACAAATGGTTCGATAGGTTTGTTCATCTTTCCCGATTTCAAAAATGGATGATGGTTGGGTGTTTTGCCCAAACAAGGTGAATGAGATTAAGTTGATTAGCAAAATAAAAGCAATTTGTTTCATAGGTAGATATTGGTGTGGTGAATATGAATTACCTAAATATACTATATAAATATTTAGGGTAGGAGGTTAAATGTTATAATTTTCAAAAAAAAACATCGAGATGATTATTGATTTATTTTTAATTGTTGTCATGGCTTATGGTTTCTACACAGGGTATAACCAAGGAATTATAAAGACCGTTTTTACTATCCTGGGAGCCAGTTTTGGTATTTTAGCTGCCCTTAGGTTTACGCCGGCCGTCACAAGATTTTATCATGACTTATTTAACCAAACGAATCCATTATGGATTTTCGCCGGATTTGCTACTACGTTTATTCTTTCCCTGTTGCTATTGAAATTATTAGGAAAGGGTATAGAAAGTGTCATGGAAAAGGTGCATTTGAATTTTGTTAATCAGCTTATCGGAGGAACAGTTTTAGCCTCAATATCAGCTTTTTTTTATAGCCTTATTATTTGGTTCGTGGTTGAATCTATATTAACTCCAGAAAGTGAAGCGGTCACCTCATCTAAAACTTATCCGTTTTTAAAGAATTATCCTGGAAAAATATGGAAAGGGGTTATTCAATTGGAGCCCTTAGTTGGAGAATTTAAGGAATTTTCGGAAGAAATTTTTAATAGGGTTGAACAAGAAACCAATCTTAAGGAAGAAAAGGAATTCAAGTATGATTTACCTAACGGGGAATAAAGAATAAAATTTTTGAAGCGGTCTATTCGCGGATCATTTCAATATCACCTCCTGAAAAATCAAATAATAGTTTTAAAAGGTTTTGATAATCTATTTATAATTAATGATATAGAACTACAACAATGAGATTTTTAAAAAAATGTGATGTTGTAGTTTTGATTAATTTGTGAATTATTTAACAAATATGGATACGTTTAGCCAAATCAGGGCATTCAACATTAATCTAAGGTACTTATTCTTCTGATGACTTGGAAAAGTTTGGTATTTTCTGAAACATCGATATGAAAAGGATCGTGCTCAAGATGGTTAGCCGAAATTAGTTTTAACTGGGCGTTACCGCTTTTTATATTTTGTTCTTTTTGAACATATTTTACCCAAATAGATCCACTGTCATTTATAGCGTATATTTTATTTTCTTTAAATTCATTGAAACTGCGAAGAGGCTTACAAACTACAATATCTCCATCATTTATTACGGGAAGCATACTGTTTCCTTTGATTGGAAAGGCAAATAATTCTCCCGCGTCCAGTCCGGGAATATGAAAATAATCTTGATTTTCCTGCCGAAAACTATCCCATTCAATAGCGTTACCTGCGAATGCCTCGATATTGGTAAAACAGATGTTATTTTGGTTCATTTGACCCGTTGTCATTGGGGATAAATTACTTACATTGGCTGAAGGCCGGACTCTTTTATCTTCGAGAGGATTTCCTTTCCCTTCCAGGATATAGGTTTTACTTACGCCATATAGGGCACATAATTTATCAACGTGATGATAGTCAATACAACGTTTATCAGAATCACTAAGGAAGGCCCGTATAATATGGCTATATGGCTTCCCAAAAATATCATTGGCAAAATCTCCTATTCCCTTTCCCCCCCTGTCATTCATAACGATAATACCTTTTTCAACCAGTAGATTGAATACTTCAATAAATCGCTTGTTCATGCCAACCCTAACTTCTGGTATCATAATCCGATGTTTTATGTTTCTAATGGACGGCAATATAAAACAAATAATTTATAATTTAGCTATATTTTTAATAAATTGTTAGTTTTTTGGAATTTATTAAAAATACCTTATCTTGCGCATTAAAAGAAATTTCCCCCCATGAGTGTCTCGAAGAGTAAAAAAAAGAGTAAGCCATCTTTTTCTTTCAAGGATGAAAGGATACCAGGTTTATGGGGATTGTTTTTTTTATTTCTTGCCTTTTATTGTTTCCTTGCCTTTTCATCTTACCTGTTTACCTGGCAAGATGATCAGGATGCCGTTTTACGTTTTTCGTTTGGATTATTGTTAGACAGCGATGCGGAGATATCTAATATTTTGGGTAGATTAGGTGCCATCACTTCAAATTTTTTCTTTTACTTTTTGTTTGGTCTTCCTTCGTTTGCCCTGTGTTATGTTTTCTTTTTAATAGGCAGGCAATTAATCATAAGACGACCAATATCAGGACTTATCGATATAATGTTTTCTTTATTTATAAACGTTCTGTTTTTTTCCATTTTCCTATCTTTTCTTTTTAAAGGATTTTCTTTTCCTATGGGGGGTGGATTTGGAACGGTTGTAAGTGATTGGCTGGTTAGGTTCCTGGGTAGGGTTGGTACTTTTTTTCTATTTCTATTTATTGGGTTGAGTCGTTTTCTATGGTTTTTAAATCCTCCTCTGGCAGGACAGTCTTTACCAGAGATTTTTAATCAGGTCAAACATAATTTTTTAAATTTATTCAGCGGCGAAAAGCTATCGACTGAATCTGTTGGCCTGGGTAGTATTAAGGATAAAGATATGGAAGAAATTTCTTCCTTCCCAGTTGTGGTTACTGATTTAACGCCTGAAAATGTTGTTCAGGGAAAACAATTGTCCCTTGAAGTTGGCAATGAATTAGCGTTAGATGTTGCAGTTAAACCCAAGGAAAAGATAGAATTCAGGGAAAGGCTTGAGATTGAACCTCCGATAGAAATATTGGCACCTATAGAAACCAGCGAAAGTAACTTCATAGCTGGAGCAGGATTGTCAGAAGCCCTGGGTGAAAATATGGATCATACTGAACCTTATGATCCGACGCTTGATTTATCGTCCTTTGAGCAACCTGTTTTGCCTTTATTATATGATTATACGGATCAGCAGGTTGAAATTGACAGGGAAGAACTGGAAACCCATAAGGATCAGATTATTGAGACGCTGTTACATTATAAAATAGAGATTACTAAAATAAGAGCCACAGTAGGACCAACGGTTACGTTGTATGAAATAATTCCCGCTCCCGGCGTTCGTATTTCAAAAATTAAGAATCTGGAAGATGACATAGCACTGAGTTTATCAGCGTTGGGTATCCGAATCATCGCACCCATTCCGGGGAAAGGAACCATAGGCATAGAGGTGCCAAATAAGAAAAAGCAAATGGTTTCGATGAAAGAAGTTTTAGCGTCTGATAAATTTAAACGAGCTAAAATGGATCTTCCGATTGCTTTGGGAAAAACCATTAGTAATGAAGTTTTTGTCGTTGATTTAGCAAAAATGCCTCACTTATTAGTAGCTGGTGCAACAGGTCAAGGTAAGTCGGTGGGAATAAATTCCATCCTCATGTCTCTCCTTTATAAGAAGCATCCCTCTCAGGTGAAACTGGTTTTAATAGATCCTAAAAAAGTAGAATTATTCCCTTATTCTCAATTGGAACATCATTTTCTTGCTTTTTTGCCAAATCAGGATGAACCGATTATCACTGATACTGCCAAGGTGATTTATACGCTGAATTCGCTTTGTATAGAAATGGATAACAGGTACGATTTGCTTAAGAAGGCAAGTGTAAGAAATATAAGAGAGTATAACGAAAAATTTGTTCAGCGTAAACTTAACCCTTTAAAAGGTCACCGCTTTTTGCCTTTTATTGTTTTAGTTATCGATGAGTTTGCTGATTTAATAATGACGGCAGGGAAGGAAGTGGAAATACCTATTGGTCGTCTGGCACAACTTGCCCGTGCGGTAGGTATTCACCTTATCATCGCCACACAAAGACCGTCTGTGAATATTATAACGGGCGTAATTAAAGCTAACTTCCCGGCAAGAATCGCATATAAAGTTACTTCTAAAATTGACTCAAGAACGATTCTTGATACAGGTGGAGCAGAACAGCTGATAGGAAGGGGCGATATGCTGCTTTCTGTAGGCGGTGAAATGGTTCGTTTACAAGGTGCTTTTATTGACACTCCTGAAGTAGAAAAGGTTATTGAATTTATAGCCGCACAGCAGGGCTATCCGGAACCCTATTTTTTACCCGAATTTCAAGGTGATGATCCGGAAAATGCTCGTGCCGATCTAAAATATACCGATTTAGATGATATGCTTGAGGATGCGGCGCGGTTAATTGTAAGTAATAAACAAGGTTCTACCTCAATGATTCAACGTCGCCTTAGATTGGGGTACAATAGAGCTGGTAGAATAATGGATCAGTTAGAATCTTTAGGTATTGTTGGAGCGGCCGATGGAAGTAAGCCCAGAGAAGTTTTAATTTATGATGAGCAGGAATTAGAAAGGTATTTAACAGATTTAAGGTCAAAAAGATGATTTCTCATTGACTGGTAGTTTAAAATGATTTATATTTAAAAGAAAAAGGTATGGAACCAATCATGGTTTATTTTGAGAGTATTCCGTCTCGGGATCGTTCGTTAATACTTGCCGGAGGGATTGCTTTTTTTTGGCTGATGGAGACAGCGTTTCCTTTGTTTAAATTTTCTTATAAAAAATGGAAACACGCAAGTATCAATGTATTTTTTACACTTACTACCATCATTGTAAATTTTGCCCTCGCTTTTTTGTTGCTACAAACAAGTCGGTGGACTCAGGACAATCAGTGGGGCTTGTTAACCTTTATCGATAGTATACCCCTGATATTTTATGCCTTAGTGGGTTTGATGGGACTTGATCTTATCAGTGCATATTTAATACATTGGCTCGAACATAAGGTTCGGTTTATGTGGCGATTTCATCTCATTCATCACACTGATGTTCATGTAGACACTACCACTGCAAACAGACACCATCCGGGGGAGAGCATCTTTAGATTTGTTTTTACATCCATAGCGGTATTTATCCTGGGAGCACCCATTTGGTTGATAATGTTGTATCAGGCGTTGTCGGTGGTACTTTCACAATTTAATCATGCGAATATTAGTCTTCCTGAAAGGTTGGATAGGTTTCTCAGTTTGGTCTTAGTGACGCCAAATATGCATCACGTTCACCACCATTACGTGTTACCCCAAACAGATACTAATTATGGAAATATTTTTTCAATATGGGACAGAGTCTTTGGAACTTTCAGTTACATGAAACAAGAAGATATAAAATACGGTATTGATACACATTTAGACGAGAGTGAGCATTCTAAGATTTCAAAAATGCTTAAAATACCGTTTGAACCATACAGGAAACCTGTTGGTGGGAAGTTTTCATAAGTTCTCCTTCTAATGATGAATATTTTACTGTATAGTTTAACTATTCTATGTTGGTTTTTTTAATATTTTTCATAAAATTTTGCTCATTTCCTTACTATATTCGCATTTTTTATGCCTAAAATATTTTAAAATATCATAAAAACTTCTTTAAAAGAAAGTGGCGCGCTGAACATGGTTCTGGCAACATTAAGTTTTGCCCTTATGGGGGCGTTAACCAAGTTGCTGGGGAATAGGTATCCTTCCGTTGAATTGGTGTTTTTCAGGAATTTCATTGGATTAATTATTATTCTGCTATCGATATATCACAAACCAGTTATTCAGATAGGCGGCAAAACAAAATTGTTGTTGTTTAGAGGAAGCATTGGTGCGACCTCTCTATTTGCTTTTTATTATTGTCTTACTAAAATGCAGTTGGCCGTAGCAAATACGTATAATCTTACCTACCCTTTATTTATTGGTTTTTTTTCGGTTGTACTACTAAAAGCTAATCTGTCCTGGAAGCAATGGCTGTCCATTATCATAGGTTTTGCCGGGGTTTTATTTATTTTTAGACCTGACATGAATTATCCGGTAAAATACCATCTTGTTGGATTGTATAGCGGGGTAGGTACCTCATTAGGTTATTTGTCCATTCATTACCTTGGAAAATATTACGATAGACGAACTATTTTACTGTCTTTTTTAGCTGGTGGACTCATTCTTAGTTGTTTTTCATTTTTGGTGAGTGCGTTTTATCAGAATCCATCCTATGATTTCTTTCTTGCCTCATTTATTATGCCTCAAGGATATGATTGGCTTTTAATACTATGCATGTCTGTCATAGCGTTAATTGGACAATCATTTGTAACCAACGCTTTTAGTTTAGGAAAACCGGCCGTTATGGGTACCCTTAATTTTTTACAAATACCTTTTTCATGGATAGCGGGGATGATTTTAGGCGATGCTAATTACAACCTTTATACCTATATTGGTATTTTCTTAGTATTATTAAGTGGGATTTGGATGTCACAACTTTCAAATAATAGGTAAATACCTGATTTTTAAGATTAAAAAACATAATCATGAAATTAATTTATTTCTTTCAAGTACTGGTTTTAGCCCTTATGTTGGCTACTTGTGCCAAAAATCCAGTGACAGGAAAAAGGGAAGTTATGTTAATGTCAGAAGCAGATGAAATAAAATTGGGAGCAGAGTCCGACCCGGAGATAGTTGCAGAATTTGGTATCCTTGAAAACCCGGAACTTCAGGCATTTATTAATGAAAAGGGAAATGAAATGGCCAAAGTAAGTCATAGATCTACCCTTCCATTTCATTTTAAAATATTGGATTCACCCGTGGTCAATGCTTTTGCTTTACCTGGTGGTTACGTTTATTTCACAAGAGGAATTCTGGCGCATTTCAATAATGAAGCTCAATTTGCAGGGGTGTTAGGACATGAAATTGGTCATGTTACTGCAAGACATGGGGCAAATCAATATAGTAAACAAATGTTGGCGCAGCTTGGTCTTGCCATTGGTTCAAGTATTTCAAAAGAGTTGGAAACCTTTGCTGACATTGCCGGGGCAGGTTTACAATTGCTTTTTATGAAATTTGGTAGAGAAGATGAATCTCAATCTGATGAACTTGGGGTTGAATATGCCTCAAAAACAGGGAACGATGGTAAGCAAATGGCAGATTTTTTCAAAACCTTAGATAAACTTGGGGGGGAAGGAGAAGACAGAATGCCTGCCTTTTTAAGTACTCACCCAGCGCCTCTTGATCGCTTTGAAAAAGTGGGAGAACTAACAAAAATTTGGCAGGAAAAATTGCCAAATCAGTCTTTTTCAGTAAATAGAGATTCCTATTTGAAGAGAATTGACAATCTGCCTTATGGTGAAGATCCTCAACAGGGTTTTGTGGAAAAATCAGTATTTTATCATCCTGCTCTTGCGTTTTATTTCCCCGTTCCAAAAGATTGGACTTTAACCAATGCCCCAGCTAAAGTTACGGTGACAGAAAAATCGGGAAAAGGATTACTTATTTTTGATTTAGCTAAAGGAAATGATTTTCAAGCAGCTTTAAAGGAAACCTTAGATGCCAATGAATTAGAACTGGTGAAGGATAAAAATAGGCGCATAAACGGTTTCCAGGCCATGGAAGCTGAGCTTAAACAAAAAGCACCTAATAGTGGTGCAGAACCATTAACTATAAAATTAATTCTAATTCAAGATGGCAAAAATATGTTTAGATTTCTTGCCATTGCCCAGGGAAATGAAGTGAAAAGTTTTAATGCTTCTATGGATAATGCAGTAGATGGTTTTAGTAGATTAACAGATAGAGAAAAATTAAACAGACAGGTTGAGCGCATTCAAATAGTTAGCGTAAGGAGAAATGGAACGTTTGCAGAGGTGTTAGCTGATTATAAAATGCCTGCCGCCAGGCATAAGGAATTGGCGATTTTAAATGGGATGGAGCTTACTGATCGCGTAACTTCAAATATGCTCGTTAAGGTGATAAAAAATTTAAAACCTGAATAATTTGTTGTTTGATGTTGAAATATATTTTTTTAGTCCTTCCTTTATTTTGTTTTTTTTCGCTGAAAAGCCAGGAAATTAGCTCCTCCCTGACCAGAGATACCGCTTTTATTTATAAAGGACAGACTAAAACAGCTTTGTATTTTGGAACGGATATTGGACAAAAGGCCTTTATACAACAATGGAAATTGTTTCTAAAGGAAAAATTAAATACCACCTTAAAAATTGATTCTAAAAGTAAAACGGAGATAAGTTATATATCAAAAGAAATTAATTCACCCACTTTTTTTGGGGTTACTCCCACGACATTACATGTTACTTATGTACATATCCATAAAGATTCTTTAGTCTGGATTTTGTTTCCAAAAGAGGACGGGTCTTTAGAAAAATGGAGGAGTTTAGCCAATCAATTTTTAGTCGACAAATTACCTTTGCTGTATAATAATGAATTTGAGATTTTAAAAAAAGACGTTCATTTCTTAGAGAAAGAACTAGACAGTTACAGAAATAAATTGATAAGTAACAGAAAGTTGATAACTAAACTGGAGAAAGAAAATTTTTCCTTGGAAGGTTTAATTTTAGAAGAAGAAGATTCCCTGCGGGAAATGATTAAAAAATGGTCCGATAAGATGAAAAAGTGGGAGAAGTTAAGGGCGGTTCCCTGAATCATTTTTTACCGCTTCATAAATAAATCTCATGCCATCTAAAGTTAAATTGGGGTCAATTTCATAGAAAAAATCTTTCAAGGGATGTAATATTGCCGATAAACCACCTGTAGCAATAACGGGAAATGGGTGGTTCAGTTCTCGCCTGATGGCCTCAACGGTATATTTAATAAGCCCAATGTAACCAATAAGTACGCCACTCTGTATGGCTTGTACTGTGTTTTTCCCAAGAACCGAGTCAGGTAAAATAAGAGGAACCTCAGGAAGTTGAGCAGCACCTTTAAACAGAGATAAGGTGGCCGTTTTTAATCCAGGGGCAATAGATACCCCTAAAATACCCGACGATTTACTTACGGTGGTAAATGTTAAAGCGGTTCCAAAATCAATGACAATACTATCAAACGGATAACGATTGAAAACAGCATAAGCATTCGAAAGGATATCAGTACCTATCTCGTCTTGTGCAATAATACGCATTTTTAATGTTGAAAAGTGCTGTTTGCCAATGAGTATGGGCTCTACCTTAAAATGTGCTTTCAATGCATTTAGCCATAACGGAATTAAAGAAGGAACTACGCTACTGACTACAATATCTGTTATTTCTGACGTTTTTATTTCCCGTTCTACCAGTATTTCGTGCAAGGCATGGGTATAAAAATCTTTATCGTCGAGAGGAAGATGAGAAGAAAATCTCCAGATTTCGCTCCATGCCTTATTCTGCCAAATCCCCGTCACAATATTGGAATTGCCAATATCTACGGCCAATAACTTTCCTTTCATTTACCCATTTTTATATTCGACGTCCAAAATATTAAGATTATTTGGATTTCATTCAGTTTGCTAATAAAAAGATAGACGGTACATTGGTAAATTACGATATAAGACAAAGTGAAAAAACAATAATGAGTATAAATCAGTGGAGAGGTCTCTTTTTTATCATACCTCCTTTAGTATCCTTGACAGGATGTTGGACCACAAAGGCATCCGGATCAATTTTATCAATTTCCAGGAGGAGGTTGGTAACTTCCAAACGAGTAACCACACAAAATAAGATATTACTTTCTTTAGTAAAGTTCTATGGTAATCTGTTTTTTTATTTCTTCATTTTTTGTTTGGATAATTAAGACACCTAAATATTCTTCTACGCATTGATTATAAAATCTACTTTTTATCGAAAAGGATATAGAAATTTGCCTGGCACCCAATAGGATAAAGGGAAGATTGATCACAATAATTAATAGAGATAAATCGACATTGGTTAATATTTTTACCAATAATGACATGCCCATGGCTCCACCATCTAAAAAATTATTTGGAAGTAAAATGCCTTTTAGCCCAATACTTGTCATAATAACTCCACTGGAGATGAATAAAAAATCTTTAGCATGTCGGGTATAAATAAGTTGGGTGATAAAATCACTCGGGGTACGAATCATAGAAGATACATTTTTATTCTATTAAACACCTTACCGATAGTCCATAGTTCTTGCCCAAGGTTTCTTTTGTTGAATAATTAAATTCATTGTAAACATATCTTGACCAGGCTTCCGCACCATTACTGGTTGAGCTCCACCATAAGCCGTAATAACCGATGCCAAAAAACACGCCGAGTTCATCGCGGTAGCCACTTGGTAAACCAGTAAAAAAGCTTAGATTATTGGCCCAGGCATTGGGTATTTGCCAATAGGTAATGCCTGTCGATTTCAATTTACCCCCGGCAACGTCAAGACCACCCAAATAGCTGGTAAGGATAGTCCAGTCATCATCAGAAGGAATTTTCCAACCGAGAGGACATAATTTTCTTTCATCTGTCACAGCAAACCAATTGTAAAGTTTTCCGTAGGCTTCATTATTACTGGCGGTATTATTGATATTTGCCCATCCTCCGATGAGTAAGTTTTGCCATAATCCGTTGGGGATTACCTCATTAATGGAGTCATTATTTTGATATTTAGTAACCATTAGATTTTTCTTTAACCATATTTGGGTACCAATTTTCACACTATGATAAATATTACCATCCACGTCAGTAACCAAAGAGGTCGTATTTTCCATTAACTGATTACTGTAGCGCGTACCTTGTTCATTAGTGGCAAAGGCCCGAAAATAATACCTGGTATTTGGTAAAAGTTCTGTGATGGTACCTTCGAATGCTCCGGCCTCTGTTCCGTTTATGACCGATTGGTCAAGTAAGGTAGGTAATATTTGGGTGCCGTAAGCGATGCCTTTCGAGGTAATATGACCGCCGCCGTCGGAGGAAACCTGTGCATTAAAATGAATAGAATTTGGAAATATTTCTGATAATCCATTCATCGATACGGTAGGTAAAATGATATTTACAGAAGCCAGCCAACCAGGATTTCCATTGGGAGAAATAGTTAAAATTTGTCCGGGCAGACCAGCAGGTACATTCACCCAAACTGAGCCGTTCCACATTTGAATATCTCCGGGATTATTCCCCGTTCTGTTCCAATAGGCTGTGTCTGCCTGAGATATACCTTTAGCTATACTCAAGTTAAAAATAGGGTCAATCTCCGCTTT
>Ga0247833_1001714_pt1 | contig 34451 bp, 36 predicted proteins | sample LaCruzMarch2015__7_FD_187117 | JGI IMG/M metagenome (GOLD analysis project Ga0247833, IMG submission 187117) | Freshwater microbial communities from meromictic Lake La Cruz, Castile-La Mancha, Spain - LaCruzMarch2015_8m | ecosystem: Environmental > Aquatic > Freshwater > Lake | place: Spain... | reverse complement strand
AAAATCGGCAGCCGAGTTGGCACAATACTTAGAAACAAGCAACCAAGCTTGCGTTCAAAACCAACCACCAACTCCGCAACACCCTTCCAGCCGCCCTGCGAAAATGGCTGATTCTTAGTTGCGATTGATATCGATGCCAACAATGCGACTCAACGACATGAAAAATCTCGAAGAACTCACGTACAGATCGGATCTATGACGGGACGATAGAAGCAGAGATGGATCCTGACTGTCATTGCTATCTATTCCTCGACGACGAAAAGACTTTGGAAATGATAAAACGCAAAATCCAAGTATATGAAGCAAAACAGCATGGACGCAAGGGGCATCAAGATGCCTAAGCGATCCCGCCCTGTCAAAGCTCAGCGTCCATGCTTCGCCATCTCAGTTCTTTGCCTTACCGACAGACCAGCGGCCAAGAGTGCGTCTTGCAGCGGGCAACTCCGATCCAAGTGCATGTCGATGCGGCGGCGACCGTCGATATCTATTCGTTGGAAGCCAAACTGTCGCCGCCTGTTCAGCGTGATGACATGCACGAAATCACAACACTGAATCTCGGTTTTGACAACTACGAAGTTACCACCGCAACCATCAAAGAGGCCTGACCCCTTTGATCTCCGCGTTTGATTTCTATCGCCGGAAGATGCGTATCGACTTCGGTCGTTGTAACGCGATCTCAGGAACCACACTTACAGGGGTATCACGTACCACCGTCAATGTTGTGTGTCCCAATTTGATTCCCCCTAGTAGGTAAGCAATTCTAGTATCGATGCAATTGCAAACGATGCCAAGCCGAAGAATACAAACATGACCACCGTGGCTATCACAAATGCCGCGAATACCGGCAGCACTCGAACTTGTTCGGCTTCTAACTGCAAATAAGCGAACGTCCTCTCTGATATGAAACCACAAGCGCATGCGCCAACAGTCCCAGTGAGAAACCAAACAACTAAAAACCCTAAGTGCCAGTGAACAGCTTTTCCACCGACAATCGGCCGGTCAGCAAGATAGAACGAGGCTGCAATGACACCACCAATCAGATAGCACACCATCCTAACAAGCCATGAAACATGCATCACGGTAGTGGAAACCCTCCGAGAGTGCCGCAGCTCAATAGCCAAGCTCGCAATCTATAGGTTTCACATTCAAAAGGATGTGGCGATGCAGAGCAGTTCAAAGAAGAAAGCTTATCGCAAAAAGTCTTGTTGCAATAACGATGCCAAACTGGATTTATCCAGTCAATGAATCGTCCCACGCAGCAATCGTGGTTAAAACACGCGGCATCAAGATCATCTATTGGATCAGGTCCTACGTTTTGCGGACTTCCAGGGCATTTAGCTTCACAGTCTGAGCGATAGGCCTTTCGGAATGGACCGCAATAATTCCCATAGTGAAATGTTCCCGTGCAACCGTTCTCATCGACACCAAGTACTGTTGGTGTATACCAATAACCACCGGCTACACGTTGACATGCGTCCCAACTACTTTCGCCCGGATTTGCAGTAACTTGCGCGTTGTATGGAAGCGGATTGCTAGTGCCGCCGATAAGAGTTGGGCCATAAAACCTACAGCAGACGGGGCGCTCGAACCCTGGCGCGGCGTTCGCCTGAGCTAGCCGAGCCTGATTACCTGTCGGATCAGCATAGCGCAAGGCATTCGATTCAAAAGCTTCGTATAGACCATTTGGACTTCCAACGTACCCAATCGGGTCTCTGGTGAAAGCCCCCAAAGCTCCTGCCTTTGCGAGCATGTAGAAGAGTGGATCGGCACTTGTCCAGCGAGCGATGATGGGTTGATACGTGCGAGCGCGGATGTAGTACAGGCCCGTGTCGGAATCGAAGTAGTATCCGACGTTGCCAACCCAACGGAATGGGTTGACGGTCGTACCAGTACTAGTGATGGGGTTCCCCCAGGCATCGTAGAGGTAGGTGTCACTCGTGACCTGACTGCTGTTGGACAACGCCTGCGTCGAACCCAGCGCATCGGTGTGGTACCAGCTTGAAGTCGTGCTACGTCGTTGACTGATCGCTCGTCCGAACTGGACCGGTTCCTGCGAATAAGTCGCTTGCAATACATTCGAACCATTAAACTCTGCTAGGTAGGCATCGGCGGCAGGGTCCCATACGAACTTGACCGTCTCAGTAGCTGATTGCTTGGTCACTCGACGATTATTGCCGTTGTAACTCATTGTTACCAGAGAGGTATCGGGCAAGCGGTAGAGCGTCGGACGGTTTTCATTGTCCCAGACGGTGGTGGTACGGGAACCCGTGGGTGGTCGTTCGATCTGCTGATTGCCCGCATTGTCGTAAACATAGCTGGTGCGACCCGCCACCGCTTGGCTATAGACCAGTTGGTCCGCAACGTCATAACTAAATGTGGTACGTGTGGCACCGGCGTTCTTGAGCGTGCGATTGCCGACTCCATCGTACGTAAAGGTATTGGCATAGCCACTGGCGCCACTGCGTCGCTCGGACTTGAGCTGATCTCCATTATCATAGGTCCAGGTCAGTCGGTCGCCGCTGGCTTCAAGCATGCCAGTACGATTGCCGACATTGTCATACTTGTAATCATTCGTCGTGATGGCGGTTCCGGTAGAAGTCCGGTTGTGGAATTGCGTGACGTTATTCGCCGTATCATAAATGATCGATGCTCGCGTACCGTTGGAATAACGTTGCACGGTCCGTCTACCGGCAATGTCATGGCTGAAGGTCGTCAGCTCGCTGAAGGGATTGAGTACGGAAGATAATTGGTCCGCCGCATCGTAGACGTAGCTAAACCGTCCTGAATCCGGGGCGTCGAGTGATCGCCGGTTGCCAACCGAATCATAGCTGTAGGTGAGCGATTTGCTGAGTGGATTACCGCTTTTTGTCTGGCGTGCGCGTGAGTGAAGCTTGGGGAATGTATCTAAGACATCCCAAGCAGGTCTTTCGTTGGTAATCGGTTCAAGTGCAACCATAGATGTAGATTGTACAACGGCTCGAGAACGCACCGCTACGGGGCAGGCAACAGAATCGCCCAAGTTGCAAGGGGCAAACCATTTTGACAGAAGATTAGTTCGACGCGAGATGAAAGTAGGGTGTCGCCTTGGTAGGTGTCTTGCAGATGGCAACTTCTGCCAATGTGGCTGACATGCGGCGGCGACCGTCGTTATCTATTCGTTGGAAAACTCACTGTCGCCGCCTGTTCATCGCATCGCCTGCGAAAACAGTAAACAGGGCCTGACCCCAACGTAGTCAACGGTTCCCTGACCCCAACGTAGTTCCCTGATTAGCAATGTCAATCATAACCCAACTCCTTCAAAAAGGCGTTGAGTCGCGACGCTTCCCGAAATACGTTTCACGCAAAGCCGCGAAGGCGCAAAGAAGAAAAGTACCGACTGTACCTTTGCGTCTTTGCGCCTTTGCGTGAGACTTCCGATGATCTGAAGGCTACTCATACCCCAACTCCTTCAAAAAGGCGTTGAGTTGGGCCGCTTCCCGATCCCGCTCGGCCAGAATCTGCTGCGTGGTCACGGCGTACTTCGCCCAAAGATTCTCGACGATGGTTGCGTTAAGCATGAAGCACCAAGCCTTGATGATTTAATTCCACGAAAGCCGCCTGAGCGAACACGATTTGGAGGGCTGGAAGATGTTGATCCATGAGCGATAGTAACTCGACGTTACCGATATTGCCGGTAGCTACCAGCAGCAGTTGGAAGGGCTGCCCCTGCAACAGAAAAGAATTCACGAAATCGGCATCCTTCGTAATAAGGATGCGCTGGTCGAGTACGGAACGCTGGTTGAGTTCCGCGTCGGTCGTACGATTGCCGCTGGACAAATCGAGCGTGTGAAGGACATCATGGCCTAGGCTTTGCAAATGGGTTGCCAGGCGGCGAGGAAGCTGCGCGTCCACGAGAAACTTCACGCCGTGGCCCTCGCCAGCGATTTCACGTCACTGAGCCGCGCGGCGAATTGCAAACAGGCTTGAATGTCTTCCACTTCCAGATCGGGATAGTCGGCCAGGATGTCCTCGGATGACATGCCAGAACCCAGCAAATCGAGAATCATTGAGACGGGATAACGCAATCCTCGCACGCACGGCTTGCCATGACAAAGCTCCGGGTTGATCGTAATGCGTTCCGACAAAGTCATCTTGATTTCTCCTGTTATCGAGTATTTCACTGCTCGTTGATTGGACAACTTGACAAACATGGGTGATAGCGCGACGTTGAGACAAAGGTGCCGATGTCGGCTCATCGATTATAGCCTAGCTCGGTCAAGAAGGCGTCGAGTTGGGCCGCTTCCCGATCCCGCTCGGCAAGAATCTGCTTCGTGGTGACGGCGTATTTGGCCCACAGGTTCTCGACGGCGGCGATGAACGCTCGCTGGTATTGCCGCAGATAGCCGTCGAACTGCCCTCTCTCCAGTTGCGACATCATTACCAGATTTGTTCGCAGCAATCTACTTAACGCAAACACTGCGATGGTGGCATCGGATCTGGACAAGCCCCTGGAGGAAATGAAGGCCCCCAATGTGCACGGCACTTTCGACCAAAGTCTGCCTGCTTAGAAGCAACTGGATGCTTCTCGTGAATCGCACATCACCTTCTCCACAATTATCCGTTATCGATTGAATGTCAATTCTGATAAAAGCCTGCAACTCTTCCTCCGTAGCCCTATCAATCCGTCGTCTTGTTTTTATTAACTACGGCAAAAGCCAGTCGTTGCAGTTCAACCGCCAAGTCGACGTCAACCACGGTTAGGCTGCTGTTAGGTCTTCGTACGGTAACTGGAGCGAAGTTAAGGATCCCGGTTACGCCTGCAATTTCCAGTCGCTGAGCAACTGCGATGGCCGATTCAGCGGGTACGGCTAAGATCGCAAGCTCAACCTTCGTTGTCTCAACCACCGACTCAAGATCATCCAGCGAGCGAATGAAGAGATTACCTAACTTAGAACCTATTTTCTCTTCGGAACAATCGAAGACTCCCACCAATCGGAATCCTTGTTGATCGAACCCGCGGTATCCCGACAGGGCTCGTCCCAGGTTACCGGCTCCGACCAAAATGACATTCCAAGAACGATCGGTACCCAGAATCACCTGAATCGCTTTCATTAAGCCGGTGATGTCGTAGCCTACTCCGCGTTGACCAAATTGGCCAAAGCAAGATAGATCACGACGCACTTGTGAGTCGTTGAGCCCCAGCCGTTTTGCGATCGCGCCACTTTGAATTCGCTGTGCGCCGGATCTCTGCAACTGTTGCAATTCTCGCAGATACAAAGCCAAACGTGTCACGGTCGCGACTGGGACGTAATTTGGTTGCGTTCCGCCGGCGCGCGGTCGTGCACCTCTCGCCTCACCGTCGTTTGAATCCTCTTTCGGCATCATCGTGCCATTGCGGGCTCGGACGGGACAGTTCGGAAATACTCGGGCGCAATCGCTTGCAAATGCTCTGCACACTTATCGACGGCATAAAGTATTTGTTGGTTCGAATGCGTCGAGTTGATGAAGAACCGAAGACGAGTCGCCGACTCTTCGACCGCCGGATACAAAATCGGCTGTACATTGATGCCCGAATCAATCATCCGTCTCGATAGCTGTAGGGCGTGCAACGAATTACCTGTAATGACGGGAATCACCGCTGTCTCACCGCTGCTGCCAGTATTGAGTCCGCGTTTCTTTGCTTCCGTCAAAAACAGTCGGGATGCGTCCTTGAGTCGCGTGACTCTCGTCGGCTCTCGTTTGAGAACTTGCAAAGAAGCAATGGCCGCAGCCGTGTTGCTCGGCGACAAGCCAACACTAAATACGAATCCAGGAGCTGTGTACTTCAGGAATTCGACCAATTCTTTACGTCCAGCGATGTAACCGCCACACGATCCAAAGGATTTGCTAAGAGTTCCCATCCAGATATCAACATCCAGTGGGTTGACGCCAAAGTGCTCCGCGATTCCCCGTCCGTGTGCACCCATCGTTCCGATCGAGTGGGCTTCGTCAACCATTAACCAGCACTTATGTTTCTTGCAGATCTCGATGAACTTCGGCAGGTTTGGAAAGTCGCCGTCCATACTATAGACGCCTTCGACGATGACGAGGACTCGGCGATATCGCGTACGCAGTTCCGTAAGCGCCTCGTCGAGCGCGTTGAAGTCGTTATGGGGAAACGCTCGTCGACGACTACCTGACAAGATCGCACCTTGAACAATGCTGTTATGCGAAAGTGCATCGTGCAGAATCAAATCTTGTTGTCCGACGACGTGCCCGATGACTGTTTCGTTGGTCGAATGACCTCCTACCAGAACGATAGAATCCTCGACCCCAATCCAATCCGCGATCGAACGTTCCAGTTGTCGGTGAATGTCCTTTTCGCCACTGACTAATCGCGAAGCAGAAACGCTCGTCCCGTACTTTTGGACAGCATCCATGACCGCTTGAGTAACGAATGGATCGCCGCTCATTCCGAGATAATTGTAACTCGCAAAGCTGATGAGTTGTCGCCCATCGACCATCGTCGTATCTCGAGTGAGGCCTTCGTGAATGGAGAAATAGGGATTGGGTAACCCCGTCATTTCAAATTGGCCGATGGTCTGTCTCAACCGTCGATATTCTGGAATCAAATCAAAGCGATAGTCCTCGGGTGCCACTTCTCGCATTACCGGTTCAGCGTCATGTTCGGAAACGACATCCGTTCGAATGCGATCCTTTCCGAAGTGCTCTTCGATCGCTTCGGCGATTTCTCGGACCGTTTCGATCTCTTGCAAGACTTCTTCTGGAAAACGACCCCCTACCGAGCTCTCAAGCACATGTGCGATTTGCAGACGTTCTAGACTGTCGAGTCCCAAGTCCACAACAATATTGGTGTCGAGATCGAGTAATTTGGCTCGCTCTTGGGCAACGTTTTTGACAGCCCGTTTCACAAGTTCCACGATATCGATATCTGGGTCGCGTTTCTTCTTGTGCGGGAGGGCCGAACCGTAGTTGCCACGCCCTCGGAAGCCCGAGCGAAGGTCGTCGACTGTCGCGGCGGCAATCATCGGGGCTTGTTCGGGGAGATTGTCCTCCCACGAAAGCCATTGATGAATGACTCTCAAGTTTCCTTCGCGGAAATCTTTCAAGCACGCGTGCCGCTGGATCTTGCCAGAAGAAGTCCGAGGCAATGATCCGTGACGGACAAGTACCACTGCATCCGGAGGAAGCTCATGACCTTGGGTTACGCTCCGCCGAATCGCGTAGACCACTGGGTTCCAATCGTCTTCCAGCGAACGTTGGACTTCGACCGCAATAATGAGTCGTTCGCGGGGACCATTGTCATCCGCAAACGCCGCAGCCGCAGACGAGGAAATGGACTCATGACATTCCTCCACCGTTTGTTCGATATCTTGCGGATAGCGATTGACACCGCGCACAATAATCAAGTCCTTAACGCGACCGGCAACATAGATTTGCCCATCGCTCCAGAAACCCAAGTCGCCTGTTCGCAGATAGGGACCTTCGCCGTCGGCCGTCCTCGCCTGAAAGCTCGATTGCGACAATTCTTCTTTTTCCCAATAGCCTTTGCCGACGCTGGGACTTTGAATCCAAATCTCGCCTATTGAATCTTCGGGCAAAGACCTGTGTGTTTCTGTGTCTACGATGATCAGCGATTCATTCTCGGTGGCACGACCGCAACCGACCAAACTGCGTGCATCCGGCGCATCTTCTCGGACAGGCTTGACCATCCGAGCGTCTAGACATCGGCCATCAAAGTGCTTGATGACAGGAGGAGATTGACGCGGGCCGCCGGTCACGATCAGAGTCGTTTCGGCCATTCCATAGCAAGGAAAATGGGACGTATGCGAAAACCCAACACGTTCAAATTTGCGACTAAACTGCTCCAGAGTATTGGCTCGAACAGGTTCGGCACCATTAAACGCCAAAGTCCAAGAACTTAAGTCCAGTCCTTGCATCTCTTCCTCGGTCACTTTGTCAACGCATAGCTGGTATGCGAAGTTCGGCCCACCGCTCGTCGTACCCTTGTACTTGGACAACGTCTTGAGCCAACGCACAGGGCGTTGCATGAAAGACATCGGACTCATCAGTACCATACTGAGCCCCATGTACATCGGCGAGAGGACGCCCCCAACCAACCCCATGTCGTGATACATGGGCAACCAACTGACCCCTATTGCATTATTGGTTCCGTCGAATAGGGCTGTGATCATTTCACAATTTCGAATTAGGTTAGAATGCGTTAGCATCACACCTTTGGGCTGCCCTGTTGAACCCGACGTGTACTGAAGCACAGCCAGGTCCGACGGCGGTATCGGCATTTCAGTGAATTGGATCGCTAGCGACCTGTCGATGGCATCGGTGGAGATCAACTGCATGGACGCAGTCTCCTCTCGGGTCGATTCCTCCTTCAGGATTTGGGCAATCGTCTCGCTGGTGGTTAGTGCAAACTCGGCTTGGCAGTCATGCGCGATACCTTGGATTCGAGCTCCCTTTCGGCTGCGACGCGGCGGATAAGCAGGGACGCAAATGCAACCTGCGTATAAACAGCCAAAAAAACCGGCGACGAACTCATCTGCCCCAGGTGGATAAAGCAACAATCCTCGCGAGCCGGGTTTATTCGTCTCGAGGATCTTGACCGCCACGGCGCGAGCAACGTGGTCTAACTCCGCAAATGTAATCGACGTGTCATCATCGGTTTCGCCGTCCGTGTAGTAAAAGGCAACCTTGTTGGGCTGCGTATTCGCCCAATATCGAAGCACATCAACCAATGTGGACTTGGGAGGATTGAATGGGGCGTGAAATCGGGTTAAATCCAACACAAAAAGTTCCCCTAGCAAACAAATCACAGCAATCAGGACTGCGAACAAAAATGGAACACTCCGCTCAATCGTCTATCGGCCATTGTTTATACCTGTGATTCGGCAAACTCGGTACACCCTATTTTTTGCCCAAAACTCCCATTTTGTCGTGAATCCGCCGTTGAAGCAGCGAAAATCCAAGCGAAGAAGCCTCGAAAAGCACTTGTGATTGCAAAAAGGGGCCGATATACTCCTCCCCTCACAAACTCTGCAAAACTGGTTATTTGATCAAGTCAGGACTTTTTCTGGGCTCGATTTTCCCCGAATTGGACCTGCTGACAGTCAAAAACCAAAGGATTCATTCATGGTAGCACAACCGAAAACATACGTAGCCAAAACAGGCGCAGTCGATCAAAAATGGTACCTCGCAGATGCAACCGATTGCATTTTGGGACGATTGGCCAGCGATATCGCCATGGTTTTGATGGGAAAACATCGACCTGAATACACGGCGCACGTCGACACGGGCGAATTTGTTGTCGTCATCAATGCAGAAAAAGTTGTTATGACAGGCAACAAGCTCAAAGTACGCCATTACGCTTGGTACAACGGCTACCACCGCCAAAAACTGGAAAGCTACGCAGAACGACTCGAACGAAAGCCGACCGACTTGGTCACAATGGCTGTCAAGCGGATGCTTCCAAAAAATGCACTCGGTCGCCACATGCTTGCCAAACTAAAGGTTTATGCTGGCAGCGAGCATCCTCACCAGGCACAACAGCCTCAACCCGCTTCGTTCGGCCACAAAGCCAGCTAAACCCAAAACCTTATCCGTCCTTCGATCGTTTAATTCAGAGCAGAGAAATAACTAATGCTTGTAGGCAAAAAAGACAAAGTAAGCGGCGAGAGCCTCGGAACCGGGCGTCGCAAGAGCTCGGTGGCGCGAGTCAGAATCAAGTTGGGCGGAGGTAAGATCACGGTAAACGATCGCGAATTCGAAACATACTTCGTGAACGATACCGAACGTAGACTCGTGTTGCAGACATTGGACCATGTCGGCCACCGAGACAAAGTAGACGTCTTCATTCGAGTCAACGGTGGCGGAACGTGCAGCCAAGCCGGAGCCGTCCGAATGGGCTTAGCTCGGGCCTTGGTTAGCCTAAACGAAGAGAACTTCGGACCTCTCCGCGACGATGGCTACCTGACTCGCGATTCGCGCATGAAAGAACGAAAGAAGTACGGTCTTCGCGGCGCCCGCCGTGGAGTTCAGTTCTCCAAGCGTTAGTCACTGTCCCATCAAGTCCATTCGATTAAAGAACCCGGTGCGAACAACATCGGGTTTTTTCGTGGCTCCAAAGTCCTCGATTAATGTAGCCTCGCGACGCGAAAGTTGCGTGGAGATCGCACCTTTTGCGGATCAAAAGGGTACAATCGGCAGGGTGGCCACCAAGCCTCAGTTTGCAATCCATTCCCTTCCCTATGCTAACCCGAGCCACCCTGCGATGAGTATCCGCAACGCGATCCCTACTTGTTTATTGCTTGGAACGTATTTGATGTCATTTTGTGCCCTTTCGCCTGTCGCTTTGGCTGAGGATATCAATGTCTGGCTCGGTACCGGACGTAGCTCTCAAAGCCGCGGCATCTATCACTGCCAACTCGATACTACGAATGGTAAGCTAACCGACCCTAGGCTGGTCGCAGAAATGGAGGGGCCAGGCTTTCTTGCAAAGCACCCGCTCTTGCCGGTTCTCTATGCAGTCGGCGGGCTCAAGAATGAACAAGTCGTCGCCGCCATGGCCATCGAAGGCCCGCAAGACAAAAAAAGCCTAACGCTCATAAATGCCTTGCCAATCGGCGATGGCGGCGCCGCTCACGTTTCGTTGGATGCCTCCGGCAAGACATTGCTGACGGCACAATACGGGTCTGGCTCGGTCGCAGTCTTCTCGGTGAACCCGAACGGCTCCATCCAGGAACGCACGCAGTTGATCAAGCATGAGGGTGGCTCGCGTGTCGTTCCGGGGCGTCAAGATACTCCGCACGCGCATTGGACAGGATTCTCAAGTGACAATCGCTTTGCTTTTGTGCCCGACCTTGGGCTCGATCGTGTCGTCATCTATAGCGTGGACGCGGAGCACTCCAAGCTCACTCCACATGGCGTCGGAATCGTGCCACCAGGGAGTGGACCTCGCCACATGAAGTTTCATCCCAACGGACGCTGGGTCTATGTTCTCAACGAGTTGAGTTTAACCGTTACCGTTTTCGATTACGATTCCAAAGCCGGAACGATGACGCCAAGGCAAACGATTGAAACGGTACCGGCTGCCGAACTCGCGCGCGAAATAGCCAAAAGCGCGTCCGAGATACGTGTTCATGCAAACGGCAAATTTGTCTATTCCGCAAACCGCGGACACGATTCGATCACCGCCTTTGAAGTCAATCAAAGCAATGGCGAGCTCAAGGTGATTCAGTGCGAAAACGCTCGCGCCGTGACACCTCGCAACTTCAACATTTCGCCGGATGGGAATTGGTTGCTCACCGCCGGCCAAAGCTCGCATACACTTGCGGCATTTAGGCTCGACAACTCAACGGGTCGACTGACCTTTAATCAGAACTGTGTCTTCGCACCATCCGCGATTTGCGTCCTATTCGACGACGGACGCTAATACGTATCGACAATGTTCCGTTCTGACGGTGCGTCGATCAGCGGCCTCGATTAGCGGCCTCGATTAGCCACAAAACATAACAAATCCCCAGGGCAAGCCTGGGGTATTTCGAATCCCGCCGGCCTTGTGCGGCGGTTCGTTCAGGTTTTTAGGCTAGACTTTATGCCAGAATGTCACGCACCACATTGCCATGCACATCCGTCAGCCGATAATCTCGGCCCGCGTGACGATAGGTTAGCTTCGTGTGATCTATTCCCATCAAATGCAGAATCGTCGCATGGAAATCGTGCACGTGAACACGATTTTCAGCCACTGTCGCGCCAAGCTCATCCGTGCGCCCGTAACTTATCCCTGGCTTCACACCTGCGCCAGCCATCCAGGAACTGAAGCACGCGCTGTGATGGCCGCGGCCTTTGTCGCCATCCACGCCAGGCGTTCGCCCAAACTCGGTTGTCCATACAACTAATGTGTCTTCGAGCATTCCGGAGCGCTTCAGATCTTTTAACAGCCCAGCAATCGGCAGGTCGATCGCCTTGGCATGGTCCGCGTGTTCGGCCATGTTGCCATGCTGGTCCCAATTCTTACTTGAACTACCATCGATCAGCTCAATAAACCGCACGCCGCGTTGGGCCAATCGACGTGCAACAAGACACTTCCAGCCGAATCCTTCCGATTGCCCGTCTTTCAACCCGTACAAGTCGAGCGTCTCTTGGCTCTCATTGGCGATATCAAAGGCTTCGAACGCCTCTGTCTGCATGTGAAAAGCAGTCTCGAACGTTCGAATGCGTGCCGCTAACTCTTGATCGTTGCCGCGTTCCGCCAAATGCCGATCATTGATCGACTTGGTAAGACCGATCTCAAGCTGTTGGATTTTTTCTTGCGGTGTCCGTCGCTGCAAATCCACAATCGGTTCCTTGCCAGGAACGACTCGCACACCTTGGTGATACGCGGGCAAGAAGTCATTGGCATAGACCTGTGTTCCAGCGTATGGCAACTGCGCCGCCAACACCATGAACGATGGCAAATTGCTATTGACGGTACCGAGCCCATAGCTGATCCACGAGCCGATACTCGGCCTAGAAAAGAAAAACGAGCCCGTGTGCATCGCCAATGTTGCTTGATAGTGCTCGTTGTCGTCCGACTTCATCGACTTGATCAAGCAGATATCGTCCATGCATTCGCGAAGGTGTGGGAAGAGATCGCTAACAAGCGTTCCGGACTGTCCGCCAGGCCGAAACTCCCATAAAGGTTTTAGAAGCACTTTCTGTTGATTGGATAGGCCACCGCCGATACCCATCTTCTTTCCATCCGCCTTGAACAGTTCAGGCTTGTGGTCGAAGGTGTCCATATGCGACACACCGCCGTTGGAAAAGATGAAGATGACGCGTTTGGCTTTCGCGGGAAAGTGCGGCTGCTTTGGCGCAAGCGGGTCGCGGCTGTCGTCTTGCGCGAGCAATTCGGAAAGCAAGCCCGGCATCAGCAGCGAGCCGGCCGCTAAACTCTGAATAACGTGTCTTCGTTTCATGATTGGTCTCGATTGCTTTTAAAGCTAATCAACATAGGCGACCTCATTCAATCGCAACAAGGCTCGAGCAAACGATTGCCAACATTGCTGCTCGACATTCTCCGTCGGTGGTTCCACGTTTCGCAATGCATCTCGTGTCGATTGCAAAAACGCATGAGCTTGACTTACTTCTTCTTCATTTGGTGGTCGACTGAATAGCAACATCCATGCCTTCTCGATCCGTGATGAATCATCGCTAGTTGCGCCTAGCAAACGACTTGCAAACCCAATCGCTTGTTCATGCACAAACTTATCATTGAGCAAATACAGGGCCTGCAGCGGCGTGGTGCTTGTCAATCGCATGGGCACACTCACCGAAGGATCCGCACCGTCAAAGATGGCGAGATAGGGGTGCCTTTGAATCCGTTGAGTCATCAAGTAAACGCTGCGTCGATTTGTTTCGTAGTTTGCTTTGAAAGGATTATGCTGCGTGAACTGCCATTGGGATTGTGGTGGGAACGGGTGAGGCCCAGCCCGCGTTGGATCTAAATTGCCTCCAAGGCTAAGCATGGTGTCACGCAAGGCCTCGGCATCCAGCCGCCGACGAGGGAATGCAGATAGCAATTCATTCGTCGGATCTTTTTCCAAGGCTAGTTTAGATAATTGACTGCTCATACGATACGTGCTTGATAGCATGATCGTTCGATGAAGCGACTTGATCGACCAACCTGAAGTCATGAAGTTTTGTGCGAGCCAATCCAAAAGCTCGGGATGGGACGGGGCTTTGCCTTGTCGACCGAAATCGTTGGGTGTTGGGACAATTCCCTGTTTGAAATGATAGAGCCAAATACGGTTTACGATGACGCGTGCGGTGAGTGGATTGTTGCTGTCCACAATCCAATTTGCCAATTGAAGCCGCCCGCTACTAGTGCTATCCTCGTTCGACAATTCCGCCCCATTCAAAACGCTGAGAAACCGACGTGCAACTACCGGTCCGGCTTTTAAGGGATCACCCTTGATTTGCAAGGCGACATCTTCAATCGTGCTTGATTCGGCAACCGCATAAAGGGTTTCGTAGGGCAGCGGCTCTTTTGAATAAGATTTCGCAGCTTTTTCTGCTTCCTTATGTTGTTTGTCCAACTCGTCCCGCGATTCACCATTGGCTCCATTGCGTTCTTTTGCAAGCCTTTTTACTTCCGCATTGAGCTCTTGTTGGCGGATCTTTCGCGTTTGCTTAACACTTTCAACTTCCTCGGGCGACGCCATTTCGACAAGATCTCGTTGGCGTTGTTCTAGCTCAATACCAGGCCATGGATAACGGGTGCTGTGGAAGATGCCATACAGTGCATAATAGTCCTCGGCGGTAACGGGATCGAATTTATGATTGTGGCATCGCGCGCAATTGATCGTGGTAGCGAGAAAAGTTCGGCCCAAATTGTCTAGAGTATCCTCGATCGTCAAATGTTGCGGATAGTCGTTGACACGGGATCCGAATCGGCGCGCGTTGGCAATGTAACCAGTCGCAATGATCCGTTCGCGTCTTTCGGCTGGAGTTTGTCCACCCAGCAGATCGCCCGCAAGTTGCTCTCGAACAAACTGATCATATGGCAGATCGCGATTAAACGAATCGATGACCCAGTTGCGATACAAATGCATCTGCGGTACCGGAAAGTCCGAGTTGTCGCCAGCAGTATCGGAATAGCGAACGACATCCAACCAGGTTCGTCCCCAGCGTTCGCCATATTGGGGCGAGTCGAGCAAACGATCCACGACGGTTGCAAACGAATTCGCCGAATCATCCTCTAAAAAGGCATTCACTTCATCTGGAGACGGAGGAAGACCGATCAGGTCGAAAGTAGCCCGCCGAATCAGTGTGCGTTTGCTGGCTTCCAAAGCTGGCACCAAACCCGCCCTTTCGAGCTTGTCTAGAACAAAATAGTCGATCGGGCTAGTGGCCCACGCGGCTTCTGCAACAGTCGGTAGCCGTGGATGCGACACAGATTTGAGCGACCAAAAATCGCGAGCCTTGTCCCAGTCGATTTCCGATTTGGCTTTGAGGGTCGCAACTGTATCTTCAACTCGTGGATCGGGGGCTTTCATTCGAATCCAAGTTGCAAGATCCGCGATTTGTTCGTTTGCCAGTTTTGCTTCCGGCGGCATCTTTAAATCGGGATTGGTATGGCTGACAACCTTCATCAAGAAACTGTTGTCCGGATCACCGGGGACAAGAAGCGGTTGAGTCAAACCCCCGCGCATGACTCCAGCCCGGGAATCAAGCAATAGATTGCCCCCTGGCTCATCTGCATTGTTTCTGTGGCATTCGTAACAGTGTTCGACCAGCAACGGTCGAATCTTGCTTTCAAAAAAGGCAAGTTGTTCCTCGTTCGGTATCGCAACAAACTGCGAAGTGGATGGGTCTGGAACGACTCCATATCCACTCCAAATCTCAATTCCCGAAAAATTTGCAGCGCCGCCACGAGCCCCGAGGGTGATCGAGCCATCCTTGACCATCGTTCGCCAAGGTCCAAGTCGCTTCCATTTCCCTGCCGACCCACTTTCGTATTGAGTGAGCACCGTCTTGCCATTCAATTGGACTGAGAATCGTTCGGTCGCGTTATCTTCCCAGACGTAAACGAAAACTTGGTAGCGACCCTCCGGCAAATTCGTCACTGTAACTTCGACAGGTTGCCCCCATCGACTACTTCGAATCATTTCGGCTCGACTTGGATCTGTGGACGGCTTCAAAGGAACATTTTGGTTTTCGAACGACTTGGACGCAGATTTGAGATCGTCCGCAGCCCCGGATTCCCATGGATGTCCATCAATGATCAGCGCCGGCCCGTTGAGATTGATGGCTCGATGGAATGACGCCGGTTCCTGGCGAGCGAGCAATGGGGCTGCAATAAAGGTTGTCAACGAACCAACGATGAGCAGCCGCAAGTTCAATATCGAAGCGAGCATGACGGAGTGGAACAAGTTTGTTCGGATTGCAATATGGAGGGAATAGTCGTACAAAACCACTCTCGATTATACTAGAAGGATTCGAGCACGGCACGCGCTTTGATTCGATATCCGCGTATACTTCGTTCCCCAGAACGTGCCACCCAATTCGTGCCACCCAATTTACGGGTAGACTTCAAACTGCCCCAGCCCCGTCGCCTTACGCATCGATAGCTCCCGGAATCCACTATGGCTACGACATTGCGAAGTTTTTTCCTTTCCGACTTGCACTTATTTGCGCGTAGATCCTCAGCAGCAGCCATGACTCCCAGGATTCATCATGCCGCTGCTCAGGCACACACGATGGTCTTAGGTGGGGATATCTTCGACTTCAAATGGAGCACCCGTCCCTCGTTTGAGCACTCCATCGCCGATAGCATTGCTTGGCTCGATGACCTCATCAATGCGTATCCAGAATGTGCCTTTTATTACTTGCTTGGCAATCATGACGCTCACCCTCGTTTTGTCATTGAATTGGATCGTCTCGCGTTTCGACAGCCAAGGCTCGTTTGGCAACCATACATTTTGAAGCTAGGTACGTGCGTTTTTCTCCACGGTGATATTGTCGATGGTGAACCGACCGACATAGCGCTTGCCACCCGGCGCAAGTTATCCGAAGACAAGCCACAGCCTCACCCCTCCCGGCACTTGCTTTATGATGCGGTTGTTCAAGCAAGAATCCACCGAGTTGCCGGTGCGATTGCTATTCGCCGAACGGCGGTCTTGCGGAAACTGGCTATGTACTTAACAGATCAGGGGTATGATGCAAGCCATGGTGTAACGGATGTTTACTTCGGACACACCCATCGCGATGTTGACGGAGTCGAATTCGGTGGGTTAACGTTTCACAATGGAGGAGCATCCATCAAAGGCCTTCCCTTTCGAATCATTGAAACCAAATTGCCATCCGTTCCAGCTGCAGAACCAAGCAAGGCGAATGAGCTTGCCAAACAATGAGCTCCTTCGTCGAGATCATGGAACGACTGCGACCGTTTGCGTGGGCAGTCTTGTTATTGATATTGCACGTCATGGTTCAAATCGTGTTGGCTGTACGCGTCGTGATGAGCCGTAGGTCAGTCGGTGCTTCGTTGGCCTGGATTACGATCTTGTTCACGTTGCCGATGGTCGGGTCGGCATTTTACTTGTTGATTGGCGAGCTCCGGCTTGGTTCGCGACGAACTCGATTAGTAAAGCAACTAAATGAACCTATCTGCGATCGATACAAGGCTCTGGATCATCCGCGTTTGCATGTGAATTGGCAGCGTCTTGGAGATGAGTGGGAGCAGTTGTCGCGTTCGGGTGAGCAGATGTTGCAGGTCCCAACGCTCGACGGCAATAAGCTTGAGCTCATCGGGCAATGGGGCTTGATTTTTGATAGGCTGATCTCGGACATAGATGCTGCACAAATCAATTGCGACCTTGAGTTCTATATTTGGTATTGTGGCGGCCGAACGGAGGAAATTGTTTCCGCGATCGAACGAGCATGTGCCCGTGGGGTGATATGTCGTATTTTGGTCGATGCGATGGGGAGTCAGGCGTTTTTGCGCAGCCGCGATGCCCTGCGTCTTCGAATCGCAGGAGCCGTGGTTCAGGCGGCCTTGCCAGGTGGGCTTTGGCGATTGCCTTTCATTCGATTCGACTTGCGACTACATCGCAAAATTGTGTTGATTGACGATCAAATCGCATGGACAGGCAGCTTGAACTTGGTCGATCCTCGCTACTTCAAAAAAAGTTCAGGTGTCGGGCAATGGGTTGACGCGATGGTTCGCATCGAGGGGCCGGCTGTCGAAGCATTGGCTATCACATTTCAAACGGACTGGCATATTGAGACCAGTGCTAAGGGGCTGACATTGCCGGATCTAACGGGTGAGCAAAAGATCACTAAACACGGTGAAAGCGCCGTTCAAGTGCTACCAAGCGGACCTGCCAACCGCGTCGAAGCGATCGAGCGTATCCTGATAACCGCAATCTATGCAGCTAGGCATGAGCTGGTCATAACCACTCCCTACTTCGTACCCAGCGAAGCCTTGCAGATGGCATTGAGTTCGGCTGCACAGCGCGGAGTCAAAGTGATTTTGATTTTGCCTGCCAAGGTTGATTCTATCTTGGCTCGACTGGCCAGCAGCACGTTCAAGGGCGAACTGCTTGACGCGGGAGTTTTTGTTGCCCAGTTCTACGGTGGATTGTTGCACACCAAAAGCGTCACCATCGATCAACGCATCAGCCTATTTGGTTCTCTCAACATGGACCCTCGCAGCTTTCGGTTAAACTTCGAAATCACGTTGGCTATTTACGACGCAGAATTTACGCAGTCCCTCCGAGCCTTGCAACAAACGTACATCGATCAATCGGAAATGATGGACAAGCAAGCTTGGCATGGAAGGTCGAGACTCATTCGCTTCACTGAGAACTTAGCGAGACTCGTCAGCCCATTGCTTTAGTGCCATCACCTGTGCGCCGTTAACCATCTCTCAACAAAAGTAACAAAAATGCAGATCGACTTCACCACTCCAGCACTTCTTTTTTCGACGATTTCATTGCTATTGCTTGCCTATACGAATCGGTTCTTGGGGTTGGCTAACATCATCCGCAAGTTGCACGCGGACCATACTGAAACACCCAATCAAGTGTATGTGGCTGAGATCAAGAATCTTCGACGGCGCGTCTACTTGATACGCGACATGCAAACGCTGGGGGTTAGCAGTTTGCTGGCGTGCACCGTTTGCATGGTCGCCTTGTTTTTGGGTTGGGGAGAAGTTGGCAAATGGATCTTCGGAGGCAGCTTGTTGCTAATGGCAGCATCGTTGGGAATATCCATTGTCGAGATCCGGATGTCGGTCGGTGCGTTAGATATCCACTTGAAAGAAATGGAACAGTAGGGGGATCGGCCCAATCGGACGCAATGGTTCGGAGATAGGCGAGCCGCAGACGGAAACGTACCCTTCCGGTTGGCAGGCATCTCACTCGCCTGTGTAAACAATCTTTCCCTCCAAAATGGTAAGCGCCACGTTTGCAGTCAGGATATCGGCGGGCTTGCAGTTTAATAAATCGGTATCCCATAGAACGATATCTGCTCGTTTACCTAACTCCAGCGAGCCAAGTTGTTTTTCTTGAAACGCTGCCCTCGCTGGCCAGAGCGTATAGCTCAACAAAGCTTCTTTGCGAGTCATGCATTGTTCCGGATAGAACACTTCGCCGGACGGAAGTTGGCGAGTCACAGCCGCATGCAAACTGGCTCGTGGGTCGACGCGTTCTACGGGTGCGTCCGTTCCGTTGGAAATGATAGAACCAGCATCCATGAGCGATCGCCAAACATAGGCTCCTTGCGCGCTGCGTCGTTCGCCTAAACGCTGCGGAACGAAGATCGCATCGCTTGTGCAGTGATTCGCTTGCATCGCAGGTATCACGCCAAGCTTCGCAAAGCGTGGAATGTCGCTTGACGTGAGATGCTGCGCATGCTCGATTCGCCATCGATGGTCTGTTGAGACTTGTTGGCAAAGTACCTGTTCATACACGTCGAGCACTTCGCGATTGGCGCGGTCACCGATCGCATGAACACAGAGTTGCCAATGATGTTGCTTGCACAGGATAGCAATCCGTTTCAGTTCTTCGATCGCGATCGTATTGAGTCCGGACGTGCTTGGCAGATCGTTGTAAGGTTCCATCAACCAAGCTCCGTGAGGCCCGAGCGCTCCGTCGATCATCGCTTTCACGCTTCGGACAGTCAGAAACCCTCCGCCGACATCCTCCATTCTGTGCGTTGGCAACTGGGCTGATAGATTTTCGCTGCCGTCGCGAATCATGACCGACATTCTCAGCGGCAATTGTCCTGACTCCGCGAATTGACGCAGTCGCCGAACCGTTTCGAAACTGCTGCCAGCATCATGCACACTCGTAATACCTTGCTTGAGACATGCATCCCCGGCCAGTTGGAGCTGAGTCAACGTGGCGGCGTTCAACTCTTCTTGGCTGAGTCGTTGCGTTGTTCGCGATTGGGCGCGATAGATGAGGCTTTGCGCATTCTCGCGAAAGACACCCAGAGGGTTGCCCGCCGCGTCTTTGAGCACCTCGCCCCCACTCGGATTCGACGTGTCGCGATGTACGCCTGCAAGTTCCATGGCTGCTTGGTTCGCAAAACAAGCATGCCCGCTTGCGTGGCTTAGTATGACTGGATGGTCGGGAACCGCTTCGCTTAACGAGCGGTGATTAGGGTATCCATCCACATTGTTGTCTGGCGGACGTATCCACTTGGACTGGTGCCAACCGCTTCCTTCAATCCAAGTCCCTTTCGGCAGCAACCAAGAGGCTTGCTCCACTTTCGAAACGATTTCATCCCAGGACTGTGCTTGGCTCAAGTCTAGTTTTTGAAGTGACTGCCCAAGGTTAATGAAGTGGAGATGGCTATCGATCAGTCCCGGCGTGACGGTTCGACCCGCCGCATCGATAACTTGGGTCCTCTTCGAGATAAAGGGTTCGACAGTTGAGCGATCACCAACAGCCACGATGCGTCCACTCTGAACAGCAAGTGCGCTTGCCTGGCTCATGGCTGTATCACAGATCAGAATCCTCGCATTGACAATGGCGAGATCTGCAACGTTCGTTCGCGCTGGCTCTTGCGCTGGAAGCCAAAGTTGAAACGCACCGAGCCATCCAAACATCCAACAAACAATGCGACTGTGATTCGAAGTTTTTAGATCAAGGAACATGGCAGATGCTTTGCGGTTAAAGCTAAATGGGGTGGTATTGTCGCCTTTCGTTTAGCGAAAGTATACGTCATTCTCGTATTTTCGCGGAGCAAAAGACGACCATGCACGGTGCAAGCTAGTTACCAGGCTCTGCCGCAGAGCCTGGGAACGAGTAGTCTCCTGTGCGACGGTAATTCCAATCAGTGGCACTAGGTTTTGGCTTGCTGCATAAAAGTAGTAGGCACATTCCGTGTGCCGTCCACCTCGAAAGTGCGAAAGCGTGCGTTAGCTCGCCAGTCGATCGCGGACCGCGGTCCACGACTCGCAAACCGACGCTTGTTTTCGCGGTTTAGTACAGGATTGGAGCGTGATTAATTCCCAAAAACGACTATCATGCTGTATCGAATCCACTGAGCGAAATCCGTTCCAATTCCAACATCATTCGTGCATTCGTGCATTCGTGCTTCACTTGTGCCGGTAGTGCTTCGGCAAACGAGCAATTATGACCTCCGAAAACCCTGAACCAACTTCCGAAAAGCGAAAACCGTCGATCCTCGAGCAAACCGAGCAAGCAATCGTGGAGTGGTTGGGTGAGCGTGGTTTTCCAAAATACCGTGCCAGACAAATCCTTTCCTGGATCTATCAACGACGCCTTGATACGTTTCAAGATATGTCGGACTTACCCAAGGAACTTCGAACACAGCTCGCCGAACACTTTTGCATTTTCACCGGCAAGACGGCCGAATCGCAACATTCGGAAGATGGCACAGAAAAGCTGCTGATCGAATTAGCAGACGGCGGCCGAATCGAATGCGTTTTGTTGCGAGACGGCCCTCGTCGCTCCGTCTGTATTAGCAGCCAAGTTGGGTGCGCTATGGGATGCGTCTTTTGCGCCAGCGGACTCGATGGAGTCGATCGCAATCTAACTCGCGGGGAAATCCTTGAGCAAATGCTCAAACTTCAACGATTGCTTGAACCCGAAGAACGATTGAGCCATATCGTGATGATGGGTATGGGTGAACCGCTCGCGAATCTTCAACGCGTGCTCGAAGCCCTCGCGGTTGCGAAAGACTCCGACTTCGGTCTTGGAATCAGCCCACGCCGAATCACAATCAGCACCGTCGGCCTGCCGCCTGCGATCGATAAACTTGCTGGCTCGAATTCGCCTTATCAACTCGCGATTAGTTTGCATGCCCCGAACGATGAACTTCGAACAAGGCTTGTTCCAGTCAACAGGAGCGTCGGTATTGAGCCGATTATGGCTGCCGCAGACCGATACTTCAATGCGACAGGACGACGGCTTACGTTTGAGTATGTCTTGCTTAAGAACCTGAACGACTCACCGGCATGCGCGGAACAACTTGTGAAACTACTGCGTCATCGAAATGCAATGCTAAACGTCATCCCATACAACCCTGTTCCCGGGTTGCCTTACGAAACGCCCGCTCCGGAAGCCATTCACGAGTTTCGTCGTATCTTGATGGAAGGTGGGATCAACGTGATGTTTCGGCAACGCAAGGGGAATGACATTCAAGCGGCTTGCGGCCAGTTACGCCGACTGCGAGAACGCGAACCACACGTCGTTTCACTTTCCAATTGAACGAGTGACACAGCCGACAAAAGGTGCAGGCACGCTCCGCCGTGCCGTCCGCCGTCAAGCTTATGACAGGATTCTAGGTGGACGGCACATGGAATGTGCCTACTACTTTGGCTTAGGCAGCCTTAGCGTTGCCTAACGCTGCGATTTCGATGGTCTCAACTCGTGCCTCTGTGTTGGACTTGCGGCATGCGCACCCGCGTTCGCAGGAACCAAAGCGACGACGAAGATTTAAGCCGTGAGCTAAGACCAACATCAATCCGCCGAGAGGGGTCATCCATGGCTGTAGGCTTACCAACAGATCCATCGGAAAAGTGGACGCCAATGACGTTTCACTGGCGTGACTATGGCCCGCATGATCATGGCCCGCATGATCATGGCCCGCGTGACTGAGTTCGTTCACCGGAGAACTACCAGTCGTGTGACTGTGGTCTCCGTGGCTCACGGCATGCGAACAGCACTGGTCAGGCAGAAAGAACGCTGCCGTAATCACAAGTCCAAGGCCAGCGGTTGAGAGTCCTAGCACCCTGAAGTCACGAAACAAACGAAAAGCAGGCCAGATGGAAATCGAGACCAAACCAACGCAAACGATCGCCGCCGCTTGGTGGAATTGAGGACTAGCCATCCACTCCGTGAATTTCAATGCAGGCAAAAACGCAAGAAGGATGGGAGTTGCAGCGCAATGGATAGCGCAGGCGACTGAGGCCGAGATCCCGAGTGTGTCCTTCCAACGATTCACGCTTTGCTCCATGGTATAGTTAGTTCGTAGGCATGTTTACGACGACATGAATATCGTACCGAAAACGGACGCACATGCAATAGAATTGCAAAAGTTTTTTGAATGCGTTCTCTAATCAATGGTTTGTGCGATGGACTTTGAAAGAATCGAGTTATGAATCCAGCAAATTCGCTGCAAACCTCAGCTTCGAACGTTCGAGCAAATTACCTGTCCGTTCTGGACCGAATGAACGCCGCAGCCCGTAGAGCGGGGCGAAAGCCTGGAGAAATCCGGCTTATTGGGGTTACCAAGTATGTGGATTCGTCCGTCACTCGGCATCTGGTTGAGGCTGGTTGCCGCGATTTGGGGGAAAGCCGCCCGCAGGTCATTTGGGACAAGTCGGCTGACCTGGCCGATCTAGATATAAATTGGCATTTGATTGGACACCTTCAGCGGAACAAAGCCAAACGAACGTTGCCCTTGTTGACTGCGATGCACTCGCTCGACTCGGAGCGACTGCTTCAGCAAGTTGAGCAAGACGTCGGACCTCGTGAAAACCCCCTCGATCTGCTACTCGAAGTGAATATTTCAGGCGACCCGGACAAAACGGGACTTTCGGTAGTGGAAGGGGAGCAATTGCTTGAAAAATGGCTTGTTCGACGAGAAAAATTCCCAACCTTGAAGATCGTCGGGCTAATGGGAATGGGAAGCTTGATTGGCGGCCAAGACCAAGCCCGCACCGACTTCGAGGTGCTCCGAAATCTTCGCGATCGTTGGGCCGTTCGGTTTGGATTGCCGTTGAACGAACTTTCCATGGGGATGAGCGACGACTTCGAAATTGCGATCGAACAAGGAGCGACGATGGTCCGCATCGGTTCCATACTATTTGCAAACACTACTTCTTCGTCGGCTGCCGGATGAAATTAGGTTGGCGAGGTACGGCTGGTTCTTGAGGGTTGGACTCGAGCCCGCCTTGATTTGAAACGTCGCCTTGCCCGGCGGTCTCGATCTCTTCCGAAGTTCGAATCGATCGCATGCTGGTTTCTAGAAGTGGTGGAATCTTCGTCGTAATTTTATTGGCCTGCTTCTGTTTTGCTTTCTGGACGACCTGTTCAGGCACATAGCCTGCATCTGGCCATTTCGCTTCTCGATCCTTGGATGCTTTGGGGGGGAGCGAATTTTGATCGTTTGTCGTCCATGTCGGAGGTTTCGAATCGATCGGCACGGAAGTGACCAAGGGCTCGATCGGTAATCTTGGTAGAACTTCGGCTCGAAGCACATCGCGAAAATCCTTGCGCGTATCCTCCCACGGGATGACGGAAACGTTGGGCGTTCCAACCAATGGGGAATTGTCGGAGTTTGGAGCCGAGGGATTAAGCCGATCGACCGCGTTGTGGAACTTGATGTCATCGATACTTGGAGCGATCAAGCCATCATCCGTCCAAAGGTTTCGCGGCCCGGATTGCGAGGTTGGCCAGTTGTTTGGGATCGTGGAATGGACGGTCTCCGTGACCGATTTGGGAAGGGGGCGATACCAATACCAAGTGCTGCATGCACCAACGATCAAGACGAACCAACCGAGGGTCCGAGGTTGACGTCCTGGTTCGACTTGCGATTCTTCCGGAGCGGTTTTTGGGGGAGGAGCTAAGTCGCTACGTTTCGTTGTTTTTTTGCGAGTCATTTTCTTGGGATGCGTTCTTGTAGAGCTGGTCATTTGAATTTCCTTGGCCACATCCCTGCACAAAGGAAACAGTCATCATCGAATTAGCATCCAGATGCTCGATCGCTACCACCAATTTTTGATTATCGACAAACCTTCAGCATGCAGCTCAACAAAAACAAAACAGATTGGCATGTAGCGATCGTAGGGAATACAAGACCAACCGATCGCTCCTAAGTTGTCGTCGATGTTGAACCGCGACACCATGCAACGGAGCCCAATTTCGCGTTTAACCGTTAGCCGTAGGCGCTGTGTCCCCATTGGTTACGCGAACGCATGGCACATACGTTCCAATGAGCGGCAAATTGATGTTTGTGGCTATCAGGATATCTTTTATATTGCAATTAGTAATATTGGGGCTATCATATAATCCCTTATGCTTAAGACATCCACAGAAACTGTTGCTGAGCTTGCGCAGCGTGCAAAATCGATGAGGCTTGCACAAAATTTGACCCAGGCGGGCCTCGAGAAACGCTCCGGCGTGAGCCTTGGGTCGATCAAGTTATTTGAGCGCACGGGGAAAATATCCTGTGAGTCGCTCATTAAAATCGCAATTGCTCTTGGGGCGTTGGAAGGATTTGACGGTCTGTTTCAGCCCAACCTAACGGAGGATCGATCGATCGACGATCTACTAAAGGACGCCAAAGCAACCACGGGACGCAAACGTGGACGTGTCAGATGACGTATCGCCGTTGCGTTCTTAATGGATGCGAAAGGAGGCTGGCGGGCAAGCCCTGCCTACGACTTGACCTATTCACGCGGACCTGGCGGCGAGCAAAGCACCATGGTCATGGGGGAGGGAAAGACCCCTGGACGTCCGCATCTTTTGCAACTGGCAGAAAAGTTTGGAATCACGAAAGCAAAGGCCGCGGCAATCCTCGATCAGGTAGCGGGGGCGGTTGGCAAATGGAAGTCGGTTGCCGAGGAAGCTGGCGTCAGCAAAGCATCGCTTAAGGCGATCGCGAAGGGAATCCAATCGGCAAAATAGTTGTTGCAACGTTGGTTCTCACCTTCATTGGGTTATTGAATCCGATATCGATATTTACTCTCAGGTTGAATATTGATAGCTTATGCGCGTTAGTTTCAATCACTTCTCAATTGGGGACGTCGTCATGAAGAACGCATCGATTTGTTTGGGAGTATGCGGCGCACTGGTTAGTTTGGTTGCATTTGCTCAGAGCAACGATTCGGCTTCTGAGCCTAAGACGATGACGGTGTATAACGTAAAGGATCTCGCCGTTTGGTCGCAAAACGGGACTAAGTTTGATCCGACAATTTTGATCGAACTAATCAAGTCAAAGGTATCATCGGCCGATCAGAAAAACGCTCCACAAATTCGACCCTCCACTCAAAATTCGTCGCTTGTAGTAGTCGCAAGTCAATCCGTTCACGAAGAAGTTGCAAGTCTGATGAAAAAACTTCGATCGGAATCATCGGAATAGTTGGCCGCTATCATCGGAGAAAGTGTCTCAATGAAAAGCGCAATCAGCATTGTCTTGGTTATTGTTATCGTGTTTACAAACGGTTGTGCTAGTTCCCGAACCAGGGCCGTTTGCTGATAGGCACGCGGATAGGAAGTAGGATGGTTGCGTAGTACCTGTGAAGTCGACGAACAAAGAGGCTCATCGAGTCTCTGCGGAGTCGATGGTCACGACTGCGGCCGCATCTTCGAGGTACCTCCCTCGCGGCAAGACAATCCACTCTATCCTGAAGACCGTTTTCTCGATAGACTAGGGCGAGAGCCGTATGAGGTAATACTTCACTTAGGGATCGGTGCGGGGGACGGCCAGCGATGGCCGTTCCTACCGCGACCCGCTTCGGCATTTCCCTTGACACATTTTGCAATTGCGGTTGCAGAATCTGCCATTGACTGGCGAAGAGTGTTCCCGGGAGATTCAATTGTTTCAAAAGTGCGGTGTCCTCCGTTGGTTCTCACCATTGGTTCCGTGTCCCCATTGGTTGTCCCGGATGGGGTGACCGGAGCGAATTGACGAAAGCTAGAGTCGATTCGCGTTGACAGATGAATCGTAAGTCGCCGCACTGGGATGGAAACTGGCCAATTCAATTAGATTGGCGATGGGTCCCACCGCAAAACAGCAAGGGTAATCGCTTGGCAACATGGAACCCATTGCCACAAGGCTTTTTCTTCCAGCGGCTTGATAAATTGCCATCGTCATGGCTATGATTCACCTGCTAAAGGCTACGCATCCAACAAATTGCGAAATCCGAAAGCTTTTTGAGTAACCAGCAACTTGATGTTACGGGCGAGCCGTAAAACAGCCATGAAGTTAGTTCGTCAGTCAGTATATTGCCCGACATCAGACGATCCTGAAATTCCGCTGATTGTTCATGCACGGCCTGAAAGCCGCCACAGAAATTTAGTGGTACTCGTACACGGCATCGGTGGTCGGCGATATGGACGACGTTCTTCATTTGGTAAGTTTCCCAAGCTGATTTTTACCGAAGGACGAGGAGAGCTGGACGTAGGGAATTTCGGCTTCCGTACACTAGAACGGCGTTTAGTCTTTTGGAAAACAAATTCAATTGACGACGAGGCAAGGATTCTAGCAGAAACATTGCGAGATCTTCCAAAAACGTACGCGAGCATAGTTGTGCTCGCCAGAGGACTTGGTGGGCTCATTGCTAAAGCCGCTATTTCGTATCTGATCAAAACCAACCAACGCGCCGCGGTGGCTCGCTTAACTGGCTTAATCTTCGTCGATGTTCCACAAGCCGGGGTAGTAAATCTTCCACGCTTTCTGCGCTGGATTTCTCCGGATTTTCATGCGATACGGGCTCACGGCGAACTTGCAAAGGAAACCCACCGGACATTTATTGATCATATCGAGATAGACGCAACTGTGAAAACGCGAGAGAAAATTGTGATTCCCTTATGGTCTCTCTCAAGCGCTTTTAGCGTTTGGTCTGACAGTCTTTCCGCTAACTTGAACGTGCCGTCTCGGCAAACGAAACTCATTCGGACAACACTTCGAAGCCTCTTCTGGACCCACGACCGTAACGGGGACGCATTTCAATTCCTATGGGGATGTATTTCGGAGAGTACTCATCGATTCGAGCGAATGGAATCACTGCTACCAACGAGATCGTTCTTTCCAACAATACACCCTTCAGGGGGGTTTTCGAGCGTGCAAGAGAGTTTAGATTTATTTCGCATTGATGCCGCCATGCCGAATGCGACTTCCAGTCTTTACGTGGATATAGGCTTTTTTCCATTCTACATATCACCTATTGCATCAGTTAACGAGCAAGAAACTTGTGGATGTGCTGCAGCTAGATTCTCAATTGAAGTTTCTTCGGGGGAACTAGATGCCGAACCAACAGTTACACAAGTTCCTGCGTCATCAACGGTTCAACTCGAATATGCTAATTTGGCAATATGCCAGCTACGAATAGAATCTCAACAAAATAAGATAATTGAAGGCCAAGTAAAAATTCAACAGGAGGTAACATGGTCGAGCAAAGAATCAACATGTCGCAAATCCAATCTAATAGTTAGGCCACTTAAGTTTAAAGCACTGAAGATTGACAAGGATAATTCAATGATCGAAGCGTGCATCTTACAAGCCTATTTCTCGCAGTTACAAGAATTGCGAGTCGCCAAGACTCTGGAATTCGACGAATGAGTGAGACGAGAACTTTGTTTATATCTAGGAAGCATTTCTACGCCTTGCGTAAACTCATGCGCGGCGAGAAAGCCGATGTCGTTGAAATAACAGGTCTCTTGGATTTAAAGCGAAGCAAGTCGCTTGCACACGAATTGGCACAGAGTATGGCGCATGATAGTGAGTCAGACTACAGCAAGTTTTGCACGGCTGTCAACATTGACTATGCATATGTCACTTATTTAGCAAATTCAAGAACAAATCAATTGCAGTTGCCGTCCGAGTCATCCGGGAGAGAGGCTACTGGAGAATTAAAGCAATCGCAAGAGGTAAGTGATTCTTATGCTACTCAAGTTTGGAACGAGGCGATACAATTCTCAGGTGTCGACAATCTTTCTACCAGACTACAGAACGAGCAGGATGTGCGAGCAGAAAGGGATTCGCAAGAGATTGCGTTCACGCAAGTTGCCAACAGATATTACAGAGAGGAACCACTTGGCAAAGGCGCATTCGGCTCCGTTTTTGCTTGCGAAGATTCGAGCACCGGGAAAAGCGTAGCATTGAAGCTAATTCGAGCCGACGCTCGTATTAAGACTGCCGAAAGTCGAATACTTTCGATCAGTGAAGATGATCGTGAGTACAAATCTGTCCAAAATGACAGAGAGGCGGTTTTGCTTGCGTGTTTAGAGCATCCGAATATTCTGACCTGTTTAGACTGGGGTGATGCCACTAACGTCGCGCATTACTTGGTAACAGAGAAGTGTTCGACAACTGTGCGGGAACTTATTCGAACCGGTAGGCTAACACTAGCCAAATCAATCGAATTACTCATAGGTGTAGCCGAGGCTTTGGAGTTTATGCACTCACAAGGAGTTATTCACCGTGACATAAAACCAGATAATATCTTGGTTGATGCTAACGGATGGCCTCGTATCGCAGATTTTGGGCTTGCGGTGTTTATGCACGAAAATGTGATGGGTATAGCGGGAACAATACCATATATGAGTCCAGAGCAGATAAACAGCGAGTGGTTCGATGGAAGAAGCGATGTTTACAGCCTAGGCGTTACTGCCTACGAGATGCTCACTGGACTTGCACCCTACGGGTCAATTGGACGGAATGAGCTGATTGAGCTTGTAAGGACTGGCTCGCTGACAATGGACATTTCAGCTCTTTCAAAACTTCCTAGCAAAGTAGTTGAGGTTCTCGAGTATTGCACTCAAAAGCTACCTGCGAGGCGCTGTTTCTCTCGCGAGCTAGTGACCATGTTACGCAATGTCCAGGCTTCGCTAGACTTGCCGACGGCGACTGGAACGCCGCAAGACGAGCTTACGCGACTTTCTGTCCTATTGCACACTTTTCCAGCAGACAGCACAGATCGATTGAAGGCATACGGAATGCTCGGCGACGCCTTCAATTCCAGGCAGTTTCAAAAGGCAGCTATTTGTTGCTGGTGGCGTTCAGCAAGAATGGCGCGAGATTTGCGAAATTTCGCAGTTGAGGCAGAAATGACGTGGCGTATCAGTCAGTGCTGCTTTCAGGTTGGAGATATTACGAAGGCAAAAATACATGCAGCCACTGCATTTGACTTAGCAAAAAATACCGATCAAGTGCTTGCCACGGAGATTAGCCAAAGAATTGCCCTTTGGTCCACAATTAATGACGAGTAGCAAATGCCGAAAATCTTAAACCAACGAGTGTATACCGAACCTGGATCGCCGGGTCTGCTTAGCGATGAGCCATTAGTTCTTCACGCTAGGTCCATACCTTCCAGAAATCGAAACCTGATTATTTTCGTTCACGGACTCGGAGGACGCCGATACGGGAAAAACACAACATGGGGGAATTTTCCTAGATTTGTTTTCGAGGATTTAGATACCATTGACGTGGGCATGTATGAGTATCGGACGGCTTTCGGTAGGATAAAATTCTGGGAGTCAATTGATCTCGAAGATGAAGCACGAGTCTTTGCGGATATCCTGCGAGATCTTAATACGTATGATCGAGTTGTCTTGATCGGCCATAGCATGGGTGGTCTTCTAGCCAAAGCAGCAATCGCGTACTTGCTTCAGACAAATCAGGCGAAATCCATGAACCTTGAGTTATCGTTAGTTCTCATGGCTACGCCACAAACAGGCTCACAAAGGCTTCCGAAAGTGCTGAACTTATTTAGTAGAGATGCTCGCGTACTAAGTCCGCACAATAAGTTTCTTGCACATATCGATGATGTTTTTTCAGCAAACGTAGTAATTGACGGCGGAGAACCAGGTACAGACCAGTTGGCTGTGCCGACATGGGCGATTTTGGGCAGTTCTGACTTTTGGGTTGATCGACTGAGCGCGGGAATTGGCCTACCGCCAAACCGAAAAAAAACAATTAGGGGTTCGCATGTCAGGATTGTCAAGCCAGCGAGAAAACAAACGGCAGCCTACGAATACGTCATGTCAATACTGTCGGAAGTTATGCCGGCTTTGGATTAAAGAACCGACCTTTCTTCCCGCTTTTCTCCCTACCTTGTTTCCTGGAAACTTTGTTTATAATTTCAATCTACGGAGGTCGTTGTACCTGAATAGGGTTTTCGGCCGACTAAGCACGTCGGCGGATATGACCTAGTTTAATGGCGCGTTGTTTGCACTGAAGTTCTGATGGGACACGGATTATTTTTAGCTAGCCTTCGCTTGCTGTTTGCGTCCCTCCCGAATGTTATCATCGGGAGAATAACCGTGGCTCGTCCTGCATCAGTATTTGTTAGTGATTTAAGCGATGAAGATCGAAATTGGCTGGTCGAAACTTGGAAGACCCATCGGATGCATTCGACGCGAGCACGTGCTCTTTCTGTTCTGCTAAGCAGCCAGGGACGCACGATTATTGAAATTGCGACTGCACTCATGGTCGATGAGGACACAGCCCGCTGCTGGATCAATCGATGGTTCACTGGGAAACGCGAAAATCTTGAGGATGAGCATCGCGTGGGTGGCCTTGCCATACTGAATGAACATGAGCAAGCCGCAACGATCGAGATGATCAAGGAGCATCCATCAGATCCCAAAGTGGTTATTAATTTGATTAGCGAAAAATTTGGCAAGTCGATCAGCCGCGATACCCTTCGACGCATTTTAAAAAAAGCCGGGATGCGTTGGAAACGCTTTCGAAAATCGATCAAAAACCTGCGTGATCCCGTAGCCTTTCAGACTGCGCGAGATGAACTTGCGAGGCTTTGTGGTAATCCAGAAAGCAATGTCGCCTATTTAGACGAATCCACATTTTCCCTAACCGCCGTCGTGCCCTATGGATGGCAACCAGCGGGAGAACGATCGGCAATCGAACTTTCTGGCAAGCGGAATAGTATTCACGTATTGGCAATCGAAAATGAATCTGGCAAGACAACGTCGTACCTCCATCAAGGTTCGATCAATGGCGGAACAATCGTCGCCGTAATAGATGACTTCGCAAATCACATACGAAAGCCGACTGTCTTGGTTCTGGACAACGCATCGCCGCATACTTGCAAAGAAGTCCTCTCGCATAAACAGAAATGGGAAGAACTTGGGTTGGTTCTCTATCCACTGCCTCCCTACTCACCGGAACTAAATGCAATTGAACACTTGTGGAAGTCTGTAAAATACACGGAATTGCCAGCAGTCGCCTGGAAAAGCGTCGCTTCGCTTCTGCAAAACTTAACCAGCGTCTTTGGTGGACTCGGCCGGACTGTGCTCATGCCATCATTGGCGAACTGTTAAACCAATTAATACGTACGGACGTGCTTAGTTCGGTGAAGTTAGAAGTCCCTCTAGGCGTTCGCTTCCAGTTTGGATACGAAGCGAAGTTGAATCTGAAGGAAATCGCAGAGATTCTTGATCCTTCGGCTATTCTCAACCAATCGGCTTCGCTCGTTGTCAAACAGTAAGCGTCCACCAGCACCAGTGGGTGGACTGGCGGCGCGGGGTTGAATCGCGATGTAGGTTCTGGTAGGCGGCCAATGTGGCTGCCAGTCAATCAACCCTACTCGGAGTTCGTCCATGGTTCGCAGCTCTGCTAAGTCGATCGAATGGTCAAAGCGTCTCGATCGATTTCAAATCTCTGGTATGACGCTCTCTCAATTCTGTAAGCAAGAGAATGTCTCACCTCATTCCTTCTACTATTGGAAGAAGCAGATCGCTGCTGCTAAGGGGCGGCAACAACGATCGAATCTCGGTCATGCCGTCAAACCAGATATTGATTCTCGCGACATGCGTGTTCGATGCACAGTCCATGCTGGTGCCATTCGTATCGAATGTCATATCGAGTCGCCTCAGGCCTTGAACGCGATTCTCTCCTGGGCCGCTAGCCAACACGGCAACTCCCAGCAGAGCTCGTCGCTCTTTCAACAGTTAGTCGTTCAAGACTAAGCCCCTTGCCCAGGAAAGGGAGATGCGATGCTGGCGGTCAATGCTACAACGCGAGTCTATCTCTACATGCGTAATGTCGACATGCGAAGGTCTTACGATGGTCTCATGGCCATCGTTCAAACCGAGTTCGCACGCGACATTCGTCTTGGAGACTACTTCATGTTCGTCAACAAGCGACGCGATCGAATCAAGATAATGTGGTGGGACCGTGACGGGCTCGCCATATTCATGAAGCGGCTCGAAGCAGGAACCGTGCAGAAGCCAATCATCACCAGCGATGCCAAGAGCCTTATCATCGATCAAGCTCAGTTAGCCATGCTACTGACCGGCATCGATGTCTCCAATATCAAGCGACGAAAGCGATACGCCGTCTCGCCAGAAACACTTACCAATTTGAAAACATGAACCTCAACTTGTTTTACCAAAAACTGTCTATAATGTTGGTCATTTTTATGATCCAAGTGAACACTCATTGCGTACAGTTTTACATGCACGATGCGACTTCTACATCATCCGATTCTCCTCTACCGGCTCCAAGCGTTGAGCATCTTCAGCAAGAAGTTCAGCAGCTCAAAGATAAGCTCACTTGGTACGAGACTGAGTATCTCAAACTGACCAAGATGATCTCCGCTTCCAATGGTCGCAAAGAGACGCATCTATCTCCTGGCGGCAGTCCTTGGCTGCCGTTTGATTCACCTGAAGAACTCGAGCAAGCTAAGAAAGAGGCTGAAACGGAAGCGCAGAAACTACTAGACGATTTGCCCAAGCCACCCAGCGGAAAGCCAAAGAAACCCAAAAATAGCTCGCTCCCTTCGCATCTTCCTGAAGTGAAGAAGCTTTGCGACGTTCCTGAGAGTGAGCGAACTTGCTCGTCGCATGGTCCTATGACCATGATCGGAATGGACAAGACGGAAACGCTCGTCTACGAGCCACCCAAACTGTACAAGCTTTTGACCGAGTATCCCAAGTACGGCTGTGCTTGCTGCAAAGAGAACGGCATCGTATCTGCCGAGCGACCGACAGGGCTTGTCGAAGGCAACAAGTACGATTCCAGCGTTGCAGCCGCGGTGGTCACTCAAAAGTACGATGCCCATCTACCACTCTATCGACAGACAGACATCTTCGCCGTCAGTGGCTGGACTCCCAGTCGCTCGACGTTGCTGAATTTGATTCGTCAATCGGCGTTTGTGTTCGAACCTCTCGTGTCTCACTTGACTCGGTTGGTGAAAGCCGACGAAGCTGTCGGACTAGACGAGAGCAGTTGCCGAATGCTTCTGCCGCCTGAGCTTACGGAAGAAGAAAGCCAAAGTGATTCGCAGCCTCTTGTGAGGAAGCCTTTAGATCCGAAGGCGAAACGGCTTGAGGAGAAGATCAAGGAAGCACGAGACGCTGGTCAAGACAGTATCCTCGGCAAGATGTGGGCCTACCGTGGGTTGGTCAAAGCACCGTACAACATCTTCGACTTCCGAATCTCCCGTCATCGCGATGGTCCTGAAGAGTTCTTTCGCACAAGCGAATGCATTGTCCAGGGCGATTGTTTTTCAGGGAATACTTCTGTTGTTCTTCAAAGCGAAGGTCGCTTGCGTTTCGCGGCATGCTGGGCTCATGCGCGTCGCAAGGTTTACGACGTGAACAAAGACAATCCACATCGCAAAAAGCTATTGGACTATCAATCGCAACTAAGAATCAGCCATTTTCGCAGGTTGGCTGGGGTGGCTGCGATTCTTTGATCGCAACTATCAGTCTTTCTGATTAAAGTTGGACACTCGATTCCAATTTAAAAAACGCCTC
>Ga0247833_1001710_pt1 | contig 34538 bp, 25 predicted proteins | sample LaCruzMarch2015__7_FD_187117 | JGI IMG/M metagenome (GOLD analysis project Ga0247833, IMG submission 187117) | Freshwater microbial communities from meromictic Lake La Cruz, Castile-La Mancha, Spain - LaCruzMarch2015_8m | ecosystem: Environmental > Aquatic > Freshwater > Lake | place: Spain... | reverse complement strand
AAGCCAGTATTGAAAATTGTACAAAAATCTTCTACCGGTGCAGGAACGAACGTAATTGCGGGTCTTGCAACTGGAATGATTTCTACTTTTCCAACGGTCATTTTATTTGCAGCTGCCATCTGGGGTTCTTATGAATTAGCAGGATTTTATGGTGTAGCTCTTGCCGCTTCAGCAATGATGGCAACAACTGCTATGCAATTAGCGATTGATGCTTTTGGTCCTATATCTGATAATGCAGGTGGTATTGCTGAAATGAGTGAATTGCCGAAAGAAGTACGCACACGTACTGATATTTTAGATTCAGTTGGTAATACAACGGCCGCAACTGGTAAAGGATTTGCAATCGCTTCGGCAGCACTTACTTCATTAGCTTTGTTTGCGGCTTATGTTACCTTCACAGGTATTGATGGGATTAATATTTTCAAGGCTCCTGTTTTGGCCATGTTGTTTATTGGTGGAATGATTCCTGTTGTTTTTTCAGCATTAGCAATGAATTCTGTTGGTAAAGCAGCTATGGATATGGTGTATGAAGTGCGTCGTCAGTTCAAAGAAATTCCAGGTATTATGGAAGGTACAGGTAAGCCAGAATATGGTAAATGTGTGGAGATTTCTACAAAAGCAGCCTTAAGAGAAATGATGTTGCCAGGTTTATTGACTATTGGTTTTCCTATTGCAATCGTACTTTTAGGTAAATTAGTTTACGGGGATAATAACCAACTTATCGCTGAAATGTTAGGTGGTTATATGGCTGGAGTTACAGTTTCCGGTGTTCTTTGGGCAGTTTTCCAAAACAACGCAGGTGGTGCTTGGGATAACGCGAAGAAATCTTTCGAAGCGGGTGTTGAAATCAATGGCGAAATGACTTTCAAAGGCTCTGATGCGCATAAAGCAGCCGTTACTGGAGATACAGTTGGAGACCCATTCAAAGATACTTCTGGACCATCAATGAACATTTTAATCAAATTAACTTGTTTAATTGGCTTGGTTATCGCTCCCATTTTAGGAAGCGGACAACATGATGTGAAAGGAACGACTGGCTGTGATAAAACTAAATGTGAAATGAAAGAGGGTAAATGTGCTCCTTCTTCATGTGGAAAGAAAGAAAATTGTACTAGCACTATGGGGAAATGTGACCTTTCAAAATGTGCTACAATGACTAAAGATGAGTGCGCTAAAATGTGTGATTCCTTAAAGTGTACTTCCGCTGAAAAAATGGCCTGTCTATCGCATTATGGTGCTGATGGAAAATGGATAGCTAATACTTCTGAAAAGAAAGAATGCTGTAAAGGGCATTGATAATAACAATTTATATTTTTTATGAGCCGGGTTTATCCCGGCTTTTTTGTTTCGTGAGAATCTGAGGTTGAAAATTCCTTACAAAGGAAAATCGTATAACTTTCTATTTATATCTTTGTTTATGACCACTTCGATTTCGGAAAACAAGAGGGATTTTTTTCAGCAGGTGTATCAAGTTGTACGCTTAATTCCCGAAGGACGAGTTACGTCTTACGGTGCAATCGCAATTTATCTTGGCACCAAGAAATCTTCACGAATGGTCGGATGGGCAATGAATGCCTGTCATGGAATGGAAGATGTTCCTGCGCATCGGGTGGTGAATAGAATTGGTCTTTTAACTGGAAAGCAACACTTTGAAACAGATAGCACAATGCAAGAAAGATTAGAAGCTGAAGGAATTAAAATTATAGAAAATCAAGTTCAATCTTTTGCCTTGTTTTTTTGGGATCCAGCAATAGAATTGAAACTCTAAATTAATGAGTAAATAGAAGTTCGATAAATTAAGCAGCTATCTAAAATCAAAGAATTCTATTAATTTTGTATAAAACAATCAATAGATGAAATTCGGAACAAAAGCAATACACGCAGGTGTCCAACCGGACCCAGCAACAGGAGCAATCATGACGCCTATATATCAAACATCTACCTACGTGCAAGATGGTGTAGGAAACCACAAAGGATATGAATATTCGAGGACCCAAAATCCTACTCGTCACGCACTTGAAAAAAACATTGCAGCCATTGAAAACGGAAAGTATGGCGCTTGTTTCGGTTCTGGTTTGGCAGCAATTGATTGCGTAATAAAAATGCTGAATCCCGGAGATGAGGTTATTTCAACCAATGATTTATACGGTGGTTCTTACCGTATTTTCAAGACTATTTTTGAAAAATATGGTATCGTTTTTCATTTTGTTGATATGCAAAACACGACCGAAGTTGAGCGATTAACTAACGAAAACACTAAAATCATTTGGGTTGAAACACCAACTAACCCAATGATGAACATAATCGATATTGCCGCCATGTCATTAATTGCAAAAAAAGTAGGCGCTCTTTTATGTGTAGATAATACTTTTGCGACCCCTTACTTACAAACTCCGTTGGATTTAGGCGCAGATATCGTAATGCATTCCGTTACCAAATATTTAGGTGGTCATTCAGATGTTGTTATGGGTGCTTTGGTAACTTCGGATGAGAAAATTGCCAACGAAATGTATCGTATTCAAAATTCTTCTGGTGCGGTAACAGGTCCAATGGATTCTTTTCTGGTTTTAAGGGGAATAAAAACCCTGCATTTACGAATGCAAAGACATTGTGAGAACGGGGAGAAAATAGCCCGTTTTCTAAAGACAAGTGCAAAAATTGACAAGGTTTATTGGCCAGGATTTGAATCTCATCCAAATCATATGGTGGCAAAGGAACAAATGCGTGGTTTTGGAGGGATGATCTCATTTACTTTACTTGGAAATAATCTGGACGAGGCGCTTGAAATTGTAAAAAAAGTAAAATTATTTGCTTTGGCTGAATCATTAGGAGGTGTTGAGTCTCTAATTGGACATCCAGCTACGATGACGCATGCCTCCATTCCGAAGGAAGTTAGAGAGAAAAGTGGCGTGGTCGATTCTTTAATTCGTTTGAGCGTTGGTGTGGAAGATGTAGAGGATCTAATAGAAGATTTACAAAAAGCGCTGGCCTAAAGTCGTTCCAGTAATTTAAAAAACTGGTCCTTTTTAGCTGGCGAAAGTGGTAGTGCCGATCCATCTTTCATAATAATTGCGCCTCCTTGATGTTTATCATAACGATCTAAGTAGTCTAAATTAATTAGATGAGATTGTTGAATTCTAAAAAAACCATAACCATTAAGCATCGTCTCAAAATCTTTTAGGGTTCTTGAAACAAGTATTTTCTTTCCGTTATTCAAAAAGAAAAAAGTATAGTTTTTATCTGCTTCACAACGAATAATTTCCATTAAGTCGACAATGTAAACACATTCTTGGGTCTTTAACACTAATTTCCGACGATTTCCAGGTTGAATGTTGTTTTCTAATGCCTCGTATTGCAAGTCTTCTTTCTTGAAATCAACGGAATCAATCGCAGTAAGTATAGCACTGTGCAATTCTTCAGCGTCAATGGGCTTTAATATATAGTCTAAAGCGCTAAACTTGATGGCTTTAATGGCATATTCTTGATAAGCAGTAATAAAAATCACCTCAAATTTTTTACTTTCGATGCTATTTAACACATCAAAACCTGTTCCATCAGGCATCTGAATATCTAAAAAAACAATGTCTGGTTGTATGCGATTAATTGCCTCTATACCTGTTTCAACATTTTCCCCATCAGTAAAAACCTCCAAGTCAAGTTGAAATGAATCAATCATTTTTTTTACGAAATCGCGGGTGCGATTTTCATCATCAATTATGAGAACTTTTTTCTTCATGGTTAAATGTAGTTAATTCATAAATAATTGGCAAACAAATTATTACTTGTGTTCCTGTTTTTTTTTCTAAATCGAAATCTTCAATACTTAATCGACCTTTCCCCTTGTACTTTTTGTTCAATATTTCAATCCTTTCTCGGGTAATGCTGATCGCCATCGATTTATGGTTTTTATTTTTTTTTATTTTACCCGATTTTGTTCGCCCTACACCATTATCTGAAATAGTGATAGTTAACAGGTTGTCATGTTGTTCCATGAAAATTTTGATGAGCCCTTGAGGTATGGTGTGCAGTTGTCCATGTTCAATTGCATTTTCAATAAAAGGTTGCGTGATCATAGGGGGTATTAAAAGACGATTTATTCGAAGTTCCTCAGCTATTTTTATTTTGAAATTAAAGCGGTTTTCGAAGCGTAATTTTTGGGTGTTTAAGTATTTAGTTAGGATTTCCTCCTCTGTCTCCAAAGGAATAAATTCTTTGTGTGAATTTTCAAGTATTAATCGAATTAAACGCGAAAAGTTCACTAGAAATTTAGAAGCTAAGTCTGGCGTGTTACTGTAAATATAACTTTGAATTACCGACATCGCATTAAAGATAAAGTGTGGGTTCATCTGAGAACGCAATAGGGATTGTGACATTTCTGTAACGCGTTGGTCTTGTTTTAATTTGTTTTGTCTTAAAAAAATAAAAACAATAAAAAGACTAAGTAAAAGGATGATAACGGTAAAAATAATCCCGAAAAATCTTCGGTCACTCTGTAGTTGGAGGATTTTCTTTTCCTTTAATTCTCTTTCTAGGGTTTCGCCTTGCATTTCCAATAGGCGTTCACGTTGTTCTCCAGAATTTTTTTGAGTCAGGGCGGCTATTTTTTGAGCATTTTTTGAGGTTGAATTTAACTCCAGAAAATTGACGTATTTGGACAGGTATAAATAGGAAGAGTCTTTATTGCCTGTCTTACCATAAAGATCTGATAATACTCGGTAGGTATCGTAAAGTTTATTCTGTTCTCTTTCCTTAGTTCTAATTTCAATTGATTTGTACAATAAGTCGAATGCTTGTTTATACAATTTTTGTTTAAAATAAACCACGCCAATGTGGTGAAAAACATCACCGATTTTATCTCTATTGCCGATGTCTTCAAACAATTTTAATGCAATACTAAAAGAATTTAACGCTTCTGCTTCTCTATTTGTTTTTTCGTATGCCTTTCCTAAATATTCATAACCTTGTCCAATTTGAGCCGCATCTTTAAACTCTTCTAATTTTTTAATTGATTTTTTAAGTAAAGCGATTGCTTCAATACACCTTGAATCGTTCATTAAAATCCCGCCTTGACTTATCTCGCACAATGCAATGGATCTCGCATCTTTTAGTTTTTGTGCAAGCGACATTGCCTTTGCTAAATAAAAGTAACTTTCTTTTATGTTTTTTACTTCAAGTGAGTAATTAGATATTGTTCTATTAAAAAATGATTCAAAATAAAATAGATTTAATTTTTCTGCCATTTGAAGGGCTAATAGTTCTTTTTCTACCGCTAACTCAATGTCTCCGAAGTGTGATTGTATAAGGCTTTCATTGTGAAATGATAGGGCGAGCTCTATTCGACTATCGGATCGCTTTGCAAATTTGGTGGATAACTTTGCGTAATAAAGGGACGAGTCTTTCATATTTCTTATGAGAAATAATAATGCCCTATTTTGATAAGCTTGTGAAATGTTTCGGTTTATATTGGATTTTTTCGATTCCGCAAGATTAAGAAGGTTGAATTTAGAGGCTTTAATAAGGTCGTTTTTATAAAGCCACACTTTAGTTATGTTTAGCACATAAAAATGTCTTAAAGTAGGATTTGTAAAGCTTGGATTTTGTTTTTCTAATCCTTCCATTCCCACTATAAAACCAGCGATATCTCCCTGCCTGCTTTTTTGTTCGCAAGAAAGTAAATCAATTGTTTGCCGTTGTTTAACATCGCAACTTTTCCTAATTAAAAGTATGCCTTGTAATATTTTATTGGAAACAATCGGATCAGTGCTCTTCGGGTCATTAAATTTTGTAACGGCCGAAGTAATTAACGCTTCATTCTTTGCTTGATTCACAACCTGCCCCGTGAGCTTGGCACTGCAAAGTAATATAAATAAGTATAAACTGTACGATCTTATGCTCTTCATTATGCTCTAAAATTAGTTATTTTAGTCTTTAAATTAAAGCACTTTTTTTTTAAGTATTAATTCTTTTAAAATACCTTTGCCTAGCATGACCGACAATTACATTTTAGAATTTTTAAAAGAAGATATTGGTCAAGGGGATCATTCTACCTTGGCCTGTGTTCCCGAAAGCAAGATTGGTTCCGCAGAATTGTTGGTTAAAGAAAATGGTTTGCTTGCAGGAATCGAACTGATAAAAAGACTTTACGCTATTTATGATTCGAAGTTGGAGTTTATCCAATACAAAAATGACGGTGATGTAATTAAAGTGGGTGACGTGGTTTTTAAAGTAACGGGTTCTAGTCAAACAATTTTAACCACAGAGAGAACGGTCTTAAATATTCTTCAAAGAATGTCAGCAATTGCTACGCTAACAAATAGTATTGTTGAAAAAGTTAAACATTATCCCGTTAAAATTCTTGATACGCGAAAAACCACTCCTGGTTTTCGTTTCTTCGAAAAGGAAGCGGTGCGAATTGGAGGAGGAACCAATCACCGTTTTGGGCTTTTTGATATGGTAATGCTTAAAGATAATCACGTCGATTATGCTGGAGGTATCAAAGAAGCGATTTCAAAAACAATTGCTTACCTAAAGTCCAATGATTTAGATCTAAAAATAGAGGTGGAGGTCCGTAATTTTGAGGAGCTTGATCAAGTAATTTCTGTTGGTGGGGTGAATCGAATAATGCTTGATAATTTTACGCCAAATGAAATTGTTGCAGCGCTAAGAGTTATACCTAGTTCCTTTGAAACAGAGGCTTCCGGTGGAATCACTATTGAAAATGTTGTCGAGTATGCAAAAACTGGTGTGCAGTTTATTTCGATTGGTGCCTTAACTCATTCGGCTCAAAGCATGGATTTGAGTTTAAAAGCAAGTTTTAGTTAAGTCCAACTAATTCACTGTATTTTTTTCTTTCGTGTAATTAGCAATGTCCAATAGAAAGTCGATATCATCTTCTATTTTATTGCCGATTACAACAATATTCGCTCCCGCATCGTGCGCTTTAGCAACGCCTTCAATCGACCTTATTCCACCTCCAATAATTAGTGGCATGTTGAGGTTATTTACACTTACTATTATTTCACTCGGAATGGCATTGATTGCGCCGCTCCCAGCATCTAAATAAATAACTTTTTTTCCCTGAAACTTACCGGCAAGCGCCGTTTTTCGAACTATGTTCGGTTGGTCTGCCGGTATAGGATTCGTTTGTGATACGTATTCTACCGCCGATTTACGCCCCCCATCAATGAGTAAATAGGCAGTTGGAATTATTTCAATGTCCATTTTTTCTAATTCATCCACGGCTCTAATGTGATGACCTATTAAGTAATCTGGGTTTCTCCCCGATAATAATGAAAGGAAAAGTATCGCGTCTGCTTGATCGCTAATTTGATGGCTAGCCCCAGGAAAAATAATAATTGGGATCGTAGTTTTAGACTTTATGGTCTTTATGCACTGATTAAAATCATGGCTGGTTACGGTGCTTCCTCCAATAAAAATAAAATTCGGTCGTGCTGCATTTACCTTTTGTAGAAAAGCGATAATTTGGCTGGTGTCGGTATATTTTTCTGGGTCAATTAAAACTGCGATGGCATTTTTGAGCCCTGCTATTTTAGTGTAAAAAGTCGTTTTCATAGTATTTAGATGGATTAAAACTAATAATGAAATTAGCAATTTCTTGAAATTTTATTTTTACAAATCGATCACCAAGCTCCGTTTTAAATTGGCAGGTTGCTAGGTCGTTTTCAAGTTCAATGATGTTCATTTCACTCAACATATTAATATTTTCATTCCCGGCTAATTTATACAACACTTCTTTGATCGTCCAAATGATCGTCAGTGTTTTTGCTTCTGTAAAATTAAAAAAGGAAATCTCAGTTGAAGTGGCAAAGCGCTCTTTAAGTCGTATTATTCGTTCTGTGATCGGCTCCAAATCAACGCCTATATTAAACGGAGCAGTAGCTAGTACTGCTATTTCGTGCGAATGACTGATTGATAATTTTAAGGGTGTTCCCTCAAAAAAAGGGGCACCGATTGGGTTATAGGAAATAGGAAACGGAATTTCTTTTTTGTTTCGGATTGCTCGAATTGCAAAAAACTCTCGCTGTCTTTTTTTGTTTTTTAATTGTGATAAGTCCTCTTGCTCAGTGGTGTATAAAAATGTAGTGTCCAAATCACTAATTTCCTTAAAATCAAGCATCGTTAATTCAGCTTCTCCTTTGTGAATTTCTTTTAAGTATAATGAATCTAGAGGAATTGTTTTCAATAATAATAAAGTTGTCTTTTCACAAAGTTCAATATTATATTTCAATTACTATTTTTTTTTACGCAAGAGTTAGAAAAAAGTATTTTTTATATATATTTACAAATTAATTAAATGTGAATTATAATAAACTTATACATACAAAATATGTTTGGTAAATCAAAGCTACTCTTAGTAAGCATCTTAATTTTAAGCGCTTACTCATTTTCTCAGTCGGGTTTAGGAACGGTCAAAGGTACTGTTAAAGATGAGGTTTCAGGTGCTCCCTTGCCAATTAGCAAGGTGCTTTTAATGCAAAATGGTTCTATCAAAGGAGCTGCTAACACAGATTTTGATGGAAAATTTCAGATTAATGGTGTGCTACCGGGGCTTTATGACGTTGAAGTACGAAATCAAGATGGATACCAACCTAGTGTTACTACTGATGTGACTATTTCTCCAGACAAAATCACATTTCTTGAAAATTTAGTATTATCAAAACCAAAAAGTGTCCTTGATATAGGTGAAATTAAAGTAACGGCTTATAAAATCCCCTTAATCGATAAAGATGGAGGAGCCAGCGGTGCAACAATCGGAAGAGAAGATATCGGGCGTTTAGCAGTGCGTGATGCGGCCGGAGTAGCTTCATCAGTTGGAGGGGTTAATACAAACGAAGGGTCGGGTGCGATTTCAGTTAGGGGTTCGCGCCAAGATGGAACGTATTTTTATATTGATGGAATTAAAGTGCGCGGGTCGGCTAATCTACCTAAATCTGCCTTAGAAGAAGTTACAGTTATTACTGGTGGTGTGCCTGCAAATTATGGGGATGTTACTGGAGGAATTATTTCTGTTACAACAAGAGGTCCTTCGTCTATATTTTTCGGTAGTTTGGAACTTGTTTCTTCTGGAGCATATATTAATGGTGCTGATCCTGATGGATACGATGGTAAAGTAATTGGTCTTGATAAATTCGGATATAATTTAGTGGAGGGCATGTTGTCTGGTCCACTTTGGATGCAACGTGATTCTACAGGCAAAAAAACAAAGCCAAGATTAGGCTTTTTGTTCTCCGCTAACTATACGGATCAATTAGATAACAGGCCGTTGGCAGGGGGGAATTATAGAATTAAAAAAGAGGTGAGAGATGAATTATTAGTAAATCCATTAAGGCCAACATCTACAGGCTTTGGAACCTTTCACAATGCCTTGTTTTTACGTCAAGATGATTTTGAAAAAGTGGATTGGAGGATGAATGCTAGAAACACTGTTTTTTCTGCACAAGGAAAAATAGATGTGAATACAGGACCATCTGTTAATGTTCAGTTTGGTGGGTCATTGAATTACAGTAACGGATCCAATTATTCGTACGGCGGATCGTTGTTAAACTTCCAAAACTTTGGGGTTTCTGAAAATTTAGATTACCGCGTATATGGTAAGTTATCACAACGTTTTAATAACGAAAGAGAAGGGAGCAGTTCTAAAATTAGGTCTGCAATGTATAACATCATGGTCGATTATTCAAAATCTAAAAGTGATAATTATGATCCGAAGCACCAATACAATATATTTAATTATGGACATGTTGGTAAATTTACAACCAGCAGAAGACCATCATACGCTTTTAATCCCAACACACAAACTTATGTGCACGATGGATTTAAAGATACCTACGTAGCATTTACTCCTTCAGAAACCAATGCCGCTTTAGCTGCGATCACGTCTCAATATTATGATATTTATTCAGAGTCGGAGATTGGTCATTATGAAAATTTATTTCAAATTCAACAAGGTAATGCCTTGAGAAATGGAGATTCTCCTCAAAGCGTTTACGGTATTTGGAGCAATATAGGGTCACCCTACAATTTCTTTGGGAAATCTGAAAATGATCAATTCCGTGTAACAGGTGCAGGGTCTTTAAATATTGGCGATCACAATATTTCCTTAGGTTTCGAATATGAGCAGCGTGTTGACAGAGGTTGGGGGTCAGGAACAACTACCAATGGTAATTCAAATGGCCCTATTGGAATTTGGTCGATTGCTAGGCAGTTAGCTAATTTCCACATCGAGGAATTAAATCTAAATAGCGGTGTCGTTACTGATTCAGGATCATTCAAAGCAATTACTTATGAGCGATTAAATTCAGGTAATGCTTACAATGAAATAACAAATAATATTGATAACAACCAAGATGGTATTATAGGAAATTATGGCGGACAAGAAAATGCGGATAACCAATCGTTTTTTGACTATAATTTAAGAAAAAAACTAGGCTATGATGTTTATGGAGATGATTACATAGATATTGACCAATACGATCCTAATCTTTTTCAATTAGATATGTTTTCGCCAGATGAATTGCTAAATAGTGGAAATTCATTCGTTTCTTATTATGGTTTTGACCATACCGGAAAAAAAGTAAAGGGCGCAACCGATATCAATAAATATTTTAATGAATACGATGAAAACGGCAATTTCAAACGATTTGTTGGTTCATTCCAGCCTGTTTATATGGCGGGTTATATTATGGATAAATTCGCCTTTAATGATATCGTTTTCAATGTAGGTGTTCGAGTGGATGTATTTGATGCGAATCAACCTGTATTAAAAGATCCTTATCTTTTCTATAATGCCCGTACTGTTAAAGAAGCGAAAGCATTAAAATTAGCGGATCCGAATCTTTATTCATGGGTAGATATTCCAGAAAGTATGGGAGATGATTATATTGTTTATGTAAATGATGTAAATAACCCTAATTCAATAAATGGTTTTAGATCCGAAAGTAATTGGTTTAATGCTACCGGTACAACTATCGAAGATCCAAAGGTGATTAAAGGTGCTGCTGGTATTGCTCCATGGGTGCTAAATCCAGGTCAAATTACTCCTGATCAATCGGCCTTTGAAGACTACAAAGCACAGGTTAATGTTATGCCTAGAATTGCTTTTTCCTTCCCTATTTCTGAAGAAGCGTCTTTCTTTGCTCATTACGATGTATTAACGAAACGCCCAACTTCTGGATTCAGATTTGATCCTTTTGATTATCAGTTCATCCAATCAAGAAGTGCTATCATTGAGAATTCGAATTTGAAGCCTGAAACTACAGTTGATTATGAATTAGGTTTCCAACAAGTGCTTTCTCGTACTTCATCTGTTAAGATTTCTGCCTTCTATCGTGAGCAAAGAAATAATGTTCAATTAGTAAATATTTTTGAAGCGTATCCTGCTACCTACAAAACATATGGAAATCGCGATTTTGGTACCGTTAAAGGAATGACAATCTCTTACGATTTAAGACAAACAGGCAATATCAGAATGACCGCCAACTATACTTTGCAGTTTGCAGATGGTACCGGTTCTGATGCAACTTCAATGGGGGCATTGATTAATGCTGGATTGCCTAATCTAAGAAATATTTTCCCGTATAGCTTCGATCAACGACATGCTTTTGCAGTAACATTTGATTACCGATATGGAGAAGGGGAAGATTACAACGGGCCAAAAATTGGGGATTTAAACTTGTTTGAAAATATGGGCTTAAATTTATTTTCTAATATTTATTCAGGTTCTCCTTATTCAGCTCAAACATTCATTACGGATGAAGGAATTGGTAACTTAAATGCAGGTATTAGTGGTACGCTAAATGGTTCGCGTCTTCCTTGGTCGTATAGAATGGATTTACAGTTAGATAAAACAATTAATGTCGTGTTGGTTCCTAAAGGCGATAAAAAAGATGACAAGCCTAAATTAGGTTATTTAAACATCTATGTTCGTGTTACGAATTTATTGAACCAGTATAACAAAATAAGTGTTTATCGTGCTACAGGTAACTGGAATGATGACGGTTATTTGGCAGCGGCGGCTAGTCAGACATCTATCCAAAATCAAACGGATGAGCAGTCTTTCCGCGATTATTATACAATGAAGGTGCAGAATGCATTTAATATAAGTTCCCCACGAACGATTCGATTAGGGATAAAATTTGATTTTTAAATAAAGTAATAGAAGAGCTATGAAAAAGCAATTTGTTGCAACAGTTGTTAGTGTAGGTTTATTTTTCTCAACTGCGTTGGGATATTATGGACCTGGAGATAAAGATGGTAAACCTGCAAAGCCTAAAGGGGCCAATTGTAGTCCGGCAACTGCCAAGTTAACAATGGAGTTTAACGATGTTAGAGCATTGATTGAGCAGGGGGGGAGTATGTTCCAAGATAGGCAAGCAGGTATTGCTGCTTATGAAGTTCCTAAGGATAGTAAACGTTTCGCTATTTTTGCAGGAGCTTTATGGATGGGTGGGACCGATGTAAACGGCCAGCTTAAATTAGCCGCTTTGCGCTTTAGATCAGGGAATGATTTTTGGCCTGGACCGCTAACCGTTAATCCTGGAAGTGGGAATTATAATCCGTTATTTCCTGTTGGAGACAATGTCGTTAGGGACTTTGGTGAAGCAAATATTGACCCGGATCAATGTGCCGCATACGATCAGTTTTATACGATTCGTAAGGCTGAAGTTATTCGTTTTAATATTTATTTCGAATGTAATGCTGGAATTACTACGGAAGGGTGTGATGATATTATCCCCCCTTCTAATGATGAATTAAATCGGATCTATGGTTGGCCTGCTCATGGTGATGTTTCTTTAGGACAAGATTATTTCTTGGCACCTTATTATGATCGTGATGGAGATGGAAATTATAACCCAGATAACGGTGATCACCCTTGGTACGATGATATTTTAGGCCGTGATGATATTCAATGTGGGTTTGACCGACGAATTTCACTTTATGGTGATGAAACACACTGGTGGGTATTCAATGATAAAGGAAATATACACACTGAAACAAATGGAGATCCAATTGGTATGGAAATTCGTGCGCAAGCTTTTTCATTTGCTACCAATGATGAGGTCAATAGAATGACTTTTTATAACTATGAATTAATTAACAGAGGTACGCAAACACTTTATGATACCTATTTCGCTCAATTCCTAGATGCTGATGTTGGAAATTTTGCCGATGATTACGCAGGATGTGATGTATCAAGAGGATTAGGGTACATGTACAATGGTGACCTTTTTGACGAAAGTGATGGTGGTAAATTAGGATATGGAGATAATCCACCAGCAATTGGTTGTGACTTTTTTGAAGGCCCATACCAAGATGGTGATGGTGTTGATAATCCAGGACCTTATTTTGATCAAGCAACTCAAACGACTATTGTACCAACTGTTGTTGATGCTTTAGCTAACAATGGTATTGTTTACAAGGGGATTGGTATCGGTTATTCCGATGGAATTATAGATAATGAGCGATTTGGTATGCGAAGATTTACCTACTTTACTTCAACCGCAGCCTATCCTTATAAAGATCCAGGGCCAGCGGCTGAATATTATAATTTTATGGAAGGTCAATGGGCAAATGGCTCAGAAATGTATTATGGTGGTTCAGGAAATGGTACATCCACCCAACAATTGTCAGATTATATGTTCCCCGGAACGTCAGATCCTCTATCATGGTCAACTGGTGGTGCAGACATGACAGGTCAGTTTCCGAACGGATGGGATGAATCAACAAGTAACAATCCTGCAGGTGACCGTCGTTTCGTTCAATCTGCAGGTCCCTTTACCTTAAAGCCAGGTGCAGTTAATAATATCACTGTAGGTATTGTCTATGGTAGAAGCACTGATGGTAATCTTTTGGCCTCGGTTGATGCAATGAAGCGAGCGGATACGAAAGCTCAAGCTTTATTTGATGCATGTTTTAAAATATTATCTCCCCCTGATGCTCCAAAAATCACCATTCAAGAGTTAGAAAATGAGTTAATATTAATGTTGGACAATCCTGCTTCCTCTAACAACTACCGTGAAGCGTATGCCGAAGAGGATGAAATTAATATTCCAGATCCAACGGTTGATAGATTTTATCGCTTTGAAGGGTATCAAATATTTCAATTGAAGAGTTCTGATGTTTCTGTAGCTGATATAGAAGACCCTACTAAAGCAAGGCTAGTGGCACAATGTGATATCAAGAACGATCACGACAGATTAATTAATTTCGTATTTGATGAAGCGCTTGGTTTTGCTATTCCTGTTGAGAAAGTTGATGGCGAGAATACTGGAATTAGGCATTCATTTAGAGTTACTGAAGATGCTTTTGCACAAGGTGCAAGACAGTTAGTTAATCACAAAACATATTATTATGTGGCTGTTGCGTATGCATTTAATGAATTCAAGAAGTATGATCCGAATGATCCATTGTTTTTAGATGGTCAAAAAATACCTTACATTTCATCTCGTTTGAATTTTGATGGAACGGCAATTAGTGCTACTTCTGCGGTACCTCATAATCCAACACCTGAAGCGGATGGTACGAATCAATTAATTGAATATGGTTCCTCACCAAAAATAACCCGTGTTGATGGCTATGGTAACGGTAATCGTCCGATCGATTTTACAAGTTCTACCTTGTCAACTATTCTATCTCAAGGATTTTCGGATACACCGGAATACGATTATGGCAAAGGTCCAATTAACATCAAAGTAGTGGATCCATTGCTTTTAGCGCCGGGTTATTTTGAGTGTAAATTCAGGGATTACACAGCGCCTGTTTCTGGAAATAGCGCAGACACCGCCTCTTGGGTAGTGTATCGTTATGATTCAAAGGGAGGGAATTTACTAGATTCGGTTACTTCCGAAATGTCCATTGATGGGGATAATGAACAAATTATTCCAGGATGGGGAATCTCGGTTCAAATCCACCAAGAGAAATACTACTTCCCTTCTGGCTCGGGTAATATCTCCTTCAAAACAACGGATATGATTTCTTCATCGATTGAATACGCCGATTCATCTAAAAGATGGTTAGCGGGTGTTCCTGATAATGATGCTTATTTCCCAAGCAATTGGATTCGTTCAGGAGATTATTCCCCTGAAACCGATGTTAATGACGCAAGCTATGAATGCTTGCCTAATGGCCCCACGTATTTGAATCCATGTAATTACCGCGACGAAGTGGGGGCAGATCCCGACCAGGTGTATGAATCCATTCTAGAAGGAACTATTGCACCACATCGTTTAGTGGGTTACCAAGCCGATTATATGCCATTGGCTTATTATGGAACGTTTAGTGGTTCTTCTAAAACGAACGCATCTATCAGCTTCTTGCCGAGTGTGAACATTGTCATGACCAATGATAAAAGTTTATGGACACGATGCCCTGTGATTGAATTGGGAAGAAATACCGCATTAAATGTTGGTGCATGTGCCCCAGGCGCGATGCGAAAAAGCCCAAGTGTAGATAAAAATGGTAATCCAGATGGAACAGGTACAGGAATGGGATGGTTCCCAGGTTATGCAGTTGATCTAGAATCTGGCGCACGCTTGTACTTAGCTTTTGGTGAGAATTCATTCTTGGGCGGTGAAAATGGAGCGGATATGGTTTGGAATCCAACCAATCGTGTTGTGAGTAATGTGGGAACACCATTGATGGGCGGAATGCATCCAGTATATGTATTTAGTTACAAACAAGCCACCATAAATGGCTATAGCTCAGGATTCGATTTCCCAGCTTACATACCTGCGGATGGAGAAAATATTGCGAATAATGCCTTACGTACAAAATGGCTAGAGGTAGAAACCAATAGCACACAAGCAAAACGTGAATTATACGGAAGTTTAACTTGGATCTCTTATCCAATCGTTGCACAAGGACAAAATTTAATGGCCAGCGATGTAACGATAAAATTACGCATCAATAAAGAATATAAAAATTATGTAGCGACGGGTGAAAACAATGGTAGACCGATGTATTCTTGGTCAATGGATGAGATTGCAACAGTAACCTCTTCGCAAGACATGTTAAAAGAAGCATTAAAAATGATTAATGTTGTTCCTAATCCATACTATGCGTTTTCTGAGTACGAAAGAAGTAGGTTGGAAACAAAAGTTAAGATTACAAATCTTCCGGAAAAATGTACAGTAACAATATATTCTGTTAACGGTAAATTGATTCGTACTTTCAAAAAGGATAGTCCGATTACTTCAATAGATTGGGATTTAACAAACTTTAAAGCGATACCAGTGGCTGGAGGCGTTTATTTGATTCATGTAGATGTACCCGGAATCGGAGAAAGAGTGCTTAAATTCTTCGGAGGATTAAGGCAAGTGGATTTACAAGGTATTTAACGGTTAGAAGTAGAACTATGAAAAAAGTAATAACTAAATTATCGAATTACATGCTCATCTTTATGATGGGTTTAAATGTAGTCGGTTTTGCAGGAAATGAAGATCGTGTGGGCTCTGCCGGAGCAGCACATCTTTTAATCAATCCGTGGGCTAGGGGGTCTGCATTAGGTGATGCCGGTATAGCCAACATGAATGGTTTAGAAGCAACATTTACCAATATTGCAGGTCTCGCATTTACCGATAAAACCCAAATTAAGTTTAATTACTCAAATTGGATGGGTTCAGCTGGAATTGGATTAAATTCTGCCGGATTTGCCCAACGCTTATCTGAATCTGATGTAATTTCAGTAAGTGTACAATCTTTAAATTATGGGGATATTCCTATTACGACTGTTGCAAATCCAGAGGGTAACATTGGTGTTTTTTCACCTCGCGCTAATATTTTTAATGTTGGTTATGCTAAAAAGTTTTCTTCAACGATTTCGGGTGGAATTAACTTTAAGGTTATATCGGAGAATATATTTAACTTGAAATCTAATGGTATCGCTATTGATGCTGGAATTCGTTACGTAACGGGGGATAAAGAGAAGATAAAATTTGGTATTGCACTCAAAAACGTTGGTCCAGTAATGCGCTACAAGGGCGATGGATTAGCTCAGCAAGTAAGTTATGTGTCCACTGAATTTGTTGGTTCACTAGAACAAAGGTCGGCAACTTACGAACTGCCATCGCTTCTGTCGATTGGAGGTTCATATGATTTTATTTTTTCTGATGAAAGCAAGCTCAACTTGGCGCTCGGGTTTACAGCAAATTCATTTTCGAAAGATCAGTTTCGACTAGGTTTAGATTATGGAATGATTACCGATAATTTAGCATTTAACGTGCGAGCAGGTTATGTGTACGAAAACGGAATAACTTCTGTTGAAAATCGCTCTAATGCATTAATTGGTCCAACAGTTGGTTTTTCGCTTGATGCTTTGGTAGGTAAAACAAAAAGCGCACTAGGGCTTGAATACTGCGCAAGATTCGCGGGCGTTTTCGGCGTTATTCATACGATGGGTGTAACGATTAGTTTAAAGTAAAGAACATTTATTTTATTAATTGCCAGAAGGTTTTATAGTTTCATTTTTTATTTATTTTAAAAGAGTGATATCATGTCTCAAATCAATTATTATTCTGCAGCTGGTTTACAAAAACTGAAAGATGAGTTAAATGACCTTAAAACGGTTCAGCGTCCTGCTATTTCTGAGCAAATTGGTGAGGCACGCGACAAAGGAGATTTATCTGAAAATGCAGAATACGACGCAGCGAAGGAGGCACAGGGTATTTTAGAAATGAAAATTTCTAAAATGGAAAATATTGTCGCTAATGCTCGGTTAATTGACGATGCGAATATGGATAATTCAAAGGTTTATATTCTTTCGATTGTTACCATAAAAAATAGTTCTAGTGGCTCGGAAATGACGTATACCCTTGTTGCAGAGAATGAGGCTGATATTAGAGCAAATAAAATTTCTATAGACTCCCCGATCGGTAGAGGTTTATTAGGTAAGAAAATAGGCCAAGTGGCGGAGATTCAAACGCCAGGAGGTATGCTTCAATTTGAAGTGTTGAATATATCACGTTAATGCCAACTATTTTTTCTCAGATTGTTGCGGGTAATATTCCCTGTTTTCGTATTCTTGAAGACGATGATTTTCTTGCTTTCTTGGATGTAAATCCTTTGGTAATAGGTCATGTTTTGGTTATTTACAAGAAGGAAATTGATTACATTTTCGACCTGGACGATGATGTTCTTGGAAGAATGTTGATTTTCTCAAAAAAGGTAGCGCATTTATTGAAGACAAAAATAAATTGCGAGAAAATTGGTCTTAGTGTTATAGGGTTAGAAGTTCCTCATGTACATATCCATCTTGTGCCAATTAACGTGGCAGACGATCTAAACTTTACCCGTGCGAAGTTATCATTAACTCCAATTCAGTTGGAAGAAATTCAAACCTTACTTTTGGGGTAAGGACGGTTTTTCTGTAATGCCAAAAAGTAAGTTCGTTTTTCTTTTTATAGGTTCAACGATAAAGGTAATTTTCGACCTAAAAAATTCTATGTGCTTCACTATGAGAATGAAAATAAGTAAAAAAAGTATTGTTGAAGGAACAATGTACCACCCACTAATTTTTCTGGAGAGAAAAGTATGAATTCCAATGCCCGTCAATGCTCCGTACAATAAAACAGCATGTATAATGTAAATGCTTAATGTATTTTGCCCTATTTTTAAAAATAAGCCCGCCTTAATTCTAATCAATTTTTCTGTTGCAATTAGAAAGGCTAAAAGCATAAAAACTACGCCAAGGCATTTGTAAAGCCAATCGAAACTGTAGAAGTGATAGTATGTTGTGGAAAAGGCCTTGTCAAAAAGAAGTAGAAAGTCTTTAATAAAACCATAGATTAGCAATCCGATGAAAAAAGTGGTAAAAATAAACAGCCACGATTTCACCTTCTCTTCGAAGTAGTAAATAATTGTTCCAAACATGGCCCCAAACATGGTAAATCCCATTTTAGGTAAAATTGGAAATACAGTATGTTTACCGAAGAACATATTTTGAACGAAAACTGGTGCATTTTTAGGCCAGAAATTTCCTGTTCCTTCGTATTTTTTGAAGAAGGCATAAGTAGAAAAAATTAATACGCCCGCAATAAAAAAGTAAATCCATAAGGGTATTATTTTGGTGAGTTTGTATAAGCCGTATAATAAAAGTATGGTTAGGATGCCAAATCCTATACACTGTAGAACGTGAAATGAATAATACTCAAGTAAATAACCCCAAAAAATAAGTTCAAGCCCTCGTTTCAATCCCTTTCTTACACGCATGTTTTTACTGAATGTAACTTCGTTATCTCCAAGTAGAAGGTAGGTAAAAACAACTCCTGTAATGGTGAGAAAGATAGGTGATGTATAACCACGAATAAATAGCCAAAAAGTATAGTATACGTTAGTTGGATCTCGGGCAACAGACACTAAAGTATCGTCGATAAAATGCCCTTCTAGCATAAGTAATATCGCAATTGATCTTGCAATATCAATGAAATATAATCGCTGTTTTGTTACAGTCATTTAGTTTACCTGATTTTTAGCGAATTAAATGATATATTCGTTTTTCTTTTGTATTGATGAGGCAACCTTTCTGTTTATTGAACTTCAATCGTTACATAGCCGCGTAAAGGATAAGCATACGCTGTAAAATGAACATCAAATGTAAATAAATACAGTCCCTTATCTTGCGGTACATCAAGTCGAAGTGCTATGTTGACTTTACTCTTAGGTGAAATTGCAACAGGTGCTTCAATTACTTGGAGCTCTGGGGAACTGCATTCTATTTTTTCAATGGTTAGACTTTCCAATCTCGTATTCTCAAGTGAGTAATTGATTTCTTGTGGCGCACGGTTTTTTCTATTGTTTAAATGAATAATTGCAGGATTAATTTCAATTAAACTATCTAATCGCTCTGCCATGAGGTCAAGTGCCACGATTTCAATCTTTCGCTCAATACTTGCCTCGTAGGAGTACACTGAATTCTTTTGGTCGTTGAAATTGTCACTTGTCAGTTGGTTTGCCGCAAATTCACCGAAGGGTACTTCAATAATTCTGATTTGTGCCACCTTGTTTTTTCCTTGTTCAAGCGCGGTTTTAAATTTGCCATTTTGGTAACCCAACAGGTAATTGTAAAAGGAGTTTATGCGTCTTTTTGACAGATTTATATTGTATTTTGTCTTGTGCAGCGGACTAGCAAATCCCTTCACGAATAAAGTAATGAACTTATTTTGTGTCAAGTACAACGAAATAGAATCGCTTAATTCGGTTAGGTCTTGGTAGCCTTTGTCAACGAATGAAGAAAAGAAGGCAGTTAATTTATTGAATCTTTCGTTTGTAACCACAGAGGAATCGCCATTTACCTTTAGTCGATAGTCGTCAAAATTTGCCTTGTAATCTAAGTAACTTGCTTCATACGTTTCGCTTGTTTTTATGTCCATACTTTTCGGTGACGGATGGTCATTTCTAAAAAAAAGACGCACCGGGAAATCGAGTCTTTTGGTTATTATGGTAGATGTCGAGTCTGGAGGAGGTAATGGGCGCTCCACGCTTGCAAAGAAGATATCGCTACAACAAGTGGGGTTTTTCTTTGAATAACTGCCCGCTCGATTAGAAGAAACAAAAATACTGTCTCCTGCTTCAAAATAATATAAATCGTTGGCAGCACTATTTATTGGTTGGTTTCGATTGATTGGCTTTTCAAATTTATCGCCAGTCTTTTTCGATGAAAACACATCATACCCTCCAAAACCATTGTGCCAAGTTGAAGAAAAATAAAGTTGATTTTTAAGGGTATCGTACCAAGGGCATATTTCATTATCAAGGGAATTAACAGCGTTTAAATTTATTGCTTCACCAAATTCCGTTTCTCCAATTATTTCGCTGTACCAAATATCCATTTCTCCTTTTGTACCAGTTCGATTGGATGAGAAGAAGAGATAGGACTTGCCATTAATTCGCGTTATCATTGGATTGGTCGTATTTGAGTTTGGGTAATTAATTATTGATCCTAAAGTGTCCACTTTGCCAAGTATGCCATTTTTGTTTGCAGCCCTTGCAATTTTACATTGATAATTAAACCCGTCGTCTTGACAAATACTAAAGTAAAAATAGGACTGATTAGGGGTGTAGCTTGCATTACCGATGCTTGTTTTATCGTTTGCTAACCCTGAAATTTTCACCGCTTTTTTAAGTGAATCCGGTGAGGTGTAAAGTTCATAAAGTGAGGTTGTGTACTGTCTGCCATACACTTCCTCATTTTCATTTGTGGAATCAGCTCTCAAGGAAGAAAAAATTAATTTTCCACGTGCATAGTGGTGACCAAACTCCGCATCAAAGCTATTTATTCGTTGATTGAATTGTGCCAGAATTGTGGTATCTTTGTTGTTTTTCATTGCCCAATAACAAGACTCAATTTCTTTATTCGCTTTCTTGAAATTATAACTTTCTTTCTCATCGAAAAGAGTTTTTGCCAATTTGAAGGTTTCTAAGGCAAGTTGATATTTACCATTCTGTTTTTGCATTAAACCATAAAACAAAATACAATCGGGGTATTTTTCTCCATCATCTCGGGCGTAGATTTCCCCATACGCTTTTTCTGCTGCCTTGTAGTCTTTATAAGCTCGTAAGGTTTGCGCGTATTTCCATTTTAAGTTTAATGAATTTGAATCAATGGCAATTGCTTGTTGATAAAAGTCCAAGGCATAGTAATAGTCGCCTTTTTTATATTGTTCATCGGCAAAACTTACTAAATCCTTTAATTTAATTTGACTTGTTAGCAATTTTGGATTCGCAACAAGCAGCAGAAAAAGTACTAGATATAATCTGGACATACGCGGTGGTCGGTGCGCTTTGGTTTAAAACGATTAATAACATACCGAACGGCTATTTCAAATCCCCCTCGAGCATTACTTGCCGGAACTAGTTTGGATAAATTGATATCGTAACTAAGGCCAACAAATAGTTCCTGGTAGTCATATCCCAAAGTCAAAATCATGGCATCTTTATTACGCATCCACAATCCTCCATACAAGGCACGATAGATGAAGTTTTCAGAGAATAAATAATATTTTGCCGCAGATCCAAGCACAAGTTCTTGATAGGTTCCTTGTGATGAAAACTGAACGCTTGGAATAAGGTCAAGCGAGGGTGCAATTGCAACAGTTGCTTTTACAAAGCTTGTTGTCCGAACAGGCCGTTTTATGACTTCAATAAAAAATCCTTGATTAGGTCGGTTAAGGTTAAACGCACTGATCCCGACATTAAATTTCAATCTTGGATTTTTAACCCATTCGTACAAAATACCTGCACCAAGGGATAAATTCGTTTTACGGTCGCGCTGAAGTACCTCATTAGTTGGAAGGCTGGCATCGAAGACATAGCCATCGAATTGGCTATCAAAATAAAATGAATTAAAATTTACCTGTCGATGGTTCATGCCTACATTTAACCCACCTCTTAGATTGTGCGTGGAATCAGCACTTAATTTTAAATGATAAGATAAATTTCCTTGCAATTCAATCGTACTTAACTTGCCGTCACCTACTTGATCACGGAAAGCCAAAAGCCCAACACCCATTTTTTTTATGGTTTTATCCACAGAAAAAGAAAAGGTGGAAAACGGCACGGTAACGCTACGCCATTGATCCCTGTAATTTCCTATTACGCGCAAATCACCGTTGAAATGCCCTGCATTTGCTGGATTAAGAAATAACTGGTTGTCATTGTATTGCGACCAATGAATATCTTGTGTCCATGCATTGTAAATGCAAAAACTACCAACAAATAGAAATAGTTTTATAGGATCTAGCTTCATCGAATGTAAAGATACCAAAAACAATTGAGTTTTTAAATCTCTAAATTGTTGATTTTTATGGAGTGGAACTCGAAACGGGAAGGATTTTACCATTGAAAAAATTACCTTTATTTAAGGCGAAATCGACAATAAACGAGGCCATTTCTACAGCTGTTGTTTTAGCGAGATATCCTGGAAACGCCTCCTCAAGCATTTCTGTTTGTACTGCTCCAAGGCAGAGGCAATTCATTCGAATACTACTGTCTTTTTTTTCTTCTGCATACACTTCAGTAAAGTTAGTTAAAGCAGCTTTGGAAGAGGCATAAGCAATTAGTTCGGGAAACTTGGAACTTCCTTGATAAGCGCCCATTGAACTGATATTTACAATGTGTGCACCGTTTTTACTCATGTTATTTGTTAGCGTTTGGATTAATTCAACTGGACCGAAATAATTAATTTGAAAGGATAGCTCAAAGTCATATTTCGTAAGTTGCTCGAATGGTTTTTTAATTAAAAGCCCCGCATTATTAATTAAAATAGCTACCGAAGGGTGATTTTCAAATATCTTGGTTGCTTGCTCTTTTACGGGTTTTCCAAGGTCAAATGCATAAGAAAAAACATTTGGAAGGTGGGCGAAATGCAAGCGCATTTCGGTATTATCTCTTGAAAGGGCTATTACAGTATGCTTGGGATTTTTTGCTAAATTGAGAACACATTCTTTACCAATTCCTCTGCTTGCGCCAGTAACAACGATTGTTTTTTTAATCATAACTAATAACTAGTTTTTCCGAGGCTGGTTTTGCTTGACAAGTTAAAATATAACCATTTTTAACTTCCTCATCTGTTAATGAATAATTTAAACGCATCGTTGCTTTTCCTTCAATAACTTTTGCTTTGCAAGAACAACAAACCCCTCCTCGGCAAGAAAATGGTGGATCAAAACCTGCATTTTCCACCACGTCTAAAATTGTTTTTTTATCACTTTTCATTGTTAATTCAATGGTTTCGTGGTCGAGGGTAACTGATAGTAAACAATCGCCGTTGAAGTCGAGGCTTGGGTCAATTTCTTCTTTTATCAATAAAACAGGTGTTGTAAACAGTTCGTATTTTATTTTTTGAGGGCTCACACCAAACATAGTAAGTGCTTCTATCCCTTCTTTTATCATTTCTTCTGGACCACATAAAAGGAAAACGTCTGCTTTTAACAAACTTAAATCCAATTTAATTTCTTCGGTGATATTGGCTTTGTTCAATCGACCTTTCTTCCAGCCATCCTGCTCTTCACGCGTTAAGTAGTGTGTGATGTGAACGTTTGATAACTGATTTAACGCTTCGCTAAAGAGAATGTCGTTTTTAGTCTTATTGCCGAAAAATAAGTGAACTGTTGCATCATTTGCCAAACTTTTTGCAATAGAGACAATTGGTGTAATTCCACTGCCTGCCGCAATAACAACCAATTTTTTTTCTTTATTTATGGTGAAGTTTCCTTCCGGTACCAAAGCCTTCAAGGTATCCCCAATTTTTAGTTCGTTGTTAATGTAATTGGAAACTAATCCATTAGGGACTTTTTTGACGCCTATTTTAAGTCCTTCGGATGGCGCACTGCAAATAGAGTAGGAACGTCTAACCGTTTCTCCATTTATTTCGACTTCTATGGTTAAATATTGTCCCGGAACAAAATTAAACAATGCAGGGTTTTCGGCTATTAGCGTGACGACTGACGTGTCGTGGCTAATTTGTTCGAGATTAACGACAGAAAGTTCTTTCCATTTCGAATCGCTTTCTACTTTCTTCTTTTTAAAATTAAAAATCCCCATAATTATTCATCAAATGTTACAATTACTATTTTACTTGTTGGGTGGGCTTGGCAACTTAATATGTATCCTGCCGCTACCTCATCTTTTTCTAAAGCATAATTTACATCCATGCTTACTGTACCCTCAAGTACCCTTGCTTTGCAAGTACAGCATACGCCACCCTTGCACGCGTAGGGTAAATCTGCTCCAGCTTCTTGTGCAGCATCCAAAATAGACAAGCCATTTGAAGCCAAAGGAAATTCGATATTATCACCGTCAATGATAACTTGAATTTGACTATCAAAAGCATTTATGTTTTTTTCGGGCACTAGTTTCTTTTCGCTTTTTAGGCCTGCATGAAAGAGTTCGAAATGAATTTTTTCGCTTTTAACCCCGAAGGCCACTAAACTATCTTTAACACCCAAAATCATTTGTTCTGGTCCACAAAGGTAAACCGCATCAATGGCTTGGTTTTTTAAAAAGGCGTTGTACAAAGAATCAGTTTTATTTTTATCAATCCTACCTTTCTGTATAGCAGAACCCAAACTTTCTTGAGAAAATAGGTGAACAATGCGAAACCTACCTATATAAGCATTTTTCAAAGCCTCTAACTCCTCTCTAAAAATAACACTGTAAAAACCTTTGTTCCCATAAAACAAGGTAACGTCGCTGTTTTTTTCGTCGTTAAGGGCCGATTTAATAATTGACATCATTGGGGTTATTCCGGATCCTGCAGCAAATAGAACAATCGATTTTTTTTTTGCTTGGTCTAGTTCATAACGAAAATTACCCATTGGGTTCATTACCTCAATTTCATCACCGCTTTTTAATTGTTTAACAGCGTAAGTTGAAAAAACACCGTTTTCCACTTGTTTCACAGCGACTTGCCATTTTGCTTCCGACGGGGCTGAACACAAAGAATATGACCTTCGAACTTCCTCGTTTTGAATTTGCGTTTTAAGTGTAAGGTATTGACCTGAAATAAATTCAAAGTTATTCCGTAACGCCAAGGGTACCTCGAACTCTATCAGAACGGCATCTTTAATTAATTTGTTGACAGACTTTACTTTTAAGGCGTGGAATCTGGGGGTCATGCGTCTCTATTTGGCTCGTCAAAAATACCTAAAATCTTAATTGTTATGTTGCTTGGAAGAACATTTAACTTGATTAGATGTTTTAGAAATTCTTATTAATTATATTTGTATTAAATTATTTCAATTATGGATGTTGTTTCTGAATCGTTATTAGAAAGTAATTTTCAATCTAAAATAGATAGAGATATCAAAATTGAACCAAAGGATTGGATGCCTGATAATTACCGCCAGACTTTAATTCGACAAATTTCTCAGCACGCGCACTCTGAGGTGGTGGGAATGTTACCCGAAGGAAACTGGATAACTCGTGCTCCTAATCTGAGAAGAAAGGCTGTTTTATTGGCTAAGGTGCAGGACGAAGCAGGTCACGGACTGTATCTTTACAGCGCCACAGAAACGTTAGGTGCAGATCGAGAACAGTTAATTGATGATTTGCATGAAGGAAGAGCAAAATACTCTTCAATTTTTAATTATCCAACGCTTTCCTGGGCAGACATGGGTGCTATCGGTTGGCTTGTTGATGGTGCTGCTATCATGAACCAAGTGCCTCTATGTCGTTGTTCGTATGGACCATACGCTAGAGCGATGGTAAGGGTTTGTAAAGAAGAGTCATTTCACCAACGTCAGGGTTTTGAAATTATGATGAGTCTTGCTAAAGGTTCTCCAGAGCAGAAAGCTATGGCGCAAGATGCGCTAAATCGTTTTTGGTGGCCTGCATTAATGATGTTTGGTCCTAATGATGCGACATCAAAACATACCGCACAGTCAATGAAGTGGAAAATCAAAAGAAATACAAATGACGAATTGAGACAACAGTTTGTAGATGCAACAGTTCCTCAAGCCGAATTAATAGGCCTAACTATTCCGGATGCTAATTTAGTGTGGGATGAACAAACAAAACATTACATCACTAGTCCGATTAATTGGGATGAGTTTTGGCAGGTTGTAAACGGGAATGGTCCTTGCAACAAAGAGCGAATTGATGCACGTAAAAAAGCCAAGGAAAATGGAAAATGGGTCCGAGATGCCGCAATGGCACACGCTCAAAAAAGGTCAGCAAGGAATTTATTAATTGCCTAATTTAGTACATATGTCAGAACAAGATTGGCCACTTTGGGAGGTTTTTATTCGAAGTAAACAGGGTTTAAATCACAAACATGTTGGTAGCTTAAGAGCACCTGACGCCCAATTGGCTGTTGACAATGCCCGCGACGTATATACGAGAAGATCTGAAGGGATATCTATTTGGGTTGTTTCCTCCAACAATGTTTTTGCCTCCGATGCTTCCGAAGCAGATGCATTTTACGATCCCGCAAATTCAAAGGTTTACAGGCACCCAACATTTTATGATGTGCCGGATGGAATTTCTCACATGTAACCGATGAAAGAAAAGTTACTCAACTATGTTCTTCGTTTAGGTGACGATAGCCTTATTCTCGGTCAGCGCCTTGCTGAATGGTGCGGTCACGGCCCAATTTTAGAGGAGGATATTGCGCTAACTAATATTTCCCTTGACTTAATTGGACAAGCAACCAGCTTACTAAATTATGCCGGCGATTTAGAGGGCAAAGGGAGAAAAGGAGACGATTTTGCATTTTTGCGACTAGAAAAAGAATATGTGAATTGCTTGCTCGTTGAGCAGGTGAATGGTCACTTTGGACATACTATTTTGCGACAGTTTTTCTTTGATGTTTTCAGGAAAAATCTTTTTGAATCGTTGCAAAATTCCAGCGATAAGCACCTTGCAGCCATCGCTGAGAAATCATTGAAAGAAACTAAATACCACTTGAAGCATTCTTCTGAATGGGTTATTCGCTTAGGTGATGGAACGGAGGAGTCTAACTCAAAAATGCAAGAATCGCTAAATACACTTTGGCGCTACACGGATGAGTTGTTTTACGAAGATGAGGTTGATACTTATTTAAAAGGACAAAATAGTGTGCCTGATTTAAGTCAACTCAAAAATAGTTGGAAAGAGTACGTGGATAATATTCTAAAGCAAGCAAATCTCCTAATTCCAACTAATAATTGGCAATTTCAGGGAGGTAGAGTAGGTAGACACTCCGAACAAATGGGTTTTATTTTAGCCGAATTACAATACATGCAACGGACCTATCCCAATATGGAATGGTAACTAGCGCACAAATTTACGACTGGCTTGAGTCAGTAAAAGATCCAGAGGTACCCGTTTTATCTATTATTGATTTAGGGATTGTGCGAGAAATAAAATGCTTAGAAAATGGTTCGTGGGAAATAAGCATAACACCAACATATAGTGGCTGCCCAGCAATGCTTGTCATTGAAGAAGGAATAAAAGCAACATTGTCAATACATGGTTTGAAGGACGTGCATATTATATCTGTACTATCGCCTGCTTGGACGACCGATTGGTTAACTGATAATGGACGAAAAAAACTCAAAGATTATGGAATTGCACCACCTGTAAACGAGGTTGATAAAAGTTTTTTGTTTAGCGTTCCTACACCCGTGCCTTGTCCTTTGTGCGACACCCCAAATACCAAAATGATTAGTCAGTTTGGAAGCACAGCATGTAAAGCACATTACCAATGTCAAGATTGTCTGGAGCCTTTTGATTATTTTAAGTGCTTGAAGTAAGTTAACTTACTTTAGACTTTGCCGTTGCTTCAATAATTTCCCATACTGCTTGTGCCGACGTTTCCCATGAAAATAGCTTGCTGCGTTTAAGTCCATTAAGGGATAGTTCATGACGTAAGGCATCATCTTTTTGTAATTTTCTCATTCCTTCAGCGATTTGATTCGTATCGAAAGGATCACAATAAATTGCAGCATTCCCTGCCACCTCAGGTAAACTAGTTGTATTCGCGGCCAAAATTGGAATGCCACATTGCATAGATTCCACCAAGGGAATACCAAATCCTTCGAAGTAAGGAACATAAACTAATGCCATAGCGCTTGCAGTGATACCTGCCAATTCGTCAAGGGGAACATGACCTGTAAAAACAACTTGTTCCTGAACGGATAAAGGGATTTTTAGATAAGTAGAGCGCCACATTTTTGTCCCAACAATCACCAGCTTAATGTCTTTATCTTCTGATGCTATAATTGAAAAGGCATCTAGTAAGCGTTGAACATTTTTTCTCGGATGTAAGGAGCCAACAAATAAAAAAAAATCTTTTCCTCTCGTCCATTGTGCTTTTACCTTTGATCGCTCAGGCAGGCTAATCGGAACAAATACCTCGTTGGAGCTATTTGGAATTACTGTAATTCCGTCTGGCTCTATCGCGTAGGTTCTAACTATGTCTGCTTTTGAATAAGATGAAACCGTTATGATGTGCTTTACTTTTTTAGCGAATTTCGGAAAGCAATAGCGTAAGTAAATGCTTACTAATTTCGGTAAATCTTTTGGATTATGCTCAAAATTAATATCGTGAATTACCGCCACTTGCGGTACTTTAGATCGCAAAGAACAATATCCGTCCGGAGAAAAAAAGAGGTCTATCTTGTGTTTTTTTAATGCCCTTGGTAATTTTATTTCAAACCAAATTAGATGTAAAATTGGATGCCGAGTCGGTGGCGATACTACTACTTCATAGGCATTCGTTCCAAAATTGAAGGGCGGATCTATTTGACGATCATAAAAAAGAATAAATTCATGTTCTGGGTGAGCTGAAATCAAACGTGATACTATTTCAAAGGTATAGTGCCCAAAACCCTCCATTTTGTTGGGAATTAGATTTCGGGTATTAATGCCAATTCTCATAAATTAAAATTGATGGATGTAGTTGTTTAATTTTTCAGCCCCAATTGTTGTTGAAGGACCGTGACCACAATAGACAATGGTGTCTTCAGGAAGTTGAAACATCGTTTCAAAAATACTGGTTTTAAGAATTTCTAAATTCCCTCCGGGTAAATCCGTTCTACCAAAACTTCCATTAAATAATACGTCTCCATTTATTATAAAACCTTCACTTGGAAAATAAAAAACAACATGTCCAGGGCAATGTCCTGGTGTATGAAAAATCTTAATACGCATAGATCCGAAGGTTAATTCTGAATCGTGCGCTAACAAAAAGTCTGGTTGTGGTGAGGTGCAATAACCTTCAAATCCGTACAATGAAGCATATTGATCTACGGCATTTAAGGTATTGATATCGTCTTTATGAAGGTACAAGGGAACTTGATAGTTCTCTTTTATAAAAGCATTACCGAGCACATGATCGATGTGCGCATGGGTATTCAGGAGCCCAATTACCTTAAGTTTTTCTTTTTCAACGTAAGTAGAAAGCTCCTGTTGTTCTTCACGTGAGTAACATCCCGGATCGATAATAATTGCATTTTTAAATGCATCAGAAACGATAAATGTGTTTTCTTGAAAATCGTTGAACTCGAAAGATTTAATGCTAAGTGACATATCCCCAAAGATAAGAATTTAGTGGTCTTATTCTCTATCTTAAAAGATTTACATGCCCAAGTAACTCGTATTTTTTAAATTGCATGTCAGAGTAGATTAAACGCCATGTGTAGGTTCCGTCTTGGCACGCTTTACCCTTAAAGGTTCCGTCCCAAAATTCTGCTGTGGAATTTAAGGTGTGAATTAATTCACCCCAACGATTAAAAATTACTAATTCCATAGAGGAAATATTACCGCCAAAAACACCAAAAACATCGTTCGTCCCGTTGCCGTCAGGAATAAAGGTATTTGGAACATAGATCACCGCCTCGTAAGTAATGGTCACTAAATTACTTGCTTCACATCCGTTTTCATCCACAAAACTTACATAATAGGTCATGTTCATATCAGGGTTCGCGATGGGATTAGCACAATTAATACAGGATAAATATTCCGGGGGACTCCAAACGTAGGTGCCGGGCTGATTGGCGATTGCTGATAATTGAATTACGTCCCCATAAAAAGCTTGTACACTTGGGCTAATTTGAATGAAAGGTTGAGGATGCAACACCACTTCTACATAAGCACTGTCTTTACATCCGTTTTGGTCGGTTCCAATCACAAGGAATTGTGTGCTTTGTGTTGGAAGAACTATTGCATTATTGCCATTTGCCGCTATTACATATGCAGCCGGTAACCATTGGTAACTCACTGCTCCGTTTGCCCATAGATAGGCTTCTTCTCCTGGACAAATAACCGTATCGTTTCCGGCTGCAATGCTCGCACTGACTAAGTTAATGTAAACAGAGTCTGTTATCGTGCCGCATGCATTTGTTACCTCACAGTAATAATATTGGCTGGCTGTTGGATTAATAAAAACGGTAGAAGTATTGGTCGGATTTATATTGTTGTTAGGATACCAAAAATAACTTATACCTCCAGCTACGGTTATGCTTGTACCGGTGCCCTGACACAATTGAAGAGAATCAATCAAGTTGCTATTGGGCGGGGTGAAAAAAACATTGATATTTACCGTATCCGTCAGTAAACAACCATCAAGACTTGTGAAGGAAGCAACGTAGGTAATCGAGGTGTCAGGTGTTGAAATGGGATTTAAAATGGTGCTGTTATTCAAATAAAGAGGCGGAGACCAAACAACATTCCCATTCCCATTGGCAAATAAGGGAACACTTTGTCCAATGCAAACGCTTGTGTCATTTGAAATGGATAATGAATTTGAAAAGATAGCTAAAGTAACTTGTAAGGTATCCGAACCGCAGCTGTCACTTATAATAACTGTAAATAGTGTATTGGTGGTAATGGTGGCAATTGGATTAGCTATGTTTGGGTTATTTAAAACGTTACTCGGCGACCAACTGTAAGTGCTGCCACCGAAAGCATCAAGTTGGTAAGATTCTCCCGGACAAATTGGACTGCTAGGTAGCGTTACCCCTCCTTGAAAATCACCTATTGTAACCGTTACATATGCAGTATCAGGGGTGTAACATTCGATGGAATCGGAAACAATTAATTGAACAATATAGGTACCAGCACTTGTATATAGATGGCTTGGCTGGACTAAATTGGAAGTGGTACCATCCCCAAAATTCCACTCATACGTGTTGCCATTTTGGCTTAAGTTATTGAATACAACGGGTTGAGGTATGCAGATTAAGGGCGCCGGTTGGGAAATTATGGCATCAATGGCGCTAAGTTCAAATTTAAAGCAAGCAAGGTTACAATTTGTACTTGCGTTTTGTGGAGACCATGATCCAGGTGTGCTTGTAAAGCCAAAATTATTCCCCCCACAAGCGCCACAAACAGCATGGTATATTCTTCCGGATTTATCAAAGCGACTAGTACCTCCGTCAACATGATTAGAACTACTGGTCATCCCTCCCATAAACGTCGCATATTTAATTGTTGCTGCATCTTGACTCAAAACGGCAAGATAAAAGTTACTTCCATTAGTGAAAGTTTGGTACCCATTCGGTGTACATTGAAAGTTATTAGAGCTCGAGAACTGCGCTTGACTTACGGATAGGTTTGTGTTCAACACCCCTCCCCAACCGGCAATATAGATATCAAAACAATCGGATACTAAAAAGGCTGTTGGGGATATTTCAACATGTCCAGAGCCAGCACCAATCATTGTTGTCCAAGCTATAGTGGTAAGGTCTGTGTTGTATTTACGTAAAAACTGACCCGAATTGGGAATGCTATAACATCCAGGTGTTACTGCCCATGGTGATTCTGTCTGCCCATAAACATAGATATTATTTAAAACATCAACTCGAACGAAATAGGCTTGATCGTACTCGTTTAAGCCCATGTAGGATCCGGAAGATATCGCACCAGTAACTCCATTAAGTCGTAAAACATATCCATCGCTCATTCCACCGTTGAAAGTGAGATCATTTCCTATACTCATGGGTAAGGAGCCTGAGCTTGTTCCTCCCGCAACGTATAAGCTGCCATTACTGCCAATGTCGATTGAGTTTCCTGTTTCAAGTCCTGTTCCTCCAAAGAAACGGCTCCATGCTAGATTATTTAGTGTAGCATTTAATCTGAAAATAACCGCATCTTGTGATCCTAACAAGGTGTTATTTGCGATTGTTGAAGGAAAATTAGCGGATTCACTGGTGCTAGAAACATAAACATTTCCCGAATTGTCTAAAATTATTTCTCCACGGAATTGGTCCCCATAGTTATATTGTAATGAATTGATATTTAGACCATCTGTACCGCTGCCTCCAATGTATGTTGAAGCTAAAAGACTTGTCCCATTAGCACTTAAGCGAGCAACAAAAATATCTGTTCCGTTAAATTCTAATGAATTTTCGCTTACATAAGAACCACCATTAAACGTGTTGTCGTAAGGTGACCCTGCCATAGGAAAATTAGTGGATGAGGTTACGCCGTAGAGGTATAAATCTCCGTTGCTACTCGCAACAAGGCTATGCGGGGTTTCATTGCCACTTCCACCAAGGTAGGTAGAATATATAAGGGCATTGCCAGTTGCATTGAATTTTGTTATTCCAATGTCCATTGGAAATGAACCTGTGCCTGAATTAAAGGAGGCGTCGTAAGCACCAAGCGTTAGAGGATACCCAACACCAAATACAATCCCGCCCCCAAATAAATTACCCGCAAGGTCAGGCGTTGCTGTGAATCCCCAATTATCTATCGTGGAACCTGAAAAAGTTGAAAAGGTTAAACTTGGATCAATGTACAGTGATTTTGTTGAGTCATATCCATTGGGAAAAACAAAAGAAATTACTTCCTTATCGATATTAAATGACACATCAATCATTTTTTTTGTGCCATTTTCATCAATTTCCCATGCTTTTGGTGCGCTGTGTGTAATTTCCCCGAAGCTGTGACCTATAACGAGGGCACCTTTTTCGTTTATTCGAAAGTAATCGCTTCCATCAAGGCTAAATTGAATTAGTTTTGGATTTGCTTCTCGAGAAATCTCAAAATTATAGGAAAGTTGACCTAATTTAGTAGAATAAATTAGGTCAATTTGGGGATAAAAATCCTCAAATCTAAGGTTGGAATAACTAGGTATGTTTGACTTCCATTTTGTGGAATCCTTTCCCACGAAATAATTAGAATAATGTTTGCTGGGGTCAAACGAGGTAATGGTTGATAATGGGTTTGAACCAATGAAAGTTTGTTTTATGGCGTGAATCAGCTGTTTGTCATCCGAATCGTGTGCTTTTTTATCGTGGTCGTGGTGCTCAGTTGCGTTACTCAAACAATACGTCAGCGCATTTTTTTCAATGTATAATTTACCTTGGCTTAAATCTATGTTAAAAGCTATTCGCTCGTCCCATTGCCCTTTATTAGGCGTCATCCAACTATCTTGAGCTTTAACCCAAAAAGCAGAAAAAAATAAGTAGATGTAGAGTAAGTTTTTCAAGCTAAGGGCTAAGGTACGATGATAAGTTAATCCAATCAAATTACATAACTTGTTTTTAGTAATTTAGTTGCTCAAATTAGCGCAATATCAAGAATTATCGTTAAATTATGTTTTTTTTAATTAAAAACGGCACATGACAATTAATCGATATAATTTTGTTCTTTTGCATTTAAAAAATTGGATACATGAAAAATTTTCTTTTACTATTCACAGCCCTATTTATTTCTTATTTTTCTTTTTCTCAAAACTACAGCAGAGTAAAGGTTTTTGCTACTGATTTTGAATTAAATAGACTATCAGAATATGGCGTAACCATCGATCATGGTATCCGCAAAGAAAACACCTTTTATATTTCAGATTTTTCCAAAAGAGAAATAGAAATAATGCAAGAAAATGACTACGTCTATGAAATTTTAATAAGCGATGTGGAAGCCTATTATGTATCTATTCTAAATGATGAAAATCCTCCACAAGAATTGAGAAATGCTACTTGCTCTGGTGTTACTGCAGGGTCTAGTGCAAGTGAATTTACCCCTCAAACGCCGTCAAATTTTAATTTAGGCACCATGGGTGGGTACTTAACATACAATGCCATGTTAGCTGAATTAGATGC